>JACCDI011376191.1_pt1 | contig 17819 bp, 13 predicted proteins | sample 7442791 | NCBI WGS metagenome assembly JACCDI01 (sample SAMN15323434, study PRJNA562643) | freshwater metagenome | isolation source: river surface water | place: USA:Blue River Watershed | collected 2017-08-15
TAACATTATTATGAGCTTAAAAAATAAAATTTCTGATGAAAACCAATTAAAAGATGCCGCAAAAAAAGAATTATTAGAAAGACAATATAGTGAAGCTATAATAAATGAATGGCTTGAATATATATAATTACATATTTTTATTAGTTTTCTAAATAAAGATATATTTTTGATATACAACCAATTAATTGTAATAATGTATCATTACCACCATTAACTCTGATATAACTTAAACTAATTATTTCATATATTTTAAGTATAGTTTCATCATTAAGTGTAACGATTTTTCTTTCAATTAAACATTTCATAAATGTTAATAAAATATCATTAGGAGTATAACCTTTATTATATAATTCTTTAATTGTATCAATTGATTCAAATAAATTGCCATTAATACAATTTAAAAGTATTTTTTCAATATAAACTGGTTTAGGTTGATCAACAATTTTTTGAATATTTTCAATTGTTAATATTCCATATGCATAATAAATACATTCTAAATTGTTTATTATTTGTCTAATATCATAGTCTGATAAAAATAATAATTCATTAATTGCATCATCAGTATATTTTACATTTTCAATTTCACAAATAGTTTTTATTTTATTAGTTAAATTTTCTTTACTTAATCTTCCATATTTAATTATCATACATCTTGATTGTATAGATTCTGTTATTTGTGAACAATCATTACAAATAAATACAAATCTTGTATTTTTACGATATTCTGCGATTATATTTGATAATAAATTTTGAGCTTTTGTTGTTATAGAATCAGCTTCATCTAAAATAACCAATTTATGATAATTTGCATTTATTTTTTTTTTACAAAAAGGTAATATTGTATTATTTATTATTGATAATCCTCTATCATCAGATGCATTTAATTCTAATACACAATCACTTATATTATTACCATATATTTCTTTGGCCAAACAAATTATTGTTGACGTTTTCCCTGTTCCTGGTTCTCCTGTTATTATCATGTTTGGTATTGATTTATCCTTAACTATATTATCTATTTTATCTTTTATAAATGGATCTAATAAAATATCTTCTGATGTTTTTGGTCTATATTTTTCAACCCATGGAGTTTTTATATTTAATGTTGCTATTTTATTTATTATTGGTTTTTTATTAGTTGTAGAAAAACTAATTGTATTATTCATTACTATTTATTTAATTTATTCTTTATATTAATTATAATAATTATGAAACATTTTTTCATAATATAAATTAATTTATATTATACTATATATGTCACAAGATAATCTATTATCAAGATTTATTAGTAATTATAGAATTGATATAGAAATTAATAAAAAAATTAATATAGGTTTTAAATTAAATGAAATAGACAATAGCCAATTATATTTTGCTAAATATTATTTTAATTCAAATAATAATAATGCTACTGTGTCTCAATGGCTTACAGTAGACCAATATGTTGGTACACAATATATTGGTTTTATTAAATTAGAAAATGTAATTAATGAATTATGTAAAAATAAACAATCAACATCATATTATTCAAAATATGGTATTTCTTCTGATAATTTTTTTACATTTAATATAAATCACATTAATGCAAATAAATATAAATTAGATATTGTTAAATTACAAGATAGAATTAATCCTGAAAATAATATATTTAAATATTTTGAACCACCAGAATATACAATTAATTATGAAGGTGGAAATACAAAAATACAACAACCTATGTTAGGAGAAGTTGATATTGTTGCATCGGATATGTATGTATGGGGTTTTATGACAACAACTCCACATGATTTATGTAATATAAATATAACTGATAAAAATATCAATGTTATTAATAATATTTTAGATACAATGTCACATAATAATATACTCCATACTATACAAAAATTAAAAACTAAAACAGAAATTTTAACAAATATAGAAAATAATATAACTGATACTATAAATAAAAATATAACCACTGATATTATTAAAGATACAATAAATTCTAAAAAAAATATTGAAGAAAAAATTAGGTTCCATGATTTTTATTTAGATAAAATAAAACAACCCAACAAAAAAATAAATATTCAATATTATTATTATAAATATTATAATGAAAATTTTGTAAAAACATTAGATAAAATTTTAGAATATTTAAATAATCCAGCGTATACAGAATCAATTATTAATATATTAAATAATTTAATAGACGAAAATAAAAATGAACCAATAGAACAATATAATAATGAACGAATGGAACAAAATAACAAAAAACAAAAAACAGACTATAGAAATAAATATTTAAAATATAAATTAAAATATTTAAAATTAAAAAAAAGTATTCCTACTTATTTTAATTAATTTTATATTTATTTGCACATATATACATTTCTTTTGTTTTGTATTTATATGGTATAACATCAATTACTTTCCAATTATATTTTATTGCATCTAAATAGAATTGATTAGTTTTAATTTCATTAGGTATTTTACTAATAATATTAATATTATTAATTAATGCTTCAAAATATAGTTCTCTTGTTTTGAATTCGGGTGGCACAAAATTAATAGCATAACTACATTGTGATACAGCTTTAAAACATAATTCTAATGTTCTTAATTGCAAAGGTACAAACTCTAACATTAATCCATCTCTTTTTACACATTCATAACACATTTCAAATGTTTTTAATTCTATTGGAACAAATTTAAAACTTTTAACATTATTTTGTATAGCTTCTACACATATTTCAAATGTTTTAAATTTAGTAGGTATATAATTTAAATTAATACCTTCTATTTTAACTGCTTTTAAACACATATCTAGTGTTATTAAGTTTTCTGATAAATATTTAAAATTATTATAATTAGTATTCATTGCTTCTAAAAATAAATTATCATTTTTAAACTCTTTCGGTATAACATCTATTATATTATAATTTGTTTCAAGAGCTTTTAAACATAATTCTTTTGTTATAAATTTTTTAGGTACATATTTTAATGTATCACCACTATTTGTAACTGCTTCTACGCATAATTCTTTTGTTATATATTCATTAGGTATATATTCTAATATATAACAATCTTTTTTTATTGCTTCAAAACATAATTCAGGTGTAACTAAATCTAATGGAATATAGTTAAAAACATTATCCCAAATATTTATAGCACATAAAATTAATTCTAGTGTTATAAATTTTTTTGGTACATATTCTAAAACACAATAATCATAATCTAAATCTAAACAACATATATCTTTACTAGTAATAGCTTCAAAACACATTTCTAAAGTTTTAAATTCATCAGGTACAAATTTTAAAATATATCCATTGTATTTAACTACTTTATAACATAATTCAGGTGTAATTAATTCAATTGGTATAAATTGAAAATTATTACCATCATTTAAAATTGCTTCAATGCATATTTCAGTTGTAATAAATTCTAATGGTATAAATTGAATACTACTGCCATTATTTTTAATTGCTTCAAAACATAATTCATATGTAATAAATTCATCTGGTACATATTTTATATTTAAACCGCACATTTTAACAGCAATAAAACATATTTCTTCTGTAATAAATTCTGGTGGTATATATTGTATAGTACCATATAATTCAAATATATTAATATATAAGCATAAATCTTCTTTTGAAACATATTTTGCAAAATTAATATTATTTTGTATTAATTTAAAATATAATTCATCCTTTAAAAATTCATTAGGTATAAATTCTAATGCATATTCATTTTTAATCATTAAACATAAATCATATGTAATGAAATTTTTGGGTGTGAATTTTAATGCAATACCATTATTTTTAATTGCCATTATACATAAATCATTTGTTTTCAATTCATTTGGTACAAATTCTAATGAAATACCATTTTGTTTTACTGCTTCAAGACATAATTCTGGTGTTTTAAACTTTTCAGGAACTTCTTTTAAAGCATAACCATTATATGCTATTGCATTTAAATAAAAGTTATAAGTTAATAAATTTTTAGGAATATAATTAAAAATAACTTCATAAATCCTATGAAAAATAGGGGTTTGTGTATCAAATAAATAATCTATTAAATATGTTTTTAATCTATTATTTGTAATAGCTAAAATACATAACTTTTTTGTCTTAAATATTTCTGGTACATATTTTATGGAATTTCCATTGTTTATTACAGCAAGTTCACATAAATTACTTGTTATTAAATTAGCTGGTATATATTCTAAAAGTGAACCATCCTCATTAACAGCTGTACAACATAACTCATACGTTAATAAACATTTAGGTATAAATTTAAAAACATTATTATTATTTATTATGGCCTTTGTTAAAAAATCAGTTGTTTTAAATTTATCAGGCACTAGTTCTATAACGTATTCATTATACATAATCGCTTTTAAATAGAAATTAATAGTTTTTACTTCATCTGATAGATAATTAATAATATATCTATTGCATGAAATTACTTCCAAGTAAAAATTTAATGTTTTAATTTTATTAGGTACATAATCTAATAATGTAATATCGTTTTTAACCGCTTCTAAACATATCATTATTGTTTTATAATGATCTGGTATATGTTTTAATAATTGACTATTTTTTTTAATTTTAGTTAAACATTCATTTATTGTTTTAAAACTGCAATTTATTATATCATTATTTGAATATAATTCTTGTATTTCTGATGTATTTGGTAAATAATATTTAGTTTTCCAATTTATTTTTAAAGCTTTGTTATAAAAATCATGTGTTTTAAAAATAGGATGAATGTGTTTTAATGATACATAATTATTTCTTACAGCTTCTAAACACAATTCTTCTGTAATGATTTCATTAGGTACATATTGTATTAAAATACCATTATTTTTAATAACTTTTAAATAAAAATCATAACTTTTAAATGTATCTGGAACAATTTGATAAGACATAATATGATATATATAACTTAAAAGTTTTAAATTTCAATTTTTAATATTTGTAATAAAATTATTTAACATGTTCAAAGTATTGTTATAATTTATAAAAAAATTGTATATTAAACTATTTGATTATATTATATATTATTATGAACTTTTACTTAAATAATTATTACATTACTATAAATAATAATGATAATAATAGTATTTATGTTAATATTAACAATACTTTTACTTTTCAAAAATATGAAACCCACTTTATAAAAAAAGATATTTGTAGTTTTATGGATATCAATGAAATGTTTAATTTTATGATTAAATGCTTTAATAAAATAGACAATTATAATGTTGAAATTACAATGGATAATTCTAAATTAACTTTATTTTTTAATGCTACCATTGATAATTTTCTTAATATTTCACATAAGATGTTTATTAACAAATCAAAATCGACCTATATGCATTCTATGATAACACCGCCTAATATAAATTTGGTATCACCTATTAATAAATTAAAATCAGAAAATGATGACTTAAAATCACAAAATGTTGAATTAAAATCAGAAATTAATAAATTAAAATCAGAAATTGATAACATAAAATCAGAAATTGATAACATAAAATCAGAAAATATAATACTGTATTATGATGTATCGGCCAAGCCAAATATATTTATACATGAAAATAAATATATTGAAAAATTAGATTTATCAAAATATAATAATAGTAAAATTTTGTGGTTTAATCTAAATAGATTTTCAAAATTAAATGAATTAATAATAAATAGTTCTACTATTGCTCATACAAATCTCGTCACAAAAACAATATTTCAACTATGTCGTTTTTATATACATGATTGTCCTTATTTTGATACATTTAATTTACCACATATTAAAAAATTAGAAATTAGAAAAGGTAATTTTACTAATACTTATAGCGAACTTGGATGTTTAGAAAACTTGCCTAATTTAGAAGAATTACGATTAACAGATTTTTTATATCGTATTAATATTTTAACATATATTCAAGCTATTCCTAAATTAAATAAATTAATATTAACAAATTGTCCTTATGTTAATTCTAAGGTAGAGGTTCGTGATTATTGTTTAAAAAATAATATTCAATATATTAATTCTAGTGATGACATTAATTATTAATTAAAACATATAATATAATTTTGATACTTTGTAATTATGATTCAATGTAGTTTTTTTATAAACCATATTTTTGGATATATTCATTCATATTTTGCACACCCATACTGGAATTACAAGATACACAAATTGGTTTCAAATTATCTAATTTTAATTCTCCACCATTTGCTTCTGCAATAATATGACCACATACAAAATTTAACATTGTAATTTCAGTTAATTTACAACATAAACATTTTGTTTTTCCAATATCTTCACCTATCCATTTATTCCAAACATTTCTTTTCAGTGCAACTGGAATTGTTTTTTTCTTTGGTTTTTTCTCAGTAGTTACTTGTTTACTATTATCTGATTTTTGTTTACTACAAGATTTTTTTTCATTTAATATTTGTTTGTTAATAGGTTTATTTTTAATTTTATTTATATTTATCTATGAAAGAACTATGTCGCTATGTAAAAAAATTAAAAAATCTTTAAAATTATTATGTATTATTCCGGTTATAGGACAGTTTCAAGAAAAATCATTACATAATTATTTAAAATTAAAATGTCCATATTGTATAATGGAATACAAATATCCCGATGGAACTATTGCTACAGAAATATATAAACTGCATCCAAATTTAATACATGAATTATATTATTATATTAAACATATAGAATTACTGAGTAAAAATGACTTGTTAATAAAACAAGAGGAAACAAAACAACTAACTGAACAAACAAAACAAATAGAATATATTGAAAAAACTAAACAAACAGAATATATTGAAAAAACTAAACAAACAGAATATATTGAAAAAACTAAACAAACAGAATATATTGAAAAAACTAAACAAGAAAAAGAAAAAACAAATCAAGAAAAAGAAAAAACAAAACAACTAAAATTACAATTAGAAATTTTAAAGTTGCAACAAAAAAATAATATTACTTTATAAACAAACTAACCTAAAATAAATCCATTGAAAGGTGTTATATATATTATTCAAACTGCTGATGGTATTAGACATTATAAAATAGATAAGACTTCAAATCTAAAAAAAAGTTAAATAGTTATAATGTATTTTTTGTATATAGTATTATTAAATTTATTTCTAGAATAAAGAATTCACCTAAATGTTGTGTGTTATATATATTTTCCTTAAACTAGATTAGGTTAATGTATGAATTATTTTTTTGAATATATATTTTTTAATTCATTAAAATATTCATTAAATATATTAACATCAAAATAAAGACTATCAATATTTATATATCTAATAAATTCATCATAAGCAAACATTTTATATGGATGATAATAAATGTCATTAAATAATTCATCATTATAATTAACCTCTTTGGGAATAATATTATGTATTTAATAGTTTTAATTTATTTATAAATATATTTTAAGAACAAATTTAATTATTTTAACAATATAATACAACAACTATGTAAAATACATTAAAATTTGAAATAGCTTTTTAATATCAATAATTGATATTACAATTTAATTTATGTATATTGGAATTATGTTATTATACAAAATATTATGTTATTATACAAAATATAGATGTAATACTAGTGATTATGCCATTTTTTAATTAATTTGTTATTATTTTTATTTACTGGAATTTTACATTAAATAAAAAATAAAAGTAAAAAATTTAAAAAAAAAAAAAAGGACTTTTAAAAAAGTGGATATCCATTTTTCCACTTTTTAAAACTATATAAGGATAAAATATCATATACTATATAGATGGATAATAAAGATGGATTATATAGTTGTATAACCTGCAATAAAGAATATTCTAGTTATAAAAGTTTATGGAATCACAACAAGAAATTTCATAATGAGAAAAATGACGCGTGTAAAGGTTATGTAAAGGATTGCGTAAAGGGACGTAAAGGTAATACATTACCTATTAATAATGAAATAGTCAAACATAATTATGTTTGTGAACATTGTAACAAAATATTTTCTAGTAGACAATCAAAATATGAACATAAGAAAAAACATTGTAAAAAAGAATTAATAGTTTTAGAAGATAAAATAGTTGTTACACCAATACAAAATCAACAAATAACTAATAACATAAATAATCAACAAAATAACATAAATAATACAAATAACGGTACAATAAATAATACAAATAATATTATAATTACACAACTAGGTAAAGAATCATTAGATGGATTTTCTATAAAAGATATTTTATCCATTGTAAAAGAAGATAATAATATGCCGATTGCATGTGTAAAAAAAGTTAATTTTAATAGTAAATATCCAAAAAATCATTCTTTTTGTACAACAACACTTGAAGGTAAACATTTTACTAGAATTAATCATAAAACACAAAAACCTGAAAAAATAAATAAAATAGATTTTATAAATGAAGTATTAGATAGTTCACTACGATTTATTCAAAATATATCATTAATGGTTGAATTTGATGAATCTTTTCGTGATAGTATCCCGCTAGAACATCAAAAGAAAATAAAAGATATTTTAGATAATCAATATAAATTTCATGATCCTAAAAATAAAAAAGCTTTTTTTAATTGTATCAATGATATGAGTTATAATTTCAAAGATATCATATTAGAGACCTGGAAATTGATACAGCCAATTAATAAAAAAGAAAATGATACAGAAACTGACGATGATGAACCGCCATTAATTGATGAAAATTACAGATATATATCTAGTAGCGATTCAAGTAGCGATGATGAAGATTAATATAAAATAAAAATTATATATAATATTAATAAAAAATAAATGAATATATTTTATAGTATCAATATGATGATAAAATATATGCATTTAATATTATTTTGTAAATTTTACAACGTTTAATTATAGTGTTATTTTTGTATTGAAAATGGAATAATTACTAATTAAATTTTTCAATTATTTTTTCTAATAATTTGAACATTTTATTACAATAATAAATAGTTCTATAAGGACTCTATACACCTTTAAAATTTAGGCGAAAGCTTTGTGTAATTTATTTGACATGTGTTATCTAAATTTGTTATTTAATTATTAATTAGAATCAGAACAATATAGAAAAACCGGGATTTAAAATACCCAACGCTCTAAATAAAATGATTGGACTTTAATTTATTTTTATATATTATGTATTAGATTTAATCATATACTCTAATTTTTATATCAAATTAAATATCTAAGTATAATATATGAAAAAAATAAGTGAAATACACCCATTTTTAATAAAATCTTATTTACTTAGAAATACAAATAATCCGATTATACAAAAAATTATTATTAAAAAATTTGGCTCATTTAAAAAATATTATGAAAGTAACCAAGAACAAACTGGCGGTACTAATTCTATTACAATTTCATATAATGGTGAATTATTTAATTTTTATGAAAATATACCCAATTATTGGACATTACATGATGTTAAAGATTATGAATGTATACATATTGGCATAGATCCAGAAAGTCACCAAGCATATATTAATAATATTAATGCAGATACAACTAAATGTGGAGAAACTATAATGACAAAACAAGGATCACATTTATTAAAAATTGCATTACAATTTCTGAAAGAAAATAAAACTAGATTTAATATAAATAAAATTACATTAACTGATAATGCAAAAAAATATTGTAAAACAGAACTGGTATATAAAAAAAATGTTAATTTAGCGACTTTTTTAACTTTATTAACAGGCGATACATGGTATGGAAAATATGGATTTAGACCGTGTGATGAAATTGGTAAAAAATATTATGAATATAACAAAAAAATTATGTTAAGAACAACAATTAATGATATTGATTTTAATAAAATACTAAATAAAATATTAAAATATAAACATAAAAATGAAATAACAGAAGAACAATATAAATATATTATGATGACTTATGATAAATATGCACATGTAAATCCTTTAGTTAAAGATTTATTGATGGTAATATTTAGAACAAGAAAATATGATATGAATTGTGGTGCATTTAATGTTATATATGGCGATTTATTAAAAATATTAAAACTAAAAATAAATCATTTACATAGTACAATGTATGAATTATATATTTGAAAAATTGATAAAAATAAATGAATTATGAGTATATAGTGTGAAAGTGATATTAAAATTATAATTTATCCAATATTATTAATAGTTAAACATTTAATAAAAATTGATTTATATAAATATTTAGTTAAATGTATAATCTTATATGATTGGATTATATATATTAACAACAAGACAATTAGAAAATGATGAAACAATAAAATTTGGTATGTCTATGAGATTAGAATATAGATGGATTGACTATTTAGCAATATTTGCTGATTCAAAATATGTTTATTATTATGAATTTTTAGATAAATTAACACGAAATGAAATATTAGTTATTGAAGATGAAGTATTAGAATTACATGAAAGTGAAAGAAATTGTTTTTTTCAAACTGAATATTTTTATTGTAAAGACAAAACTAAATTTCATCAATCAATAATTAATGTATTAAATAAACATAAAATTAATTATAAAGTACATGAAAAACATAATTTTGATAGAAAATATTATGACAATAAACCGGAAACATTTGTATCAAAACCAAAACAAAATCAAATTATTGATACCAAATTAAAACCACATAATTATCAACAAGAAATATTAGATAAAATAGAAAATTTTTATGATAATAATGAAATAGGACGTATTTTATGGGGGTGTGGATTAGGCAAAGCATTATTAGGTGTATTAATTGTTCAAAAATTAAATTGTAAATCAGTTGTAATTGGTGTACCCAGTGTATATTTACAAAAACAAATGAAAAATGAAATAATAAGAATATTTAATAATTATAATAATATATTATTTGTTGGTGGAGAAACGGAGAAAAATGAAAATTATATAATAGAATCAACAACTAATGAAAACGTTATAAATAAATTTATTAATAAAAAATCATTGGAATGTAAATTTATAATTACAACATATGATTCTTGTTATAAACTGTTAAATATTAATTTTGATTTTGATTTTAAGATTGGTGATGAAGCACACCATTTAGTTGGTAGCGAATTTGAAAAAACAAAAGATTCATTTCATAAAATAAAATCAAATAAAACGTTATTTATGACAGCAACTGAGAAAGTAATTGAAAATAATAAAACTAATAAAGTAATTTATTCTATGAATGATAAAGATATTTTTGGTGAAGTTATTGATGTAAAATCAATTAATTGGGCCATTGAAAATAAAAAAATTACTGATTATAACTTGATAATTTTAAAAAATACTGAAGATGAAATTAATAATATTATTGATAGTTTAAATTTATGTGAAAATAACTCAATTATGGATCATAAAGATTTATTTTTATCAGCATTTATGTCTTTAAAATCAATTGAAAAATATGATGATTTAACACATATACTAATTTATACAAATAAAACAGAAAATTCTGAGTTAGTTAAAAAATTTATTGATATTATACTTGGATTAAATATAATAAATATTAATAAAGAAAATTATTATAATAAATCATTACATAGTAATAGTAAGGAAAATTTAAATGATATTAAATTATTAGACGGTTCAATAAAAGAAGGAGAAATTACTAAATTTAAAAAAGCATCATGGGGTATAATTTCAAGTGTTTATATTTTTGGTGAAGGTTTTGATTGTCCTAAATTAAATGGTGTTATATTTGCTGAAAACATGGAATCCGATATTAGAATAGTTCAATCAACTTTAAGACCAAATAGGTTGGATAATAATTTTCCAAATAAAAAAGCATATGTTATTATTCCATATATTGATACTAAAAATTTTATAACTGATAATGATTCATTTGATAAATGTAGAAAAATTATTGCAAAAATTAGAAATGTTGATGAAATAATTGAACAAAAAATAAATGTTGTTTCATTAAATAATTATGAACTTAATACATCAGAAAAACCAAATGGTAAAATAAAATATCATCATGTTATTGAAAATGGTGATGAATTAACAAAAATTATATTAAGATTAAGATATAGTAAAGCATTAAATTCTAAATATTCTGAGGAAGAAGATGAATTTAATTATATTAAACAATTAAATAAAGAATTAAATATTCAAGATAAAGAAGACTATACTAATAACTTATCAATAAAAGAAAAACATAAAATGTATATTGAAAATCCAGAAGAATACTTTAGATTAAAAGGTGTTTGGACTAATTGGTATGATTTCATGGGTGTTGATATTAAAAAATTTATTCAAGATAAAAATGATTGGATAAATTTTTGTAAAGAAAAAAATGTTAAAACATTAGATGATTATAGAAATTTATGTAAATTATATAATGAATTACCAAAAAATCCTGTAGATTTTTATAAAGGTTGTTTAGATATTCCAATTGAACTTGAGTTATATACTAAACGTCGTAAATAAAATATATTAAATTAATTTTATATAATTTTATTAAAACGTTTTTGGATTAAATATGAAAAGAAAGAAGAAGAATATCAAGAAATTAAAAACATAATAAAACTTTTAATTTTGAATCAATTAAAAGTTACATAGTACTTAAAAGAGCATAATTTAAAATTTATAAATAATCCTAAAGATCATTTTGGTTGTGTTTTTATAAATTGGTATAATAAAAATGATTAAATAAATTATTGTAAAGAAAAAATGTAAAATTATTAAATGATTATTATAATTTTTTACCAAGAAATCCCATTGAATTTTATAAAGATTTTACTAGTATTTATAATGAATTAAGATTTAATGATGAGAAATAATTAATTAATATTTATATTACAATTGTTTTATCTTTTTTCTTTGAAACTTTTGATTTTTTAATTTTAGTTTCAATAATTGGTTTTTTAATATTATTACTATCTTCTTCTGATTCTTCTAGTAGTTCAATTAATTTAACTTCTTGGTTATTAGTTGGTATTGCTTCGTCTACTAATTCTTTGATAATTTGTTTATATTGTAATTCTACATCTTTCATTTCAGATTGTAATTTTTCAATTTCTTCAAATAATGGTTCTAATTTTTGGATTAGTTTTTTATTTTTTGGTATTTTAATTTTAAGTTTTGTTAAACCTTCTTTTGAACAATGTTTTATTGTTGATCCTTTAAAACTATTTAATAAAAGATTATCATTTAATTTAATATAATTATATATATATTGTAATAATCCATTATTATTTTCATTTAATTTCAAAACATAAACATCATCATGCGATACAGAAAATTTAGAAGCAATATGAACTGACGGACTACCACCTCTACCAATTAATAAATATGTGTCTTCAAATTCATAATCATTTCTGTATAAAATTTTTTCTTGACTTGATGTAAAAAATTTATATAATCCAGAAGAATAACCATCTGAAGCTCTATATTTATTTTTTTTTGATACATAAGTTAATAATGAATCAAAATTAACCTCTTCACAATCTTCTATATGGGTGATTTCTTTAATTCTATCTTTAATCTTATATTCTAATTTTTTAATTTTTTGTTCATTTTCATTTTTCTTATTATATGATTTTGATATTTTATCAACCCATTCTTTTATTTTTTTTTCATCTTTTGGAATTGGAATTTGTAAATTTTGTAAATATTCTTTAGAAATATGTTTTAATGTTGATCCTGTAAATCCATCACTTAAAAAATGCATATTTCCTTTAATAAAATTAAAAATATATTGATTATATTTGGATGTTATTATAAAATTATCAGCAGAACAACTAAAATTTTGATCCATTTTAATATTTGCTACTCCACCAGACCCTATAATAATACATTCATCTTTATAATCAACAAAATCACATTTTTGAACTTTATCACTTGATGTATAAAAATTATATTTACCTTCACTTTTACCATCAGATGCTTTTCTTTTACTTTTTTGTAAAAAATTTGAAATATCACCTAATTTTTTTAATTCATAATCTTTACCACAAATAATTTCTTTTTTATTATAATCTTTTCCATTTAATGAATAAATAGGATTTTTTAAGATGTCTTCTTTAGTTGCTTCTGAAACTAATCTGTCGCTGATACCACTAATATCATCTTTACTTTCAGTTAATACAATTTCTCCAGCAATCTCTTCAAATTTATCTTCAGTATACTTTTCAACAATTAATTCTAAAAATTTAACAGTTGATGTTTTTTCTTCAGTATTATCAAAAATTACAATTGATGTTTTGGTTGATGTATTTTCAAATTGATCTTGTGGAACACTTATAATTTCTCTAACATTAAAATTTTCAACTAAACATTTACGAATATCTTTATATGTCTTATTAAAAAATACTCCTTCTTTTAATACACCAATTGCTGTTCCATTAACATCAACCATATCCATAATTAATATTAATGATGAACTTTCTTTATCATTACCACTTAATTTATAATTTTTAGCATATTTAATAATTCTTTGACTACAAGTATTAATAGAAACTTTTGTTTTATCACTTTCTATTTTTTCTTGTTTTTCTTGGGCTTCAATCTTTTTAAGTTGTCTCATTCTTGTTTTAATTGTTAATTCATCTTTTAATGTTTCTATTTCTTTTTTAATGTAATCTTTAATTTTTTTTCTTTTAATTTGTGCATCTGATTGTACTACTTTATCACCACCATAAGGAGGATTAGTAATAACATTTTTAAATTTCATATTGTTAAATTCATCAGTGAAAGAGTTTTTATATTTTAAATTATCTTTCATATTTGGTAATACACCAGTTAAACAGAAAAATTCTAAACCAGCTGATTTAATTACATCTTCATTCATATCAAAATGATAAATTTGATTAATATTATTTTTCCATTTAATATTCTCATATTTATTATTTAAATAATTAATATAACCAGTTGTAAATCCACCTGATCCACCAAACATGTCAATCATTGAATTAATAGAGCCATCTTCATTAATTTTAGGATCTAATTTTTCATAAATATAATCAACAATATGTCTATCAGTAAAATATGCACCCAATTCACTAATTGCTGATTCATCTCTACCAATAAAATATTCATAAATTTTACCAGATAATAAAACATTACATGTTTTTTCAATAATAGTAATTTTATCAATTTCTTTAATTAAATAACATAATGTTTTTCCTGTTACATTTGTAGGAATTTCATATAATAATAAATTTTTAATAGAACTTTCGTTAATAGAATCTAATACATTTTCACGTATTAAATCAGATAATATTTGATCTTTATTTTCATTTGCTATTTTAAGTAAATATGAAAATTCGCAATCTGGTCTTTTTAAATTTACTTTATCTAACAATTTCTTTTCTTCAATCTTCTTTAATCCATATAATAGATTAAATACTTTTAATGCATTCATACCATATCCAGCGCCATTATTTCTTAAATAATTATGAATTTCATGAATTTTATCTTTTAAAGCTTCTTTATTAGATACATTCTGACTTTTTTCAATTTTTTGTTCATCTTCGTTAGACATAATATTATTATTTTCTTCATTATTATATGTATTAGTCAATTTTTTTTCTTCTGTAAATATAAAAGTATTTGTTTCATTTTCATCAATAATTATATTTATATCAGTAGTATTATATATTTTTTGTAACTCTGATGGACTTAGCTTTGATAATTTTAACTTAAATAATTCTTTTTTATCTTTATGTTTTTGTGTTTCTAAATGAGTTTTATGATGAGACAGTTGATCGGGTTTTGTTTTACAAATTTCACAAATATATATTTTATTTTTTAACATTTTATATGTTATATATTAGAAAAAAAAATTTAAATCATTTTTTAACAAAATAAATGTTAAATAATTTTTTTTATATATATTTTATTTTTTTAACATAAACTTATATATTAAAAAATGATAAATTGTATAAATATATATGAAGGTGGTGACAATTTTAGTGTAATTAGAAATCCAGTTAATTATATAGACTATCCTAAAAAATGCTCTATTGTAATATATAAACTTTTTATAATATAAATATAAAAATTGAAATATAAATAATTAGAAAATCATATAATACAATTTTAATGAAAATAAAATGTAAATGTAAATCTAAAAATTATAATAATAAATGTAGTAACAATTATTGTAAATCATGTTGTTATATTAAAAATACATATATTAATTGTGAAATTCATAGTAAACAAATTATATGTAATTGTGGTAATAATGATGATTTAAATAAATGTAAAAATAATTGTTGTAAACAATGTTGTTTAAAAGTAAAAAAATATTGTTCACTACATAAAAGATTGGATGAATGTATATGTGGAAAAACATTTAGTCCAACATGTGTTAATTATTTATGTAAAACATGTTGTGATGGTGTTAATTGTACTACACATGGTTACAAGTTAAAATTATGTAAATGTGGTCGTAATGATTTTAATATTGATTGTATAAATAAATTATGTACACAATGTTGTAATAATAATATATGTACTGTTCATTACATTAATTGTAAATGTAACAATAAAGTAAAAATAAATACACAATGTACAACAAAATCATGTAGTCCAAAATGTTGTACAAATCCATATTGTGAACGTCATTTTGAAATTGATGATATTACTAATGAAGATATAAATGAATATAAAACAATATTAAATTCTCCTAAAATAAATATACCTACTGAAATTATACATATAATAATTGACGAATATTTTGATAATCGTGTAAAATGTATTATATGTAATAAAAAACATAACATTAGTGATTATAGTGGTGAACTAACTAAATGTGATAAATGTAATAATTGGATATGTTATGAATATTATGTATGTATGATGCATACATCTACAAAATATGATTCTTATCGTTGGTGTATAAATTGTTATACAATAATGTGTAACAATGGAGAATTCAGAACTAAGAAATATGGTGAAGTATATAGTGATGATGAAATTGAAATTTAAAATATTTTATAATACAAGTTTATTTATTTATTTATTATACAATAATATTAACAAATATATTTGATTCATATATTTATAATGGAACATGTACGCGTAAAATAACAAATAAACACACGTTTATTGAAATAGATAATAAAATACAAATAAATATTAAAATAATAATTGATAATCAATCAATTAAAAATTATTTTACTACTGTATTTGTAATGGAATTATTTTTGAAATAATAAATTGTTACTTAATTATTCTAATAATTCAAAAATAATGAATTTATTATCAATTTTTTACTAGTTTGTTATTATTTTTATTTACTGGAAATTTACATTAAATAAAAAATAAAAAGTAAAATTTTTTTATGAAAAAAAAAATGTAATTTAAAAAAGTGATGGTATCACTTTATCACTTTTAAAAAACTATATAAGGAGATAATTTCTAGTATATATAATAATGAGTGATCACTCTGATAGGTATAGATGTAAAATCTGTAACAAAAATTATGCTAATAATAGTAGTCTATGGAATCACACCAATAAATTTCATAACGAAAATAATAAAACTAACAACTTATCAACAACTTCTAACAACTTTTCAACAACTACTAACAACTTGTTGTCGCCTAATATAAAACAACAAAAATTATATAAGTGTCAATATTGCGGTAAAATTTATAATATTCAACAGTCACGTTGGAAACATGAACAAAAATGTAAAAAGAAAGATTTAATAGTATTAGATGGTAAAATTATACCTGATCCTAACCAACAAAAACAACAAATAACTAATATTAATAATCAACAAAATAACATAAATAATACAAATAATAATACAAATAACAATATTAATAATGGTACAA
>JACCDI011799349.1_pt1 | contig 17819 bp, 24 predicted proteins | sample 7442791 | NCBI WGS metagenome assembly JACCDI01 (sample SAMN15323434, study PRJNA562643) | freshwater metagenome | isolation source: river surface water | place: USA:Blue River Watershed | collected 2017-08-15
GTCTCAATTTTAAACTTATATATTTTTTTATAATAATAATAATAACAATTTAAAGACAATTATATAAATAATATATTAATAATTTTATTATTTACTTCGTTATAAAAATGTCTAAAAAGTTCTATATTATTGTTCCCAGTGAAGGTATTTGTGATTTTCTTCGTGCTAAAAAAGTTGCCGATAATGTTTATGACTTAGCTTGGTTTGTTAGTGAAGACAAGGCACTTGCCGAAAAAGTTATGGATTTTTTTGAAAAGTTTAATGGACAGTCTGAAATGGTCCAAGCAATGACACTTATTACTGATGCCTTATATACTCGTATTCGTGCCGACACTTATCTTAAAAAATTTAGAGTCCTTGAAGTTGGCGACGATTATTGGCCTTATGTTGAAAGTATTGTGCCTCCTAAGCCTGAACTAAGACAAACTGATCATGCTACTGTTATGGACTTCATTTGTGTAGAGGGTGTTAATCGTGCTTTCTGTTTTGGCGGCAAAGTTCGCACTCAAAAGGAACATGATAAATGCTTTAATAAAACTGAATTACGTATTATTCGCACTTTCTTTGATAATCCTAATATTATTTAGATTTATTTTTCTTGCTTTTATCTACAACAACTTCTTTAACAATATTTTTTATAATTTTTTGATAACTTTCTTGTTGTTCTTTTTCTGTTCTTCCTGAGGTTGAATTAAGCATTATTTGGTTAAACATATCATTGGACTTTGAATCATGGTATCTACAATTTGGATGTTCTTGTCTCCATTTATTTACATTGTTGAAGTTCTTTCTTGCTACTGCTTTCACAAATTTTAACATTAATGGTTTCTCATCGGTTTCTTTTTCCCATTCGCCATCTGGATTCTTCACAAATAGCGATTCCCTCTTTAAATCAGTGCAGTGAAATGGTCTTAACTCCTCTTCTAAATCTTTAAGCCCACGCATAATTATTCTTGTAATACCTTCTACATATCCTAAACGCGCTGTATCTTCTAGTTCTTCAATTGTAGGCTGTAAATAATCTAAAAATTCGTCGATTGTCATAGCATTTTTACAAGTTTCATTAAGATACATTTGTATATTAAACTGTGTATTTTGTGTGTTGTTATTGACATTGCCATTAACAATATTGTTAGTTGTATTACATGTTTTAACTATTTCCATCATAGATTTTGTTTGTTCTGATACTTGTTCTATTATTTGTGTATTTTGATTATTATTTGTAATTAATTGATTATTTTGTGTTAATAGTAATTCCTTAAACTCATTATTTTGTTTAAGTAATTCTAAAATAACTTTAATATCAAGTGCTGTTACATTATTTTTTTCTTTTTCTTTACATGTTTTTTTATGAACAAATAAACTTTGTCTATATCCATAAACTTTACCACAATGGCATGTATATTTTTTATTTGTTGCGAGATTTGTTTCATCGTCAATATTTGTCAATTTTAGGTGTTTTTGTCGTGAAATATGTCTATTCCATTCACTTTGTTTAGAGCATTTATAATCACATTTTTCACATACAAATTTATAGGTGATTTCGGTGTCAGAATTGTCAATCATTGTCAATATATATTTCCTAAAGAAAATAAAAATGTCCAAAAAAAATACATTTTTCAAAAAAAAGTATCGTCACAATTTTTTTAACAAATTTTACAAACGAGACCATTATGCTCACAACCCATTTTTCACAACTATTTTTTTTGAAACTTTTTTAAGAATTTGAAAAATGGACATTTTAAAATGTCCAAAATTGAATTTTTAAAATACTTTTTGGAAAATTTTTTACAACTTTTTTTATACAAAGTTATAAAAAGACTTATTATTTATAAATTTATGCTTTTAATTTAATCAAAATCTAACAAATTATTAACTTCATTAATAGTCTTAGTTTTGTCTGCCAATTGTTGGCTTAAAAAGACAATAGTTTGATCTCTTGCTAACAATTCTTTTTCTAACTTGGCGATAATTAGTTGCTGATTTTTAACAGTATCTTGCAGCTTAGTATTGTCTTCAATTAAGTTAGGTTTATTATTATTAATATTTTCTAACCAACTTTGATGTGATTTTGTTTTAATGTGAGCATAAAATTTAGAATGATTATTATAAATTTTATTTAAACAAGGACATTTAATTCCATTAGGATAACTAGTAAATGGCGGTATTTTATCAATATATTTACCATCAACATCAATAGAAGGACAATAAAAGTCAGAATCAAGAGCCAGATCCATATTAATTAATATTTGTAACACTGTTAATAATATAAAGAATCTAACAAATAATAATTCAATTTTTTATATTAAAAAATAACATATTAAAGATAAATAGAATATTAATATAAATATTAAATAAACTAACATAATGTTACAAGTTGTCGATAAATTAGTAAAACAACATCATAATATTTCACAAACACTACATAAAAAGGTTCAAAATTTAATAGTAAACATAATAACATCAAATAAATATACAAATGAAGACAAAATGCTTCACATTGATGAACTATTAACTAACTATAAGCGGCCATTATCTGCTGACCGTCAAGATTTTATTTTACAAAGATTAACATCATTATTGGAGCCAATTGTAAACAAAAATAGTGAATTTAGTATACTAGATATTGGCGGCGGAAATGGCTATATTTTAAGCCAGTTAGGGCAACGATTTAGCTTACAAAAATCTAACCTAATATGCTTAGAAAATAATAATGAATCAAATGAATTTAAATATAATTATAATTTAAAGTCAATAGAATATAGTTTTGAACCAAATAATCTAATAAATAGTTATAATAAATTTGATTTAGTAATATGTATGGTGTCATTACATCATATGAACGACGAATATATAAAAACAAATATATTGCCACTAATAAAAAAAGGCACATATTTATTAATAAAGGAGCATGATGCGTATAATGAAGATATAAAAGACAGAATAAATTGGGAGCACCATATATATCATATATTAGAGACCTCTACATTTTTAACAAAACATAAGATAAAAAACTACCTAGATAACTATGTAGGCAACTATAAAAGTAAAACAGAATATCAACAAATATTTGAAGAAAATGGTTTTCAATTAGTAAACACATATAATAATTTGTTAGAGCAACAAGTAAATAATAATTTTGAAAACAAAACAGTAACAAAATTATTTTGGCAATTATATAGTAAAATATAATAAATTTAATTAATATTAAGTTTAGAAGTTACTATAGAACCATCATATAAATTAAATACAATTGATAAATTATTACTTTGTTCAACAATAGTATATGTATTATATACAAAAGCAGCTATAATTTTATGAAGCTTTCCAGGTCCTATTAAATAAACACTACCAGTAAATATGTTATTTTCATTTATTTTATTATTAATCGTAAAGTAAATTGCATTATAATCTAATTTACAATAAATATTATAATTATCATTAGAATAACAAAAAGTGGAAAAATTTGACATAATATATATTATATGTATTATATTTAAGTAATAATTACAAATAATATATTTATTATATTAAAAAAAACAAAACAGTAACAAAATTATTTTGGCAATTATATTTCAATAAGTGTAGCTTCTAATGTAGTATTATCGTATAAGTTAAATACAATAGTTAACTTATTATTATCTAAATCTTCAATAAAAGTATATTTATTATTTACAAAAGCACAAGTAATTTTATGATCTAATTCATTATTAAAATTATTAATAGACCCAATAAATATGTTATTTAACTTTCTAAAATGTCTAGCAGTTAATTTTAATACATTAGGAATATCATAATTTTTTTCACCAATGATAGTATAGTCACCTTGAGAATAACTAAAAGTAGAAGTCATTTTTTAAGCGTAGCAGTCGTAGTATAGTATAATATATAATAATATAGTTTTTATATTATAATAAATAATAAATCAATTTTTTTTATTTTTAAAATAGTCTCTTTTTTTCATTAAGATTAATAATATTAATTTTGGTTTTATTATTTTCATCAGTATAAATAAATGAAATAACTAATTTACTATCATTACGATTAATATTAACTTTTTCAACAGTAGCATAACATTTATTATTATTAGTTGTTAAACATTTATCAATCATATTATAACTATCAAGTAAGAAGTTATTGTTAGATTTGTTGGTAAAAAAGCCTTCATAACTTTTATAAAATTTATCAAGTTTATCAGTAAATTGTAAATAAATAGTATTATTATAATAACAATAAATTACTTTATACTCATAATCATCAATATCATCATAAGGATTACAAATTCTATATAAAATAGAACTATCTAATATAGTAGATTTGCTTATAATAGGATATAACATAATAATAATAAAGTTATTAAATTGTTTTTAAATAATAATAATAAATAAATAATATACTAATACTATCACTAATTTATAAAAAGATGACAAAATATGAACAAATAGGAAGATATAAAATAAGTAGAGATCCAATAATAAAAAAGGATTGTTTATATAAGTTTTATAGAGAAGTAATAGATGTAGAGACAAATGAAAAAAAGGAGATGTCAGATTTAGCAATAAGAGTAAATCTAACAAAAGAAGGATATATAGTTCCTTGGTGGATAGATGGTTTTATAAAAAGTAAATTTTAAATATATTATATAAATATATAATATAAATAATGTCAAGAGAAGAAGGAGAATACATGACAGAAAGAGAATTTAATGAATATAAAAGAATATATAATATACCTTATAATTTTGAAAACAAAGATGATATATTGTTTAATAATGGACTAGCTATAGGAAACACAGTATTAGTTCAAGATTATTTTTTTAGTAATTTTGAAAATGGCCAAAGAGGGAAACTAACTTATATAGCTACTATTATTGGAAAAAAAACATGGAGAGAAAATTATGGAAATCATTTTGGTTTATCTATAGATACATTTAAACTATTTTTAAATGAATATGTTCCAACACGTATTATAGGTACAGAAAGATATGGTATTATTAAAAAAAAAATATTTATATCAGAAGGTATATATGCCTCAAGAGAAACACAAAATTATTACGAACCAGGAAGCACAATATCAGGAATTCATTTAAGACCCTCAACAATTTTAGTTTTACCAAATTATAATCCGCCAGAAACAAGAGTAGTAGAAGGAATTCATATTAATCCTGTAAGAACACCAGAAAATATTATGGCATTACAAGATGTTGACCAAGAAAGAGAAATACAAAGAGAAATAGAAATACAAAGAGAAAGAGAAATAAATAGAGAACCAGATGTTGAATTAAGAGAATCTTTAGTAGAAGAAGTAGCACCAGTTAGACAAAGACAAAGACAAAGACAAAGACAAAGACAACCGCAAGCACAAGTGCCAGCAGTAAGACAACAAGTAGAAACAATTAAAACAATAGAGGTTCCAGAAGCATTAAAGTTTTATGATGTAGTAATGTTAGAAGAAATACTAGAAAATGAATGTTACGCAAATGACGGTATTGCGTTTGTATTACAAACAAATGATGGTCAATATATAACAGAATGTATGTCAATAAATCATATAAAGTCTATTAATCAACGTAGGGGATCTGAATTAGGTAATCAATATATAAGATTAGAAATACAAGGAGGTTCATATAATATAAAAAAGGAAAACTGGCTAACAAATATAAATTCTTTAAATATAAATAATGTGCCACAGCCAAGAACATTTTATTTAGAAAAAGATATACTAGTAAATGGAGTTCAATCATATAAGTTAGTAAAGTTAAATATAGTAGTTAAACCACCTGTTCCTTTAGAAGAACAAAAAAACCCAAATTTAGAAGGAGCTTCTAATAAGCATACTACAAAAGGAGGTAAAAAAAAATTAAAAACTAATAAAAAGAAAAAAAATATAAATAGAAAAACTAATAAAAGAAAAAGTAAGAAGGTTAGACGATAGGTTTATCATTGGTAGGAATAGTTTCGCCTAATTCAGGGCGGCTAGCCTTATAATAAAGAGCATTTTGGCCACACATCATGACATCTTTTCTAGCAGTATAACAGCTGTCATAATGAATTTCGCCAGTAACAATATTTTTTTGTCCAAAAAGGCTACATTTTAGGACATCATTCGCAGAATTGTCGAGAGAATAAATACATTGAGCACAGACTTTGCTGTTAATATTTTTGATAACTTGCTTTCCAATATGTGGCAACATTTTTTCTTAAAATTATTTAGTGCGTAATCTTTAAATAATTATTTTCTCAATATATATATTAAGGAAAATATTTAGAAAAAAATTTAGAAAAAAATTTGATTTATTTTTTATAAAATATAAAGAGTTAAAAATAGTTAATAATTATAATAATAATAAATGCCTAACAAGTGCTATACAATTACATACGGCGATGTTGCCGAAAATCATGCCAAAATGCAGAAAATTGGCACATTACATGAAAATGGTTATTCTATTGAAAAACTAAAACAAATACAATTAAAACTAGCAAGTTATGATTTAGAAACAGAATTAATTGATCTTAGTCATGGAATGGATACTTCTTTTGAACAAGCAAGAGTATTAGTAATTAGAAAAGGTGTACAATATATTTTAGATAGTTTAAATACTAATAAACTAATAGCCGAAAATGATGCTTTAACAATGGATAAACATGCTTTAATGAGAGGACGCGTAGTTAATAAACATGCTAGGTGGAACTTATGTTTTGCTGATGAAGATCAAGAGCCTGATTACGAATCTGGTAAGGGTCGTATTGTGTCATGGAAACATATACCACTAATGTCAAAAATTAGACAAGTTATTTCAGAATGGACAGAAGATGTGCCATTAAATGCGGAGGCAAATTATTATTATGATGTAACCAAATGTGGTATAGGGTTTCATGGTGATGCTGAAAGAAGAAAGGTAGTAGCAGTAAGAATGGGAGTATCAATGCCATTATATTATCAATGGTATCAAAATTCAAAACCAATTGGAGAGCCAATTTCAGTTATGTTAAATGATGGAGATATGTATATTATGTCAGAAAAGGCGGTTGGTTTTGATTGGCTTAAAAAAAGAACAGCTACACTACGACACGCAACAGGATGTAAAAAATATACTGGAATTTAAATAATATAGTTAAATAAAATTAAGTTAATTTATTTTTTTTATATAATATAAATTAATATGGATAAAAAGCCAATAATAGCAATAGCAGTATTTAATGGAACAAAAGTAAAAGGAGTTGTTAGATTTATAGAAGATTTAGATAATAATACAGTTATAATAGATATAGATATTAAAGGATTAAAAAAGAATAGTAAACATGGTTTTCATGTTCATGAATCAGGCGATTTAACAGACCAATGTGAAAGTATGTGCGCACATTTTAATCCATATAATAAAACACATGGATGTCCAGGTATGAAAGAAAGACATGTAGGAGACTTAGGTAATTTAGAAACAGATGAGAAGGGAAATGCTAATTATATGATGGTAGATGACGTAATTAAATTAAAAGGCAAATGTAGTATATTAGGTAGAGGATTAATTATACATGCTGATGAAGATGATTGTGGACAAGGAGGTGACAAAGATAGTTTAAAAACAGGCAATGCGGGAAAAAGAATTGCATGCGCAATAATAGGTTATGCGAAGGAAAATTTTATATAATTATAATATTTAAAAAAAATGATATAAAACTAACAAATATATTTATATTTATATGATTATATGTTTTCATTAAAAAAAGAAATAGTAGACATATTTTTTCAAAATAACTTAAATTATCATATTACTAATATTCCAGAAGATATAATTATATGTGTAGAAAATAAGGTCGTTTTTTATTTTCCAGTATGGAATTATGGATATGAAGATATGTTAGTATATAAAATAAATAATGAAAATGTTAATTGTATGATAGACCATTATTTAAATATATTTATTGGTGAAAGTTGTGCTGATGATGGTAATACAGAAATAGGTAAACAAATATATAAAAATAAAGAGTTTATATATGAAGTTGACAAAAATAATAAAATTAATTTAGAAGTTGAATTAGAAAAAGTAAAAAAGATTTTACGAGAATGTAATATTAAAGTATAATAATAAAAAAATATATAATTATATTTTATAACTAATGAATTATAATTATAATACTTTAGAAGAATTTTATGCGGCTAATAAAATAAATGTTACAGAAGGATTTTCACAGCAAGAAGCAAAACAAACAAGTAATTTAATTAGAATTTGTAAACAAGTAAATCCTAAAAATATTTTAGAAATTGGTTTTAATGGAGGTCATAGTTCAGAAATTTTTTTACAAAATAGTAATGCTTATGTATGTAGTTTTGATATAGGAGATCATTTTCATGAATATTTAAAATATGGAAAACAATTTATTAATACAAGATATCCAGATAGACATACATTAGTATTTGGTGACTCAACAAAAAGTGTTCCAAATTATTCTAAAAATCATCCAGATATTAAATATGATATTATTTTTATTGATGGCGGTCATGATTATCCAATTGCTTATGCTGATATGTTAAATTGTAAAAATTTAGCTCATAAGGATACAATATTAATTGTAGATGATATTGTTAGAACTAGTAGTTTAGAGGCAGAACATACAATTGGTCCAACTAAAGCATGGTCTCAATTTAAAAACGCTAATATAATTAAAGAACTAGAATTACATGAATGGAATAAGGGAAGAGGAATGTGTGTTGGTAAATATAATTTATAAAGGTAAATATAATTTATAAAGGTAAATATAATTTATAAAAAATAAAATAATAATAAAATAATATAAAATAAAATGAGTTTAGTAGAAGTAACAGCGCTTTCATTAGCCGAGATAGTAGGTGATTTTGGCTTCAAACAGTTTGCTAATCAAGGTGGTATTATACCCTTAGTAACAGGTATTGTTGGATATTTTTTTGTTATAGGTTTTTTAATAGTTTCGCTGCAAGGATCGTCTGTATTATTAATAAATAATCTATGGGATGGTTTGTCTGCTATTATTGAGTCAATTGCTGCCTACATATTCCTAGGTGAAAGATTTGAACATTTTTCACAATATTTAGGAATGATAATGATTATTGCTGGTGTATTTCTACTAAAAGTGCCATTAACAAGAGACCATAAATTCAAAATGCCGTCAATTTAAAACAAAAAAGTGACAGACATTAAAATTAATAAGTTGTCTTTAAGTTAAAATAAATTTAAATAATATATTATAATTCTAAATATAAAGTGATTGATTAGTAGCAACATATTTCATTAATAAAGTAGGTATTTGACGCAGTTTAAATAAGAAGTCAATTTGTCCTAGCATTTCAGCAATAGATTCTAATTCAGCAGCTATTGCTATAATTTTTAAAATGGCTTTTACAAATTCACCTAAGAATATTTCTTTTTCTTCGGCTGCCAACTGTAAAACCCATTTACATTGTTCAACATTTTCAGCTTGTGCCCATTCATAAGCATATTCTATCATATTATAGTGCTTCGAATAGTCTACACCAGTATCTAACATTAGTCTAGTTTCCATATCTTGAAACTTTTCAAATGACAAATTAAGTGTTTTTAAAATACTTTTAACACCTTCTGATGTTTCTACATTTGAAAGACAAGTTGTCGCCCATTCTTCTCCGACTGACACATTTGTGAAACAACTAAATACACAAACAAGCTCATATTCAGAAAGCAAATTTAACGAACCATCTTCAATAATGGCAGCAAATGGAAGACAAGGCAGCTCGCGAATTGAAGCCGCAATTTGGCCGCGAATTGTTAACTGATTTGTTTCTGGTTCTAGTAGCTTCTCATCTGCTAACACATGTAATACACGGTCTACATTATAATCTAAATAATATTGATTATCATTAATACTTTTATTTAATACAATAATTTCCTTCTTTTTGTCAATAAATTTTTTAAGCAAAGCGCGTTCATTAGCAATATTTTTATATTCATCTGTAATTTTTTGTAAATCTCTTTCACATTCTTTTCTTTTTTTGTTAACAGTAAATGGCAACATATCAACTAATCTAACATACTCATCCATTATGTTAGATGGAATAGTAATAGTTTTAACTGCTTCTTCTAAACGACTAGCTTCAGCTTCTAAATCAGCTAACTGTTTTGTTAGCCCAGTTTCTTTATTATCTAAATCATATTGTATCATAGATTTTTTAGAATATTCTACTAATTTACTAACAATATTATTATTGTCATTATTGTTAGTTGCTATTAAGTTAAGAATTAAATTATATGAAATTTTAAATTTAGATATAAGCTTTTGTGGTTTGCCATTCATCATAATTCGATAACTATTGTAGTCGACATTTCTAAATAAATTGTTGAGATGTATGACATGACCTACTGTATCAAGACCTCTACGTCCAGCACGTCCTGCCATTTGAGTATATTCATGTGAATATAATGTTCTAACACCATTACCATCAAACTTAGAATTATCTGTAAATAAAACGCATTTTGTGGGCATATTAACACCTACAGCAAATGTTTCCGTAGCAAATAAAAGCTTAATATAGCCTTTAGAATATAGTAATTCAATAATTTCACGTAAAACAGGACAAACACCACTATGGTGTATAGCAATACCTTTTTCTAACAACTGAATCATATTATTATATTCTGGTAATCCAAGATATTCTTCATAATTAGGCAACTTTCTAATAATTTGTTCACATTCATTACGAACAATATATGTTACTTTACTATCATCTTCTAATAATCTAACAGTAATTTCATTAACACAGTTTTCAATTGCTTTTTTAAATAACACAAAGCACAACGCAGGTAACATATTATATTCAACCATATAACTACAAACTTGATTTAATACTTGTCCACGTTTTACAAAATGTTTTTTATCTTCAAATAAATCTAAATGTTTCTTCATTTCTTTAAAATTAGCATCATTAAAGTTACCCTTTGCATCTTGAATTACTTGTAATTTATTACAAAACCCTTTTATTTCTGCTTCAAGCGCCTTATCCTTAATAGTTTTAAAAATACCACTATTACAAGTAATAAATGTATAATGTGTTAGTGGAACAACTCGTTCATATGTTGAAGCTAAATAAACATATTTTTGAACACCATAAATACTGTCTTCTTGATTATTTTCTCTATCTTCACACCATCTAGCAAACTTTTCTGGTGAATCAATTGTTGCTGAAAGCATTACCATTTGAACATGCCCAGGTAATAACATAATTGTTTCTTCCCAAACCTTACCTCTATCTAGATCATTAATATAATGAACTTCATCAATACATACACATGCTAATTCATTTTCAAAATCCATATCAAATAATAATTGACTTTGATTAGAATTATGATTAGAACTGCTGCCATATTTTTTATAAAGCGTATTTAATAAAATTTCTGCTGTCATAATAAGAACATCGGCATCAGGATTAACCTTAATATCGCCAGTAAGGATACCAAACGATATATGAGGAAACTTTTGTGAAAACTCATAAAACTTTTGGTTACTGAGTGTTTTGATTGGACTAGTATAAATTACCTTTTTTCCTTGACTAACAAAATGTTGAATAGCAAATTCAGCAGGTAATGATTTACCACTACCAGTATGAGCAGTAACTAGTATATGATTACCAGATACAATAGCTTCAATAGCATGTTTTTGAAAAGAACTAAGTGGAAATGAAAATTTATCAAAATGTTCTTTATAATTAGATTCTCTTTCCTCAGGATAAATGTCTTCACAAATTCGGACCATATTAGTGATGTAGTATTATTATTGTATTTATTATATAGTATTATTTTTAATACTATTTTTTAAATCAATTTTCTTTTTTAAAGTGTCCCAACTATTAAAAGTTAAGACATTAAATTAAGTAAATAAAATTGATTAAAAAATAATATAAAAATATAAAAATTTATATATTATATATTATATACTATAAATAAATAAATAAATAAATAAAATGTCAAAACTATTATTAAGAATTCTTAATCCATTTTCATATAAAGATTTAAAAGAAATGCCAATGAGTAATAATAAAGAAGATATAGGATTATTTTCTATAAAAAGAAATATAGGAAATGGAGTAAATAAAAAGAAAAAAATATATATAGCTTCATATAATAATCTTACTGCTGAATATACAATTAATAATAAAAATTTTTCAAAATATGAAGATTTAATAAAAGAAGCGCTTACATTATAAAAATTAAAATTAAAATTAAAATTAAAATTAAAATAAAAATAATATATACAATATAGTATATATTATTTGTTATTATAATGTTTAATTATTCAGAATATATGCAACGAAAAACACAGGTACAAAGAAATATAAGTTTTATACCTGGTCCAGAAGGACCTCCTGGTGCTGCTGGACCAAAAGGTGATACTGGACCAGTAGGACCTGTAACATATTCAATTGTACCAACACAATCCGCTGCGAATTATTATACAAATTCATTATCATCTATAACAATTGGTGAAGGATTAAATATTCCATTTATTACACAAGGAATAAATGTAGGAACTGATATAACACAACCATCTAGTACAACATTTTTATTAAAAACACCAGGAACATATAGAGTTTCATATCAAATTAGTATAGCAAGTTCAGCAAATTTTGAATTAACATTAAATGAACAAAGTGTAGTTGGAACTTTAATAGGTAGACGATTAGCAGCAAGTAATATTTTTCAAATATTACAATTAGGTGTTAGTATGGGTGAATTTTCACAAGCTTTTGTAAATGCTATTGCTCAAGCAGGAATTGACTCAGGCTATGAATTATTATCATATTCAACTGTAATTAAAACTGAATTTCCTAATATGATTTTATCTATTAAAAATAAAATAGCATCTAGTATAATATTAAAAGTTGGCAAAACAGGTGAAGCTATAACAAATATAACAATAACAAAATTACAAACATAATTAAATTAATAAAATAATAATTTAAAAAGTTAATATGTTATTAATAATAGTAGGTAAAAATGATAATAGCAAATAAATATAAATTAATAGATCGAATAGGTAAAGGCAATTTTGGTAGTATATATAAAGCCCAAAATATACGCACAAATGAGTTAGTTGCTATAAAAGTTGAATCTATATCAAGAGAAACAAAATTACTTAAGCGTGAATCACAGATTTTACAATATATTGGCAATGAAGACGGATTTCCTGAGCTAAAATGGTTTGGCCTAGACGAACGTAATTATTATATGGTAATGAATTTGTTAGGTGAATCATTAGCAACAGTTAAGGAACATTTTAATTCATTGGGAATTAAAGAAACATTGCTAATAGGAATACAAATGATTGAACGCCTAAAAACACTACATCAAAAGTTGTTAGTTCATAGAGATATTAAGCCAGACAATTTTATCTTTGGACTAAACAATAATAAAACAAAACTTTATTTAATAGACTTTGGCTTTACAAGAAGATATACAAATGATAATAGTATTCATATACCAATTAAAGAAAATTGTTCACTTTTAGGAACACCAAATTTTGTTAGTTTAAGTGTTCATAAGGGATGTGAAGCAAGTAGACGAGATGATATAGAGTCGGCTATAATAATTATGATATATTTGTATATGGGAAGTTTACCGTGGATAGAAGATACAAATTTAAGTAAAGAACAAATAATTAAGGCAAAAGAAGATATAATATATGATAGAGATATACCAGAATTATTAATAGAATTGTTAGTTTATGTTAGAAGACTAACATTTGAAGAGGAACCAGATTATGAGTTTATATTAGATACAATATATGAAGAATTAGATGAACTTTTAGAGACAGAATAAAAATAAATAATTATTTGAATTATTATTTAAATAATTATTTGTTTAACTATTATATTAGTTAAAATGTTTTCCCTATTTTCGTTTGATAGATGGTTTGCTAGAAATAAACAAGCTCAATCTCCAGCTCAAATACATATAGCAGTAGAAGAACCAATACAAATAAAAGAAGAAGAATTAAATAAAGCTGTAAATAGTTTTTTAAATGATGTTAAAGAAAATACTGTTACAGTTAATGAAAAATTAACTAATGCTGAAATAGATAAGCTAGTTCAAGATGTAATAGATGAACAACAAGCTACTACTAACACAGTAGAAGTAGAAGTTGAGAAACAAATAGCTACTACTAATGCAGTAGAAGTAGAAGTAAAAGAACAAATAACTACTACTAACGCAGTAGAAGTAAAAGTTGAAGAAAAAGTAGCGACTACTAACGCAGTAGAAGTAGAAGAAGTAAAGTTAACAATTGATATACCAAAGGAAGAAGAAGTAGTAGCTAGTGAAGTAGTAAATGTAACAAAAGGTAAAAAAGGTAAAAAAAAGAATAAAAATACTTAATAATAAATAGATAAATATTTTAATGATTAAAACAATATAAAGACAATTGGTATTACTAATATATAATAAATAAAATGTCTTTTATTGGAAGAGTAAAGTGGTTTAACAACAAAGCTGGCTATGGTTTTATTACCATCACTGATGGCCAAAGATCAGGTGAAGATATTTTCGTTCACCATAGTGGTATTACTGTTGATTCTGAGCAGTTTAAGTATCTTGTTCAAGGTGAGTATGTAGAGTTTCATATTTCTGCTACTGCTGAAGGTGCTAAGCATCCTAGTCAAGCCACTAGTGTAACTGGTGTTAAGAAAGGTAAACTAATGTGCCAGACTAGAAATGATAATAGAAAGGAAAAAAAAGAAACTAATAAATCACAACAAAACCAAAATTTAAATTTAAGAAATAACGCACCTCCTAATGATATTTTAGTTAAACCATGGTTACCAAATGATACTGCTAAAGAAGATGAATTTCAACAGCCCAAGGGTAGAAGAAGTAAGAGTTATGCTAAGGCAGTAAATCCTTCAGTTAGTGCTCCTGCTTCTAATAAAGCTGGTAGAAAGTTTAAAGACGGCGAAACTCAAACTAGAGGCAAAAAAAATGCTGGTAAACCTAAAGCTAAGCCTACTGCTAATAATGCCTAAATAAATAATATTATAAAAAACTAAATTATTTTTTATAATATTTTAATTATTCAAATACTTATTAATATCTTCTAGATCTTCTTCTATTTTTTCTAGATTTTTTGCTTTTTTTATTACGTCTTTTAGTTCTTCTTTTGCCAGCAGTCATAGTCATTCTTTCTATATCTGCTATCATCATATTAACATAATCATCTACTATATGTTTATTGTTGCTATTAATAAAACTAGCAGCGGCTGGTAAATCATATACAGTATCAATAAAATTAGCTACAAATTCTTTATCTTTGTCTGTATTTTTAATTTCTTTAACATATGCTTCTCCATGCGAACGTCTTAGTTTATCAAAACCATTTGGATTTGTTGGTGTTTTAAGATTTCTTTTTATATAATCTAAAACCTGGTTATGTAATTCACCTAATGCTTCATAATTAAATTCTGTTGGATTTACTTCAACTTCTATAAAACCTTTTCTTCTTACCCCCGGTTCAGTAAAAGATAGTGTTACTCTATTCATAATATACCTATATATTATCTAAATAAAAAAGTGTTGCCTATATTCATTTACCTACTAAATAATAAATTGTTTAAAAGGGTTTAAAGACTATTTACATAACTATAGTAATAAGAACAAATAATTATAATAACAATGTCTAACGCCAGTACCGCTACCGCTAATACCAATACTTCTAACTCTATTGACTTCAAGAGTATTCTTGATACCTTAGCTTTATTTAAGCTACAAATTACTACCTTACAGCAACAGCTAAAGGTTTTAGAAAAGAACGTAAAGAAGGAAATGAATAAGAAGGTTAAGAAACAAAAGAAAACTGCTACTACTAATACTGAAGGCAAAGTAAAGGCACCTTCAGGATTTGCTAAACCTACCAAGGTAACTAGTGAACTTTGTAACTTTTTAGGAAAGCCAGAGGGTTCAGAGGTAGCAAGAACTGAGGTAACTAAGGCACTTGTAGCCTATATTAAGGACAATGGGCTACAAGAAAAGAATGCTGAATCAAAGACTAGAATTGTTCCTGACGAAAAGCTAAAGTCATTATTAGCTATTAGTGATAGTGAAATTCCTGAATTAACGTTTTTTACTATTCAAAAATACATGAATAAGCATTTTTACAAGTCTACTGGTAGTAAGGAACAATTAACTAATACTACTACTGTCTAAACAAGATACAACATTATATTTATAAATAGTAAATAAATCATATTCTTTATAAATAGCACAATTATACATTAGAGGGTCATTAAGTATTTTAGCATAATCATCTAAAAAAAGGTCACAATCATAGTTGCCTTTTATTTGAGAAACCCAAACAGTAGAACAAATTGGTAAATAACGCATATAAATTTGCTTACCACCAATAATAAATAATTTAATATTTTTATTCAAATACTTATATTTTTCTAAATATATTTCAGGACAAGACAGTATTTGGTGATAAAAATATTGATTATCAGTAAAAATAACATTGTTAGATTTATGTTTATAAAGGTCGTTATAATAAGAATATCTACTAGTAAGAACAATATTTAGACGATCTTTAAGAGGACGATGTTTTTCAGGAATAGATAAAAAAGTATTTAATCCCATTACAACAATGTGACCTAATGTAGTAGTTCTAAAAAAATCCATTTCATCTTTAATAGTCCAAGGTAGTAGTCCGTCTTTGGCAATACCTTTATTTTCATCAAACGCAACAATTGCTTCAATACTGATAGAATTGTTCATACTTATTATGTATTTAGTTTATTTATATTATAAATAACCTAAATATTATATATAATAAATTAAAAAAATTAAAAACATGTTGTTAGAAAAAAGAAGATTATTAGAAGAAGTAAATAATAAATTGTTTACAAATATAAGTCAAACTAACAAAATAATTTTTGTTTATACAAAGCCAAAAGTAGGTTCAACTAGTTTAGTTACATCGTTGCGTCTTTTTGCGTCAAAACAATTTGTTAGCCTACATATTCATGATGAAGAAATGTTAAAAGTAATTTGTAACTTAGATAGTAATAATAATGTAACAATAAATGAACTAATAGAATATAATAAGTTAATAGGTAAAGAAGTATATGTAATAAATGTATATAGATCACCAATTGAACGTAAAATATCGGCATTTTTTGAAAAAATAGGTTCATATCATTTTAATAACACAGATGAAAAGGTAAACAATTATCAATTAGAACGTGTAATAAAGCGTTTTAATGCTATTTTTCCACATATAGCTAATGGAGATAATTTGTTAGATTGTTATAATATACAAAATAAGCCAAATCAATTTAATTCTCGTAATAAGTATAATTTAATAATAGAAAATGGAATTAAATATATAAATTTAAGGTTAAAAGATTCTAATCAATGGTCACAAATTCTAACAAATTTATTAGGAACAGAAATACATATAATTAAGGACTATGAATCAAGTAATAAAATAATTAAGGATATTTATCAGCGTTTTAAAAATGAATATAGAATACCATCAAATTTGTTAGAATTAGTAGAAAATGATAGTTATTTAAATTATTATTATAGTCCACAAGAAAAACAACAATATATTAATGAATGGAAATCAAAATCAGTAAATAATCAATTTACATATATGACAGAAGGTGAATATAAATTATATGAAGAAATTACAATAGAAAATAGTCATTTAGATTGTATACAAGCAAATCATTATTTAGATGAAGGTTGTATATGTAATTCTTGTAACACTAAGAGAATAAAAGTTTGCGAACAAATAAAACAAAATCAAGTAAATTCCAATACTAAAGTA
>JACCDI011570967.1_pt1 | contig 17813 bp, 10 predicted proteins | sample 7442791 | NCBI WGS metagenome assembly JACCDI01 (sample SAMN15323434, study PRJNA562643) | freshwater metagenome | isolation source: river surface water | place: USA:Blue River Watershed | collected 2017-08-15
AAATCCGTTTTGAATGAGCGGAATATAATTTTTGACAATGTCGTCACTGGCTGTGGCATCAACCGCAATAAGGTTTTCGAGTTGTTGTTGTTGAACGTATTCGATGATATCGTCTATAGTATACGGAATAGCCGATTGAGCAAAGTTGGCTTCCCATTGATTTTTGAGTCCGTCTTTTTCAAAAAAGGCCAAAGTTGAATTGGTAATGATAGGGAAACGCAATTCAATATTTTTGTTTTCTAAAAAGAAATTTTGACTTTCGATGACTTGATTGATGAGTGTACTTCCGACGTTTCCGATGCCAAAAAGCACGATATTGATTCTAGTAGCTGACATAGTTCAGTTGTTTTTGTATGTTAAAAATAGGTTCTAAGATTTGTGACAATTGTTCGAATTCCATTAAAAAAGCATCATGACCATGAATGGATTCGATTTCGTTATAAAAAACAGTGTTTTTGATGGTTTTTAATTGATGATAAGTTTCGCGATTTTCATCGGAGATAAAAAAATAATCGGTGTTGACGGCTACAATGTGAATATTGGCTTTTACCGATTCCAAAATCGACAAAAACGAACTTCTATCCCGTGTAATATCAATGGTTTTGAGCAGATGATTCATTAATTTATAGGACGCGAGACGAAAGCGGTTTTTCAATTTCACTCCGTGGTTTAGCAACCAGTTTTCAATTTGAAATTCGGATGAATTACCGAATATAGTTCGCTGAAATCGCTGATTGATGGATTGTGGTGTTCGGTACAACAACATGGCATGCAAACGCGCATTAGCAATCGGGTCTTTGGAACTGTTGAGAATTTGATCTTGAATCAATACGTTAGCTATCACCCAATCGGTTGCTTTCCAATCGGTAGCAATTGGAATGAGGTTTTGTACTTTTTCAGGCTGAAGAACGGCCATTTCCCAGGCAATTGCTCCGCCTAAACTTCCTCCAATTACAGCAAAAACCGAATTGATTTTCAGAAAAAACAATCCTTCCCAAAAAATACGAGCCACATCTCTGATGGTAAAATCGCGGTAATTATCAATCAGGTTTTCGGGATTTCCATCAAAACCATTTCCTGGAATATTAAAGGCAATTACGCTAAATCTGTTGGTATCGATGGTTTTATTATCGCCTATTAAATCGTTCCACCAACCTGTTTCGCCTGATACATTTGAATTTCCTGTAAGCGCATGATTGACCACAACAGCTGGAGACGTTCCGATGGGTTGTCCAAAGGTTTGATAAAACAATGGAATGCATTTCAATGTCGCTCCCAATTCCAGTTTGAAATCAAAAATTTCTATTTTTTTTAAATTTTTCATACCTCTTTTTTTAAAAGACTGCCTTCAAGCTCAATAATGAAGACAGTCTTAAACAAACAAAAACCTAAACAAATTTTTCTATGGGTAATTTTGAAAACACCGCTTTTAAATCGGCTTTCAAATCTTCTACATCTTCTAAACCAACTGAAAGGCGAATCAAATCTTTCGTAACACCTGTCGATTCTTGCTCAGCGTCTGATAACTGTTGATGAGTAGTGCTTGCTGGATGGATGATGAGCGATTTGGTATCGCCGATATTAGCCAATAGCGAGAAGAATTGTGTTTCATCGGCTACTTTTTTGGCTGCTTCAAATCCGCCTTTCAATCCAAAAGTAACGATACCACTTTTGCCTTCAGGCAAGTATTTATCGGCGAGTTCTTTGTATTTTGAAGTCTCTAAACCAGGATAATTCACCCAAGCCACTTCGTCTTGTTGTTGCAACCATTGGGCTAATGCTAAAGCGTTTTGACTGTGTTTTTTTATTCGGATTTCTAAAGTTTCTAAGCCTTGAATGGTTTGAAAAGCGTTGAACGGACTCAATGCTGCTCCAAAATCGCGCAATCCTTCGATTCGAACTTTGGCGATGAACGATGCTGCACCTAAAGCTTCGTAGTATTTTAGACCGTGGTAACCTGCTGATGGCTCGGTGAATTCAGGGAATTTGCCATTACTCCAATCGAATTTCCCTGCGTCGATGATGACTCCGCCGAGCGAAGTTCCGTTTCCGGTAATGTATTTGGTTAAGGAGTGAATGACAATATCGGCTCCGTATTGAATTGGATTTAAAAGATACGGTGTTGCTACTGTATTATCAACAATAAAAGGCACTTTGAAGGCTTTAGCTTCGGTAGCAATTGCTTCTAAATCAAGTACGTCGAGTTTAGGATTTCCGAGACTTTCTGCAAAAAATGCTCGTGTGTTTTCTTGTACTGCTTTAGTGAAATTTTCGGGATTGGATGGATCAACAAAAGTAGTGGTGATTCCTAATCGTGGTAAGGTTACATTCAGCAAATTATACGTTCCGCCGTATAAACTATTGGAAGCCACAATGTGGTCGCCAGCTTTGAGAAGAACGAGTAAAGTTGTGGCAATAGCTGAAGTTCCCGATGCGGTAACTACAGCTCCGATTCCGCCTTCTAACTTTGCCAAACGCTGTTCGAGAATGTCGTTGGTTGGGTTGTTGAGACGAGTGTAGATGAATCCGGCTTCGGCCAAACCAAATAAATTAGCTGCGTGATCGGAATTGTTAAAAACATACGATGTGGTTTGATAAATCGGAACAGCTCTAGTTCCGGCGTTTTTAGTTACATCGTGTCCAGAGTGAAGTGCGTTGGTCGCAAATTTTTGTGTGCTCATGATATTAATTTTTAGATTATTAGATATTTAGAATGTTAACTTTTCTTTCAAAAAACCCTTCGACTGCGCTCAGGGTGACATTGCGTCAAAAAAAAAGTCCTTTTGGATGGCTTACCAAAAGGACTTCAACAACTAGTTATGGAAAACTATTTAAGTCTTTCGCTTTTGGCAACAAGGTACAGCGATACAACAACACATCATGTGCATCATCATACGGTTGGTCATTGTATTGGTTCTTGCTGCGTTCATATGTTTGAATTTATTTTTTAATTGAGAATTTGCTTTAAATAAAAAAACCTCTGCGGTTGCAGAGGTTTCGATTGATTTATTTTAAAAAATTTAAAATTATGCAATACATGTCCTCTGCGGAATTTCCGACATCATACGACACATATGACAAATAATAAATTGCATTTTTCTGTTTTTTTGTTGAGGCAAACTTCAGAACAAATTTTGAATTGACCAAACAAAAACTAAAACTTTAACATTTAAAAATTTGGATTATATATTTAAATACTACGTATTTAGATTTTTGAAAATGACGTTAAAAAAATAAAAAAAGTAAAATTGTTTTTTGTATTCGAAATAGTCTTTATACATTTGCACCCGAAATTGAGAGGAAAAATTTGAACTGATTGCAACCTCATAAAAAAATGCTAAAGCAGCCTTTCTTCTTTAGCTTTTCTTTGCACCAGTCTTTTTTCTAGGAGATTATTATTAACAAAATCTGAGGTACATTCAGGTTAAAAATTTATATTATGGCTTATTTATTTACATCGGAGTCGGTAAGTGAAGGACATCCAGACAAAGTAGCAGATCAAATTTCTGATGCGTTAATTGATAACTTTTTGGCATTTGACGCTGATTCAAAAGTAGCTTGTGAAACGTTGGTTACTACTGGACAAGTGATCTTGGCTGGTGAAGTAAAATCAGATACTTATTTAGATGTTCAACAAATTGCAAGAGATGTAATTAAGAAAATTGGATATACCAAAAGTGAGTACATGTTTGAGGCGAATTCGTGTGGTGTTTTATCTGCGATTCACGAGCAATCAGCCGATATTAACCAAGGTGTTGACCGCGCCAGCAAAGAAGAGCAAGGTGCGGGTGACCAAGGAATGATGTTTGGTTATGCTACTAATGAAACTGAAAATTACATGCCATTGGCTTTGGATTTAGCGCATGCTTTATTGATTGAATTGGCTGCTATTAGAAGAGAAAATAGCGAAATCACTTATTTGCGTCCGGATGCTAAATCGCAAGTAACTTTAGAGTATTCTGACGATAACAAACCGCAACGTATTGACGCAATTGTAATTTCTACCCAACACGATGATTTTGATACAGAAGCAGAAATGTTGGCTAAAATTAAATCGGATTTGATTTCGATTTTGATTCCACGTGTGAAAGCAAAATACCCACAATATGCTCATTTATTCAATGACGATATCACCTACCACATCAACCCAACTGGAAAATTCGTAATTGGTGGACCACACGGCGACACTGGTTTGACAGGAAGAAAAATCATTGTTGATACGTACGGCGGAAAAGGAGCTCATGGTGGTGGTGCATTTTCTGGAAAAGACCCATCAAAAGTAGACCGTTCGGCTGCTTATGCAACGCGTCATATTGCTAAAAATTTAGTTGCGGCTGGTTTGTGTGACGAAGTTTTAGTACAAGTTTCGTATGCAATTGGAGTGGCAAAACCAACTTCAATTAACGTAAATACGTATGGAACTTCTAAAGTAAACATGACGGATGGTGAAATCAGCAAAGTAGTGGAAAACATTTTTGACATGCGACCTTACTTTATCGAGCAACGTTTGAAATTGAGAAATCCTATTTATAGTGAAACGGCTGCTTATGGACACATGGGAAGAACTCCTGAAACCGTTACTAAAACTTTTTCTGCTCCAGGCGGAAACAGTAAAACCGTTACTGTTGAGTTGTTTACTTGGGAGAAATTAGATTTTGTTGACAAAGTTAAAGCGGCTTTCAATATTTAACCGCAAACCTGCCTGCCGGTAGGCTGGGACGTAAAGTTATACGCGAAGTTCACAAAGAAAAACCCGACTTGATTCAGTCGGGTTTTTGTTTTTTAATACGTTCCGTTTTTCATTTTTTCGAGTACTTTTTTGTACGTCTCTGCTTCAGTAACATTTAAAATCATTGCCGAATCAATGGCTTTTTGCTCTAACAGCATGCCTTTCTCTTTTTCACCATTCTTGTAATACAATTGAGCTAAAGTGTCCAAATAATAATGATTGTTAGGTTCTAATTTCAAGCTGGTTTCGCTCCACTGAATGGCTTTTTGAATTTCGGTTTTGTCGTTGCTGTTTTCTACTACATACCAAGCTGTATTGTTGGCTAAATTAGCAAAATCAGATTTGTATGCATCCCATTGACGGGCTTTTTCCGATTGATAATTGGCGTCTAAAACTTCAATTAAATTGGTGTTGGGTTTTGCTATTGAATTGAAATACTGGCTGTAAGCATCTATCAAACCTGCTTTATTTTCAGAATTTGCATACTGATTAACAATTTGTCTATAAACAGTAGAATTATTACGAGTGGCGGTTAACAATTTATCATAATAGGCTTTTACTTTCTCTTTTTGATTTTCGTTGGATGATTGAGCAAGCATTTTGCAAACTGCATACATCATTTTTTGAGAAGTTTGTAAAGCGTAAGGTTCTGATTTCATGGCTTCTATTTCGTTGTAAAACTGAAACAAATAATCCATCGACTGAAAATCAACTGCCGAAGCTGGGTCGTTATTGGCATTGAATAATTTCTGACTAAAACCTTGTCCAGACAGTTCGGCTATAATGGTGTGAACCAACTCTTCATTGATTGCTTTTTCCTTTTGATAAAAATCGAGTATTTGTTTGTATTTCAATGCAATCGAACTTTGAGATGACTTGAATTGATAAGCGTTTTGCTTTTGAGGCAAATCATATTCTTCTACGGCTGCAACCGCTGCTGTATCTACTACCGCATCATAATCGTAGGCATTATTTCCGTATTGATTTACTGCAGCTGGTGGAGGCAATGCAACATCTACTAATGAATCGTAATAATTAATTTGTGGCTTACCCGATACACCATAGAGTGTTTTCTGGAATTGTTGTATAGTAGCTTTTTTATCCAACATTAATTTATCCAATTTGGCTTTTGAATCCAGCACTTGCAAATGAGATGCAATATTGCTAAGGTTGTAATATTTGAATTCATAACCTTTTAAATTGCCTTTGGCATGGTGAATTTTGGTTCCGTCAGAGTTGAGAAAAACCACTGTTTTATCCTCGGTGATTCCCATTTTTTTGAGCGCGTTTTTATCGCTTTCACCCGCTAAGTAAAAATCAAATTGATCCAATTCGGGTTCGTATTTGTCGTACATATAGTCTTGAATCTGATTTTCATAACTTTTAATGTACTTCTCGAAATTTTTGGGCGCATCGGAACTCAAATCATAAAAGACTACCAAAATTTTGTTCGGATACGATTGTGCTACTTTTAAAGCATCGTTGAATGTTTTTTCCGTTTTGAGTTTGAATGTGTAAGGCGGAGTATAGTTGTCATCGTAATCATAGCTATCAACAACTGTCGAATCAACTACATTGTAGCGATCTTCTTTTCCGGGATACGTCCAGTATTGCTTTTGTAAGGATTCGATGGGTTTAATGAAATCACTCCCGGTTGATTGGGCTTGCTCTTTTTTGAAAACTATGGGTGTTCTACCTTCCGAAACGGTGAATTCTTTGGTGGTTGTGTTGTATTTTCCTTTTAATTTAAGTTTAGCAAAAAGGTCGCTTCTTTTGAGAATTTTGATTTCTGAAACACCAACGGGAACTTCAAATTTCTCGATGGTTGTTCCATTATAGCTTTCGTTAGCTAAATAGAGAAAAGCCATTGGCTCAACTTCAAAAGACAAATTGAGTTGCTCATTTTCTGAATATTCGTATTGATTTTCATCGATGTTCAAGTACTCGCTGACGGTTTTGTACTCTGGGCTTAAATCGGAGATTTTTTGCGTTCCGAAGTGTATGTCATACAAGGAATAATAATTATTTTGACCAAAATCTATTTTAACCGTTTTAGGTTTTGTAGTTGAAGTAACAAATTCAACCTGAAACATTGATTCGGTGTCGTATTTGGTTCGCAAATGAATGGAATCGTTTTGTTGTTCTAAGGTTCCGCTCAAAAGTGTGATGTGAAATTTATTATCGGAATCAATCACCAACTTCACGTCTTGACCCGTTTTGGTGTTGGAAATGTAGGTTCCGGGTTCAAGAATGTTTTGTTGTGCAAACATCGAATGTGTCACAAAAACACTAAGGAATAAGAAGAGTTTTTTCATTGAGAAAGTGAGTAAAAAATTGGTTTTAAAATTACGGTTATTTATTGTACTGTAACGAAAACAAGAGCATAATATTTTAGATTTTCTTCATTATTGCGCAGATCGATTTTAGCCCAGACCTGCCTACCGGCAGGCAGGTCGAAGCGGAATCCTTTTTATAAAGACAGCTGGTTTTTCATGACCAGAAGATCGACCAAAGGAAGCTACTTATGGACATAGAAAAACCTTGTTTTTGTAAAAAGATTGAAGTGTAGAGCTGGAGATTGCTTCAGATTGCTTCGTCGTTCCTCTTAGCAATGACTGACTCGCAATGACGCTACAAATTGTATTTGAAACTAAAAATAATATAACGTGGTTGAACAGTGTATTGCGAAGTACGCGTTGAGAATTGCCCAAAACTATCGTCATTCAAAGAAGTTGTGTTGAGCAAATTGGTTGCTGAAATTTTGTACTCGCACTTGCTGTCTTTGGTTTTTTGATAGATGAGACTCGCCGATAGGAAATCGTATTCGTTATCCGACGTTTTATCGCTATTGTAGTAGTGATTGTATTCGTATTCGGAGACAAACGAGAAGCTTTTCAGAAAGTAATAGTCCAAACGCGCAAAGGGTTTTTCGTTAGTGAATTTGGAGTTGGGATAATCGTTGACCGCGTATTCGTAACCAATTTCGAGATTCGGCCAATTTTTGTAATTGGTGGATGCTTTGAGCGTATAACTTTGAGTAAAACTTTCGTTGGTAATTAGTATTTCTGAATTATTGACCGGATTGACTTGTATGTTGTTGAATTTGGACCAGTTCAAACGCAAATTGGCCGAAGCTTTGTAGCGTTTTAGAAACGAACGACCGTAACCGCCTATTCCGCTGATGGATTCGTCGGCAAAAGGCGAATTGAACGGAACTGACGATTGATTTACTCCTAAAATAGTAGCCCGCGATTTGACTGCATCCACGGTTCTGAGATAAGATAAATTGGCAAAAATATTCTCAAAATTGAACATATTGTATTTGAAATAACTCAGACGGTGCGTTTGTGCGATGGAATTTTCGAGCTGGCGATACCCGCGCGACAAACTGCTGTAACCGTTGAGCACGTAACCTTCGGCAAGTCTACTGATGTCAGTAAAATTGTTGGTCAGTGCAAAATTGTACGTTAACGTTTCCGATTTTTTGATTTGGTATAAGGCGAAGAAATCGGGCAATATTTGATTAAAGTTTAGTTTAAAATTGGTGCCTAATTGCTCGTTATTCATTGCATAATTATGAAAACTTACTCCGGGTGTAAGTGTAAACTTTCCTGTAAGTATTTTGTAATGCAATCCTAAAAAAGCATCATTAAAAATATAATTAACGTTGTTGGTATTTTGAGTTTGAGTTAAGTTATTGACGCTGCCGTTGTCTAAAATTTGGAAGATATTGGAGTCGAAATTTTGATATGAATACGTATTTCCAAGTGTAACATTGATGTTGCTTTTTGGACCGAGAACGTAGTAATAATCTAGTTTGGCGTCGATATTATTGGTTTGGACGAAACGATTCTGATTCAAATTGGTGCGTTGTTCTTCAAAATCATAGCCCAAAACATTAACAATGGCTGGCGCACCAGGAAGAATTCCGGGAATCACAAACGGATCGGTTTCTAAATCGGCATTGTAAAACGGATCTTCTTCTTGGTACAAATGTTGCATTTCGAAAGCCAGAATATTTTTGTCGTTGATGGTATTGTAAAAACTCAAATTCTGATTAACTGAAATGGGGTTTTGGTCTTTGAAGGTGTTGATGTTTTCGGTTGTGGTTCCTGAATTATCAATACTTTGACGCAAGAGCGCGTTGTTTTCGTCTTGTTTGGAATATTTGGTGAGGATGTCGTAATCGAATTGGAAATTCGGATTCGGTTTGTAAGTGGAACTCAGTTTGAACAATCCCAAATTACTTTTTTGATGCGCGATTTCCTGACGGTTTTCGGTAGAAGAAACTTCGCCCGAATTGGGACGTAAAAAGTTCACGGAAGAAACAGTTTCTAAATCGGTTATCGAAGTAGAAAGGATTCCGAAACCGCTCAGCGACCATGATTTGGTTGGATTATAGGAAAAATTCGTTGCTCCGAATTGGGTTTCAATTTCTTTGGCGCGGTTGTTACGCAAAAGAGCAATTCCGAGATCATTGGAAGCCACATTAAAAGAAGAACCTCCTTTGGCCATCATGCTTCTGAAACCGCCAGTGAATTTAAAATAATCGTTGATGGTCAGTGGTAATTCACCTATATTATTAAAATTAGAAATTAAATTAATGCTGTATTTCGGACTGTAATAAAACAATTTGGGATTGATTAGGTAGCGTTCATCGGTATGACCTACTCCAATTCCGGCTGTGGCATCACCAAACCAGAAATTTTTCTTTCCCGATTTGAGTTTGATGTTCATCGCTACATTATCTTGGTTGTTTTCGACGCCTTTTAAAATGGAGTTTTCGTTGTAATTGCGAAGTACTTGTACTTTATCGATGGCATCAGCAGGAATATTTTTGACGCCGAGTTTGGTATCGCCATCAAAAAAATCCTTTCCTTCGACCATTAATTTAGTGACTTTTTTACCTTCTACTTCTACTTCACCGTCGGCATTGACTTCAACTCCGGGTAATTTTTTGAGTACGTCTTCGAGTTTGCGTTCGGTTCCGTTTTTGAACGAATCGGCGTTGTACACAATTGTATCGCCTTTGATGGAAACAGGCATTTCACGTACAATTTCGACATCATCGAGTTGGATTCCGCCGGCTTCCATAACGATAGTTTCTGCAATATTTTCCGATTTTGTAGTTACCGTCACCTCTTTATTTTTCATTCCGAGATAACTGAATTTGATAATGTACGTCGAATTCACATTTAAATTCAGCACAAATTTTCCTTTATCGTTGGTAATGGCGTAGGCGTCGACGGCTTTATTGGCTTGGTTTACCGCCATAACGTTGGCCATTTCGAGTGGTGCTTTGGCATCGTCGACAATAGTTCCTTCGTAACGTATGGTTTGAGCAAAAGTTAAGGTCGAAAAAAGTAAAAAAAAGTAATGGATTTTGTTCATGTTGGGCAATTATACGTATTCTCTTATTTAAATTGTTAATGTTCTAAACTTTCGATTTTGGCCTTGTGGATGGCGACAAACTCTTCTTGAGAAACTTCAGTTCCATTGTTTGGTACTTTAATTTTGTAATTCTCCTTAGTACTCAGAGTAACTTTGGAACACAAGATTACCATTTTTTCGTCACTTAATTCTAAAATCAAACCTGGCAATCCCCAATAATTAAGTGGACCAACAGACACGGGAATTTCGGCAGTATACCATGCAGTAATTCTTTTTTCTTTAGGTTCATCCATTGGGAAAAAAGAAGGCTTTGTTTCTTGCTTAATTAGATATTCTTCGTATTCTTTCTTTTCTTTTTCAGAAACGGGAATGATGAGTTCTGCTTTGTAGCACGTATACTCACCTATTTTTTTAGTTTCTTCCATTAATTTCCACTCCAAAGGGTTTAACTTTTCAACAATTAAGAACTCTTTCCCAAAAATATCATCTTCTTCAATCATAACTTGATCTTGAATGTTGATGTATTTTTTACCTTCGCCAGAAAAATTAACTGAAACACTAACACCATTACACTGATTAATAGGTTTTTCTAGAACTTCTTGTTTTTCGTATAATGCTTCTTTTTTGTTAAACGTGAGGAAGTATATTCTTTCAGAAGCTTTTTTTAATGCCTCTTCGTACTCTTTCCTCAGGTTATCATCTGATTTTACACCTACCTCTTCGACTCCATTTTTAAAAAATTGTTTACAAAAATACTCTGCTTTCCCATGAAATTCTTGAGCATTTGATGCTATTGAAGTCGCTAGTAAAGTAAAAATTAATATCTTTTTCATGATGAAAACTTATCGATTCATTCTGATTTGCATTCCACCTCTACCTTGACCTTGATTCATTTCCATCATTTCTTCCATTTTTTTGGTTACAGTTTCGTCGTATTCGGCTTGCGTTACTTGTTTTCCGTTGTTAGGCGCTTTGATTTCGGCTTTTTCTTTGGTATTCAAAACAATTTTAGAGCACAAAATTGTTGTTTTTCCATCATTAACTTCTAAGATTAATCCAGGTAAACCCCAATAGCCTTCTGGTCCTTGATTGATTGGGATTTCGGGAGCATACCAAGCAGTGATGGTGATTTCTTTTGGCATATCTATCTCATCAAAAAAATTAGTTTTCTTTTCTTTTCCGTCTTCCGATTTGGCTTCGTCTTTTTTGGCTTCACCTTCTTTTTTATCGTTTTTCATTCTGAAATTGCGAAAATCCGTTTTACTTGCCGGAACAACAGCTGTAGCTTTGTAACACGTATATCCGCCGATTACTTTGGTTTCGCCTTCCATTTTCCAATTGTAGACTTTGAGTGAATCTTTAACTAGAAATTCTTTTCCCATGAACTCTTTGTCTACTATGTACATTTTTTCTTTTACATTTTTGTAGTAAATTCCGCCACCACCCATAAACGATGACATCATCCGCATTCCGCCGCCTTGTTGACCAGGAGTTTCTAATTTCTCTTCTTCCTTATAAATGGATGCCGATTTATCAAAATTGAGAATGAAAGTTTTCTCGAACATTTTTTTCATTCGTTCTTCAATCATTTTTTGCATTTCGGGAGTAATGTCTTTGTTGCCTTCAAATCGGGCTTTAAAATCGGCTGTACTGGTTTTAGATTCGTATACAGCAACACCTTGAAAATCTTTTTGGGCATTCGATAGAACTGTAATTAATACAAAGGATAGTGTAAGAACTATTTTTCTCATGATATTTTGTTTTTAGCTAAAGCACAACAAATATGACAAAAGCGTTTGTGTTTTGTTACCAATCTTTTGTTAAAATAATACGGTGAAATGAATAAAATTTGATTCGTTTACAGTAAATTAGCGCCTCTATGAAACCAATACTAGTTGTATTCCTTTTGTTTGTTTTTGTTATTAGCAACGGGCAAACTCAAAAAATTAAAGCGCAAAAAATCGATCAAATCGAGCTTGTGGCTGATGATTTTATTGGATTTGACGGATTTGGAAATTGCTTCTACATTCAAAACAATGTGATCCATAAAAAAGCAGAAAGTAGTGTTTTACAATATCAAAATCTCTCATTGGGAAAAATTACTAAAGTTGACATTACTAATCCGTTAAAGATAATTGTGTTTTATAAAGATTTTAATTCGGTTGTAGTGCTAGACAATCAACTCAACGAAATTCAACGAATTGATTTTTCCAATTTGAGTACACCAATTGTCGCTACAGCAATGGGAATTTCTGGACAAAATAAACTTTGGATTTTTAACTCTTTGAATCAACAAATCGGCTTGTACGATTTAATAAATGCCAATTATCAAAATTTGGGAGTTCCGATAAAGGGTGAGTTCAGTTACTATCAAACTGATTTTAATTATTTCCATTGGATAGGTAAAGATGGGCAATGGAACACTTGTACCATTTTTGGGAGAGTTTTTTCTAATGGAAAAATTGAAGCTCGAAACCAGACACAACTTTTGGACATCAATAAAATACTGTTTACAAATAACAATTTGGTTTATATTGAAGATGTGAAGCAAAACTCATCCTACCAAATTGAAATTGTTGAGAAAACATTCAAAAAAATCTATTACAAAGACCAAATTTTATCTATTTTTACCGACAAAGGAATTACGAATTATAAAATCACATTACCATAATGCATATAGCAGTAGCAGGAAATATTGGCGCTGGAAAAACCACTTTAACACGTTTTTTGGCTAAACATTTTAAATGGGAACCTCATTTTGAAGACGTTGTAGACAATCCGTATTTGGATGATTTTTACCATCAAATGGAACGTTGGTCATTCAACTTACAAATTTACTTTTTGAACAGTCGTTTTAGACAGGTGTTGCAAATTCGCGAAAGCGGAAAAAAAATCATTCAAGACAGAACCATATACGAAGACGCCCATATTTTTGCTCCTAACTTGCACGCGATGGGGTTAATGACCAATCGTGATTTTGAGAATTATTCTTCCCTTTTTGAATTGATGGAAAGTTTAGTAGAAGCGCCTGATTTACTCATATATTTGAGAAGTTCTATCCCGAATTTAGTAAAACAAATTCACATGCGAGGTAGAGATTACGAAAACACTATTTCTATTGATTATTTGAGTCGTTTGAACGAACGATACGAAGCGTGGATTACAACCTATGACAAGGGAAAATTACTAATTATTGATGTAGACGATATTGATTTTGTAAATAATCCGGAAGATTTAGGAATGATCATTAACAGAATAGACGCAGAAATCAACGGTCTTTTTTAAGAATATTCTTAACGTCAAATTTTTAATGCTCAACTTATAGTTTGGGCATTTTTTATTTTCTTACAAAAAAACACGTAAAACTACGTGTATAATAAAACACAGAAACTCTAATTTTGCATAAAATATTTATCTTCAATTGATTCTGTTTATACATTAAATGATTCCAATCATACATTTTATTTGCAGATATCAAATTTTATTAACTACTTTTAACAAGAATTCAAACCAATTACCTTATTAAAAACAACAATTTATGAAAAAAAATTACGTATTAAACAAGCATGTCGTCTTGGCTTTCTTACTATTGTTTACTGTGCATTTGAGCAACTATGCACAAACGAAACTTAAATCTACTCAAGTGGTTAGAAAAGCTCAAGGCAAGAATGTTTCACATGTTTTTTCAGCAAAAGGAGTTGTGGCTCCATCTGAAATTGTATCCACTTGTGGTCCTTACACATGGCCTACTAACGGTCAGACTTATTCTGCGACAGGAATTTATACCTCAAACGGAATTACACAAGGTTACAACAACCAAACTAATTGGTTGAACAATGTTACCGCACACAACACAACTATTGTAACCAATAGTTTGGGCGGGTTACCAAACACCAATCCTATTCCATTAACTATGGGAACGACATCCGTTTCTATGGGCGCAACTAACGGCATGTACACAACTTCAACTTTTGTAGGAACAAACACAGCCACTGATGTTATGACAATCACATTAGGCCCGGGAGTTTATGGATTTGGAGCCAATATTTTTGCTACAGATATTAATGATGCATTAACAACTGGTGATTTAACTGTAACCTATTCTGATGGTTTCACAGAAACAAGAACAGTAACTTCAAGTAGTGAATTTTTCGGGTACACCTCAACTACCCCAATTACTACAGTAACTATTTCATGTGCTAATTCTGGTTCTCCTTTCAAATGGCCAACTATCAATAATTTATCATTAGCAACAGGTCCGAATGCTACACTAGACTTAACTGTAGGTGCTTTTCCTGTAACGGGTTCTTATAGTATTTGCCAAGGTGGAACTGTAAGTGGAGGATTAACCTCTGATCTTGGAGGACAAATGCTACCAACACCACTTCCTAATTTTACAGGAGACACGGCTGGTGGCCCAACTTTTAATCGTACACAAGCAATGAACCAAGGTGGAGTTTGTCTAAATTCTGCAGTAGGAACTGCTGTTCCTCATAGAACACATACTTTTACAGCACCAACTGATGGAGCTTACACGTTTACTAACTGTGGAAATTCAAGTTACGACTCATTTATTGCCTTATACCAAGCACCTTTCAATCCAACTGGTTTATGTGCAGGCAATACTTTAATTGCAGCAAGTGATGATGTTTGTGGCGCTCAATCAACTGTAACAGCAACTTTAGTGGGAGGAACAAGTTACACACTTGTAGTTACTGGTTATGCAAACACCGACATTGGATCTTACACAGTAACATCAACTACACCAAGCACTCCAGTTCCTGGTGTAGAATGGTATACAGCTTCAACAGGTGGAACTGCTATTGGAACTGGTTCACCATTCAATCCAGTAGGAGTTGTAGGAAGTGGTTTAACAGATACTAATACGCCAGGAACCACAACTTTCTATGCTCAATTTCCTGGACAAACCTGTAGAACTGCAGCAGACTTTATTATAACTGCTTCCGTGACACCAACTTTTACAGCAGTAGCACCGATTTGTGTTGGAGAAACCTTAACGGCTTTGCCAACAACATCAAATAATGGTATTACTGGAACATGGTCACCTGCTTTGAATTCAACAGCAACAACAACGTACACATTTACACCAGACGCAGGTCCGTGTGCAACAACTGCTACTCTAACTATTGAAGTGAATCCATTGCCAACAATTACTTGTCCAGGTAACATTACAGTTTGTGAAGGAGATGTTGTAAACTACACGGTAACTTCAAATACTACGGGTGCACCAGTTACTTTAACTCAAAACACAAGTAGTGTAGCAGCCACTGGTGTTGGTATCGGATGTAATCCTGGAGGTGACAATGCTTTTTATAGAGTTTATGACCTAACTGCTTTGGGCTACACCAATGATTTGACATTAAATAATATTAAATTCAGTGTTCAATCTTCTGCTTCTGATCGTCTTGTAACAGTGAGTGCTTATACTTTGAACGGAGCATTAACTGATGCAAATTTAACTCTTTTAGGAAGCACAACAGTTACTGCTTCAACTTCAACTTCAATAATTGACTATACTGCTGCAATGGGCGGATTGACTGTTCCTGGTGGTTCTACACTAGTTATTTCCTATGCTGTTGCCCTAAGTACTAATAATGCTTTTATCCCTGGAGCTAATTCTGCTGGCCAGTCAGCTCCTGTATATATTAAAGCAGCAGCTTGTGGTATACCACAACCCACTAGCTTTGCTGCTGTGGGCTTCCCTAATATTCATATAATTTTAGATGCCGAATTAACTCAAGGTGGAAGTTTAGTGCAAACTGCAGGTTTACCATCTGGAAGTGTATTCCCAGCAGGAACAACAACTGTTACTTATGTAGCAACAAATGCAAGCGGTTGTGAAGCAAGTTGTAGTTTTGATGTAGTAGTTAATACTCCTTTGTCACCAACATTTGACCAAGCGGCAGCTATCTGCTCTGGCGGAACATTAGACCCATTACCTACAACTTCTACAAATGGAATTTCGGGAACTTGGTCTCCAGCATTAGACAACACTACTACCACTACCTATACATTTACTCCAACACCTGTGACGGGTCAGTGTTTTGAAACTACAACTATGACCATTACTGTTCAAACTACACCAGAACCAACTGGTGATGCTGTTCAAACAGTATCGGTAGAGAATGTGAGTGATGCTACACTTGAAGATTTAGTTGTTACTCCATCCGCTTCAGTAATTTGGTATGGTTCTTTGGCTGATGCACAATCTGGAACCAATCCGTTGCCACTTACTACAGTTTTAACTAATGGCGCAACTTATTATGCAGTTAATGTTCAAGCAACTTGCCCTAGTACTCCATTTGCAGTTACAGTAAATGTTACGTTAGGAAATGATGAGTTTAACGACATAAACTTTATGTATTCTCCAAACCCAACTTCATCACTTTTAAATATTTCGTACACTCACAATATCACTGAGGTAAGTGTTACTAATCTTTTAGGTCAAAAATTAATGACTAAAAAGACCAATGCAACTGAAGTTCAGATTGATTTATCTGGATTAGCAGAAGCTACTTATTTTGTGAAAGTAATTTCTGAAGGAAAAGAGAAAGTAGTTAAAGTGATTAAGAAAGACTAATTTCGAATTAAATAAAAAAAAGGTTGTCAGGAAATGGCAACCTTTTTTATTTTGTATTGATTTGAAAGAACTATTGTTTTAATGTATCAAACAATGACTTAGCATGTATCGTTTTTACATACCTTGAAAGTTTAATGGTTACTTTTTGATTCGGAAATACATCAAAATAATTATCACTAAAAAAAACATCCTCATTAGATGATAAACAAACATTCTTAGCCAAAACATCCGAACTCACCTCTATAGTCGTTTCATCAATTTGAACGATTTTTATGGAAGGTTTTATCAAATTCAGTTCCTTTGGTTTTACAAAATAGTATTTCGATTGTATTGTTTTTTTATCTGTTGTAATTGAAACTTGAAGAACAGCATTTTTTAAATCAAACGCACCAAACTCTTTCATCGGAATTTGATAAACAATTTCTGACGAATTCCCACCTACTTTTACAATCGCATTTGACTTCCATAGTATTTTTCCTTTAAAATCAGAAACAACAACATCTAAATCTCCATTGATGGGTTTTAAATCATCATTTATCAGATGAATTAAACAGTTATTTTCATCCTCATCAAAAGAGATCAATTGATTTTCAAAACTACGTTTGGCTTGATATTGAAATGCTTTCCATCTTCCGTAAAAATCTATGGAACTCCACGACGTCACAGGCCAGCAGTCATTCATTTGCCAATACAATGTTCCCATACAATAGGGTTTGGCTCTTCGATGTGCTTCAATAGCCATTTTCATTCCTTCTGCTTGTAATAACTGCGAAACGTAGAGATAATCTTCAAACTTAGTAGGAACGATAAAATCGCGTTGCATGTATTCATTTATGGTTTCGTAACCCGTTGGGTGCTTTTGATGGCTTTTGATGGATTCAGACTGAAGATGGAGTTCGTCTGGATTTACTGCCAACTGCAATGTTTTCAAATTTGGCATACCTTGAAAACCGTATTCGCTTACAAATCGACCTACTTTTTTCTCATACATTTCAAACGGTTCTTTTCCCCACCAAATTCCCCAATAATGCACATCTCCTTGAGTCAAACTCTCTTTTCTTCCCCAACCTTTTGATGGCGATGACGACCAAT
>JACCDI011827175.1_pt1 | contig 17807 bp, 16 predicted proteins | sample 7442791 | NCBI WGS metagenome assembly JACCDI01 (sample SAMN15323434, study PRJNA562643) | freshwater metagenome | isolation source: river surface water | place: USA:Blue River Watershed | collected 2017-08-15
TCACTCGCTATATTTGTAGGGCTTTAACTGGAATTGTGAAAAGGCTTAGTGTACTAACATTTGATTACGAAATATTCTTAGATGGTCAAAATGACCTTGAGCATCTCTTTACCAAAACCCAAAAGCTCACCGATATCGCGAATCATCAATCCATTCCTCTCTCATTTTTTGTAGACATCGCCTATTTGGAGGCTTTGGAAAGAAGTTGGTTGATTCAAGAACGAAAAAAAATAAAAGACCAACTCAATTGGCTGCTATCCTGCGGACATGAGCTGCAATTTCATTGGCATCCCCATTGGATTACCAGTCAATGGAATTGGGAAAAAAACAGGTGGGACTTTAACAAATCTGACTATTCTTGGAATGGGTTCGTTAAGAATCATGGTCACGAAAGTATGAAGGCTGCTTTATCGCGTTGCTTACAAATTTTCAAAGAAGAATTCAATACAGTTCCTTGTGCTTTCCGCATGGGAGGCTTGGCCATCGAAGACCCTCAACATTACCTTTCCACCATTTCTGATTTGGGATTCAGCATTGAATCCTCCGTATTTCCTGGATTTTACAAAGACTGTCAATACTTTACGACAGACCATCGTCAAACACCAAACAAATCTCACTGGAGAATTGATAAAGAGTCTGGTTGTTTCAAAGAACAAAAGAATGGTGTTCTGACGGAATTTCCTGTTTCCCAAGCCTACACCAAAGATTTGGACTTCTTCAAAAAAGCCAGCCTGTCCCTTAATTTCCGATGGCTAAAATGGAGCTCACAAGAGGAAGAAGAAGGACATGGTCAATCACCCATGAATTTGGGTGTCAAAAAAGAAATACTTCCTCGAACAGCATCACTGGACAAAGCAGATCGCGCAACAAAAATGTTGTTTCGATCACTCACTGAACAAATATGGGAGAACGGCCACGAATTTGTCATTTGGTTAAATCATCCAAAAAGCTTAAATCTATACAGTTGGTCAGCCTTGCGGGACTACATTGATTGGGTCAAGAACAATAGTGGACAATTCGTAACCATCGAAACGTTGAGAAATAAAATATGAAAAATCTACTCTTTATCGCCTATCAATTCCCTCCAACCGGGGGCGCAGGAGTAAGGAGAAGCATTCAGTTCGTTCAACAGCTGCCCAATTTCGGATACCAGCCCATAGTGGTTACCGTTGAATCTCAAGCTATCCGCGAACTCGGTAAACCGAGTGATTGGAAGGGTCTAGAAAACATACCTCCGAATACAAAAATTATTGGTCTACCATCACGTATTCATCCAAACCTGATTCATTGGCTGCAACGAATCAAAGTATATCGATTGGTTTGGTTTTTTCTTTACCCTCTGTTTTGGGAACGTGGCGCCCTCTGGCCCCTTTTTGAAAGAAAACGCATTGCCAAAATTGGCATCGAAAACAACTGTAAAATCATTTACACAACGAGCGGTCCTTATTTTACTATCCTCTTGGGGTGGTGGCTTAAAAAAAAATATGGCTTTCGTTGGGTAGCAGACATACGAGATCCGCTTACAGAAAGCTACGCCTACTCATTCCCTTCCAAAATACATTGGTTCATTACCAAATGGATCGAACACCGCTTGCTTAAAACTGCAGACCATGTTGTCGTCAACAACTTAGAAGTTAAAAAACTATATACAGAAATTTATGGTTTCCCAGTCAACCGAGTAAGTGTCATTCATAACATCATTGCGCATGATTAAAATAGGGTATGCTGGAATATTACAGCACTTTACAAAGACCGAAAAAAACTGGAAAACGAATCTAAAGAATTTAATTTGGACATTTCGCCCAAATTCAATTGACCCCAGTTATCGATCTCCACTAGCCCTTTTTCGTGCTTTAGTATTTTTAAAGGAGAATCACGGAATCCATGCAGACCACATTCAATTTCACCTTTGGGGGAATATTGATCCTTTCTTTAAAGCCTGTGCTCAAAACATGGGATTGAATGAATCGGTCATCATCAGTGGATACCGCTCTCATCAAGAGACCATCACCTCATTAAACCAAATGGACATCCTATTTCTACCGCTTGAAAAATCCAATTCAGAACACCACCGCAATCTCTTTGTGCCCAGTAAATTGTTTGAATACATTTCTATTGGCAAACCCATTCTAGCCATTTGTGAACCTTCCGAAACGCAAGAGATTCTGATGTCATCTGGACTTGGAATTCATCACACTCCGGAAAATGAAAATGAGTTGATCAATAACCTGCATCAACTCATTTTAGACCCAACCTTGCTTAAAAACTATAAAAGAAACGATGAAATTCTCCAGCAGTTTTCAGCCAAAACAGCAACCGAAAAATTGGCTAACATATTAAATCAGTTTTAGATTTTTATCTTATTGCTTTTCCATACAACCAAAACCACCAAACCCACCAACAGGACAAGATAAAATGCACTTTCTCTCTTCGACTCTTCGTTCAACATTCCATGAACTGCTGAAGGAATAACAACCATTGGACTTACTTCTCCCTTCTTCAATTCTCCATCAGGTGTTTCTTCATAAATAGGCTCTTTCCACTCATCAGGAATGTTAGAAAGGTAACGATCAAACTCAGTCATGTATGCCTGCGCGGCTTTCATGTGATGGCCACAAAGTGCGTAGTATTCATCCAACTCCAACTTTCTTTTATTGTGCAAAGCAATCAAATATTCTTGACCCTCAGGGCAACCAAAACCCTCGTATGCGGGTGCCGGGTTGGTGACCACGTAACGAGCTTGATAATGCTCTGAATTCGGGGTAACTTGGAATTGCAAATCCGCTGGAAAATGAGACTCGTCATAACGCACATGCATACGCGTAAAAAAGATATTACTCCAATTGGCATTCACACCCGCCATTGTAAAATCCTGATTGATCGGCGGAGGACCAACACAAGGATCACATTTCATTCCTCCCCATGACGGCGTTACGTTCCATGCGTACTCCAAAAAGACCACATTCTTTCCTTCTTTTTGCCACTGATTATCGAACAAACGCTTGTAGAAAGGTCCAAAATCTTGCTTTACACCTAAGGGTATATTCCTATCAGTTGGCAATTTCACTGTTCGATAATTGGTACACTCAACCCTTCCCGTTCTGGTAAAGGCATATACAATCATATCCTGAGAACCGGTGCTATTGGCCATTCCGAGACGCAAGGGCAACATAAACTTTGGATGATTGAAACGCACTTGTATCGGACGCAATTGATCAAAACCTGCTTTTTTCATTTCTTCCAAATTGACTTTTACAACAAAAAACTTCATGTTGCTCTTGATATAAGGAGCCAAGACTCTCTCCGCTTTAGCTGGAATCTTGTAACCATTGTCCGTTAACCAATTTTTAAGTCCATTGCTCTCATTTGCAGACAGCAATAAGATGTCATATTCACCAACTGTATACTGCGCCTCGATGGTAACTCCGTATTCTTTTTTCGCCAATGACTTTACACGCAAATTCGTCGATTCATCCATGTTGACGGATGTAGGATAAGCCATATCTTTTTCCTCAATATATTGTCGCTGACAGGGGTTAGAATCATAATACTCTGCCAATCTTGGAGATGAATACGCGTCTAGACGATCAAATATCCCACGGTCTACAATAGAGATGTCTTGTCGAGCCAATACCACAGGCACTGGAACTACCATGGCAAAATCCTTAACATCGCCTTTGAAATCACTGCCCATGGTAATCACAGTATACTCCCCATCACGCACCAATATCACCTCACTCTTGTTGTTAAAAAGGGTCGCATCTGCCTTGGCCACATAGAAGCCGCAAAATGCCCAAGTTGAAGCAAAGGCCAATAAGCCTATTGCCGTCATCATCATTTGTTTTGTTTTCATACGATATGATTTAAATTAATTATTAGAAAATTACTTGATCCATTTCCACTGCTCAGTTGGAAAAAAACGATTGATGAATGGAACCAAAGGTGTAAGCATCAGCAGTGACCAAACTGCCGCTGTAGGAATAAACTTAAAATGTTGCAAGTAAAAAGTGAGTATACCCAAAAACACTGCCCATACTCTTCTCACCCATCTGCGCTGCGGCGTAGTCATGGGATCTGTTATCATAAACATTGTGTACAACCAAAAAGATCCCATATTAAACTGATGCCACCAAACCCTCCATTCCCAGCCCAAATACCATGAAAATCTAATCCAGCACAATAAACCCAAAGTTGCCCCAAAAAACAACGCAGTGTCCCAGCGTTGAGCGGATTTAAGAACCAAAAGTCCCATCAACACGATTAATCCCACAACCCACAAATGATGATCCCATTGCGCTGGAGAAATCCATGCCTGATCACTAAGCAAGACCAAAACTGCAATCCCAAAATTGGCTGGATTCCAAAAATGATATCCCTTGTACTTAAAAACAAATTTTTGACCAATGGCCAAGGCCGCCGCCGTGACCATCATCAATGGATGATTGACCCGCAACAACAGCGATAAACCCAAACCAGTAATCAATGCACTTCGCAAACTATTGGGCTGCGCCAAACCAAAATGTATGGCCAGCATCTGAAAGGCCACGCTGGAAGAAATAGCCAACAAGAACAAGGGAAGATGCACAGACCAACCCATTAAAAAAATACCCGAGAATAAGAAAATGGATTGCCCTATAATTTGAAAATAGCGACTATCTGACCGTAGTGTTTTCCAATACAACATCTTGTTTTTTTGATGCTGTACCCATCACTGCGCATTTCGTTCATTAAGAATTCGAAAAAACTTGAGAAAGGGCTTTCAATGAAGAATCCATCTCGTCAAAACTCACTGAACGATACCCTTCAGGGCGTGCAAAAACAGAAGGATCCTGCTTTTCAAAAACTACTTCAGCTGCTCGCAACTTCATGCGTTTCCCATATAAATTCACCTCATAGCCCATCAATACACCATCCAATCCCTCAAATTTGTTCCACCAATTGTTGTCTTTTGGACCAAATGCCTTGGTAGAGTACAACTCAATAGTAGGTAAGCTATCAATTAAAAAATGAGCAATGGTTTTTTCACACTTAAAACCTGCAATCTCCATGGTTTCATCAGTCTTCTCTAAACGAACATCTGGATATCGTTTCAGCCAATCATGTATATTCTGATGTTGCATGTGAATGACTTGCTTATCTCCGTATGACTTGAAATAATGAGAAAAGAACTCATCTTTTTGACCCACAAAAAAATCAGTAGTCACCACATTGTAAGCAGACGACAATACAGCATGCGCCTCATTTTCATTGAAATAAAACATCATCTCTTTGGGATAAAACTGAGCCATCAAACCCGACTCGTTTGGAAATGACACTTCGTATCGAATATACCCCTCTTTTTTATTCTTAAAAAAAGGCAACTTGTTCTCGCCACATCCCAACATTAACAAAAGCATAGGAATAATTACTCCTAGCTTAATCTTGTACATTCGTATTTTCACAGCGCTAAAATACGCCAATATATGCTTAGAAATATCCCACAATCAACGCCGAATATATTAATGACTGAGCCCATTGGATTTTGTTTCAATCCAGAAACAGCTGAATCCAATGTATTCCAAAAAAATTTAGGTATTTCAGCCCAAGAAAGTGAACTTCTAGCAAGAAGGGAGTTTGATGTTTTTGTAAATCAACTGACCGATAAAGGTGTATATGTGATTGTAGCCCAAGGATCCCCTGAGATGCCGGATGCGGTTTTCCCAAATAATATTTTCAGCACCAATATTGACGGGAAGTTTTTCTATTTTCCAATGGCCAATAGCAATCGGCGGTTGGAAAGACAAATCAAATACCATGATATATTAATCAATCATGGATTTGAAATTTACGACCTCATTGATTTATCTCACCTCGAATCGCAAAATCAATTCCTTGAAGGAACAGGGAGTATGGTCATGCATCATCCCTATCAACAATTATTCATGACCCTTAGCAATCGATCAAATTTCGAAGCGCTAACAGTATTTCATTCCCACCAAGGCTATTTAACCATGGTATTGGAAGCCTTTGATGAGCTAAACACCGCGATCTACCATACCAACGTTGTCATTTCTGCAGGTCGCCAATGGATCATCGCATGCCTCGAGGCGATAAATAATCCGGATAGAATTCGCAATTGGTGTTCCAGTTGCAACATTGAGCTGATCGAAATTTCAAGGCATCAAATGAATCATTTTGGAGCGAACGTTTTAGAAGTCCGTGGACACAACGGCCCAATTGGTGTCATTTCGGAGACTGCATGGCAAACCTACAGTCCCCAACAAAAAAGGGCCTGGGAAAAATACCTAGAGCCCTTAATTGTATCCATTCCTACCATTGAAACCATTGGTGGTGGAAGTGCCAGATGCATGATAGCAGAAATTTTCTTACCTCATATCTCGTCAAAAATCAATTCCAACTTTTGATCATCGATCACCTTGGTTAAATTGATTTTGGCATAACGCATCCTACCCAAAGCAGTATTGATACTGATGTCCAATTGCTCTGCGATTTCTTTGAAACTCATGTCAAAATATACACGCATCAGAACAATCTCCTTTTGATCATCCGGCAAATAAGCCAACAATTTGCGCGCAACCTCGAGCACTTCTGCCTTAACAACAGCCTGTTCCGCGTTCAAATGACGATCACCAACAAAGTCCAAAGGATTGTAATCATCATTACCGCGTTTCATGGGCATCTTCTTCTTGGCACGGAAGTAATCGATACATAGGTTGTGCGCTATACGCATCACCCATGGCAGGAACTTTCCCTCTTCATTGTAGCTGCCTGATTTCATCGCATAAACCGCCTTCATCAATGCATCCTGAAAAATGTCCTCTGCTACCGCGCGGTCTCTCACAACAGAAAGCACTTTACCAAAAATCTTGGATTGATGTCTCTTGAGCAACACAGCAAAAGCTGTTTCATCACCTTGCAGGTAATTTTTGACCAATAACTCGTCCGGGGTTTGTTGATTGTAACACATGATGACCTCCTTTTTTTGGGTTAAACAAAAAATTAAAAAAGTAGAGGTCTATTCGATAGGCGTGTTACTCTGATTTGATTATAATCACGAATATACAAATAATCTTGTAAAAAAAAAACAATACGCAAAAAAAACTGAACTTGCCTGTTGTTACTTTGTTCTTTGGATAGTCATGAAGCAAGGTAAGAACATCAAGATCGAGGGAGCCCGAGTCCACAATCTTAAAAACATCAATGTCGAAATTCCCAGGAGATCACTCACTGTGATTACCGGACTAAGCGGATCTGGAAAAAGTAGCCTTGCCTTTGACACCCTTTTTGCAGAAGGACAAAGGCGCTATGTCGAAAGTTTAAGTGCATATGCCCGTCAGTTCTTGGGAAAATTGGACAAACCTGATGTGGATAGGATTACTGGAATTAGTCCTGCCATTGCCATTGAACAAAAAGTTACCTCCAGAAGCTCTCGCTCTACCATTGGCACGAGCACCGAGATTTACGACTACCTAAAATTGTTGTACGCCCGTTTGGGCAAGACGTACTCTCCTGTATCAGGCGAAGAAGTCAAACACGACACAACCACTGAGATAATCGATTGGTTAAAAAAGAAATCGGGTGAACGAATACTCATCTTGGTGGAACTCAAAAATCAATGGAATGCCCAAGCCCTGATGCAAAAAGGATATTCAAGGGCGTGGAATAGTCAAGAACTCGTAGATATCGAATCTTGGACAACACAGGATGCTGTTCCATCGCATTTGATGATTGACCGGTGGGTGGTGGACATGGCGAATGAGGATGAATGGAACAGAATTGCCGATTCCATCGAATCCGCTTTCAACGAAGGCAACGGAGAGTTCTGTATTTATCTCTTCAGCAAAAAAAATTACTTTTCATTTTCGAATCGTTTTGAGCGTGATGGAATGACCTTTGAAATTCCAAGTGTCAACTTTTTTTCCTTCAATAATCCCATAGGTGCGTGCAAAAAATGCGGCGGATTTGGCAGCATCATTGGCGTTGATGAAAATTTGGTAGTCCCTGACAAACGAATGAGTGTCTATCAGGATGCAATTGTCTGTTGGAAAGGAGAGAAAATGAGCGAATGGAAAGAGCAACTTATAGCAGGATCAAAAAAAGCCCAATTTCCCATTCATAAAGCATACAAAGATTTAGACAAAAAAGAATGGGACATGCTATGGAATGGCACGCCCTATTTTCACGGAATCTACGACTTCTTTCAATCTTTAGAAAGAGAAGCTTACAAAATACAATACCGTGTCATGCTTTCCAGATACCGCGGCAAAACCAATTGTCCGGAATGTGAAGGCACGCGCCTAAGAAAGGATGCGGGATATGTAAAGATTCAGCATAAGAATTTAATGGAGTTGGTTAAAATGCCCATTCATGAACTCAAGCATTTTTTTGAGCACATCAAGTGGAACAAACACGACTGGGAAATCGGAAAACGCATGGTAACTGAAATTCAAAGCCGACTCCAATTCTTAATGGATGTTGGCTTGGAATATTTAACACTAAACCGATTGTCCAGTACACTCAGTGGGGGGGAAAGTCAACGTATCCATTTGGCCACCAATCTGGGCTCCTCATTGGTCGGTTCCATATACATCCTAGACGAACCCAGCATTGGTCTTCACCCCAGGGATACAGAAAATTTGATCAAAGTACTGAAACAACTCAAAGACCAAGGAAACACCGTCATCGTTGTAGAACATGATGAGAAGATTATGTTAGAGGCCGACTATGTCATCGACATGGGGCCGGAAGCAGGTTTCAAAGGCGGAGAAGTTGTTTTTTGTGGCAACGGAAAAGATTTGCTCAAAAATAAAAAATCACTTACCGCTCAGTACCTCAGCAAAAAATTGTCCATTCTGCGAAAGAAAAATAGCCCCATTGGAAAAGACTTTATTCGATTGGAAGGAGCACACGAACACAATTTGCAGCACATCGATATCCAATTTCCGCTGTATGCATTAACCGCCATAGCAGGAGTTAGTGGAAGCGGAAAGTCCACCTTGATCAAAGACATTTTGTATCCGGCTCTGGCTCAACATGTGGGTGAACCTGTTCCGGGATCCAATAAATTCAGTCAATTAACAGGAGCCTTAAAACGCATCGATCAAGTAATATTCGTTGATCAAAACCCCATAGGTCGCAGCTCCAGAAGCAATCCCATCACCTACCTCAAGGCCTATGATGAGATTAGGGACATATTTGCCTCACAACCCGCCTCAACAGCCAGGGGTCTTACAGCCTCGCATTTTTCATTCAATGTCGAAGGAGGAAGATGTGAGGCTTGTCAAGGTGAGGGAGTTCAGACTGTTTCCATGCAATTCATGGCAGATGTCCAATTGGTTTGCGAGCAATGTCATGGCAAAAGATTCAAAGACGAAGTCATTGAAGTAGAATACAAGGAAAAAAACATTGCGGAGGTTTTGGCCATGACGGTTGACGAAGCCGTTGTATTCTTTGACCACCCTACATCAAGAATCCATAAAAATCTCATCAACAAATTAAAACCGTTACAGGAAGTAGGAATGGGATATGTAGGACTAGGACAAAGTTCGAGCACCCTCAGTGGAGGGGAAGCCCAGCGCATCAAGCTCGCCAGCTTCCTATCCAAGAAGAATCAAAATTCGACACTGTTCTTTTTTGATGAACCCACCACTGGATTGCATGCGCATGATGTAGCCAAATTGATGAGCAGCTTCGAGGCTTTGCTGGCAGATGGACACACCATCGTCACCATAGAACACCACACAGATGTCATCAATTGTGCCGATTGGTTGATTGAACTGGGTCCCGAAGGGGGCAATAAAGGCGGACAATTGATTTACCAAGGAACTGTTAAAGAAGCCAAAAAGAAAGGATCGGGATCCCTTACCGCTCAATATCTACCCATAGATAACGTTTCAGCATCATGAAAACAATTTTAGGAATCATCGCTACCCTGCTCCTAACACAAATGGGGTGCAAAGGACAAAATCAAACTGCACCGACAGAAGCAAATTCAAAAACCAATGTTGACATTAAAAACAACGAAATGAAAAAAACAGAAGACGAGTGGAAAAAAATACTCACGCCTGAGCAATACCGTATCCTCAGAGAAAAGGGAACTGAAAGAGCATTCTCTGGCAACTTTTGGAATCACCATGAAGTTGGCATTTACAAATGTGCTGGATGCCAATCTCCTTTATTTTTATCCGACACAAAATTTGACTCCGGATGTGGTTGGCCCAGTTACTTCAAAGCCATCAATGATAGCGCCGTCAAAGAACATTTGGACAAGAGTCACGGCATGATTAGAACGGAGATTACCTGTGCAAAGTGTGAAGGTCATTTGGGACATGTATTCAATGATGGACCACCTCCCACTGGACTGCGTTATTGCATCAACTCAGGCGCCATTATTTTTGAGGAAGTCAAACCGTAATCAAAAAGTAACCATCGTTGCACCTTGACCGTATTGTTGCCAATTGGCATCCTGGAATTCACATTGCGGATAATAGGATTTGAGCATGCGTCTGATCTCCGAGCGCAATACACCTTGGCCCACACCATGAATAAAAACTACTTTTTTGATTTTGTCTTTTACGGCAATGCGCATAATGCGCTCAAAATGTTCTAATTGAATTGTGACAATTTCACCATTGGTCATCCCTCATGGCTATGAATCAGATGATGGATATGCAAATCCACCTCCATCAGCTCCCCTCTGCGTCGCTCGCTTGATGCCAACTCATTCTTGTAAAGCATCTTGAACTCTTTATTGACTTTATTGATCACCTTTTCATGGGTGTTTCGAACAAAATGCTCTTGAACATCCTGTTGAGCCTGGGCATATTTCTTGGCCTCATGTCCCAAATGCTCTACCAAAACCAACTCATTCAGAGGATGAGGAAATGAAAATTCTGTCTCATCCTCCACCATGGCCACCCCTTGTTCCCAATCAATATCGGTAATTCTGCCTTGACCTGGGTCATTAAGAAAACGAACAATTTGACCTATTTTCCAATCCTTTAACATCCTGACAAAATTAGTAGAGTACAACCATTTATATTTGTCAAAACACTTCAAAGATGAAAAAGTTGACAATCGGCTTATTGGCCTTACTTCCATTAATAGGTTCCGCTCAAAACCTTCAAAAATTGAGCAACAAGGCCAGTCAAGCAATTCCTGTCAAAAGTACGTTACCTGCTTTTTCAGAGAAAGAAGCTGCCGAGGCCTTAAAAGAAGCCTTGACCAAAGGTGCAACTTTAGGCGCCGATTTGGTCTCCAAAACAGACGGCTACTTTGGCAATCCAAAAATTAAAATTCCTTTGCCTCCCGATGCGCAAGCAAAAGAGCAAAAACTTAAGGCCATTGGTTTGGAAAAAGAAGTGGATCAAGCCGTATTGTCGATTAATCGTGCAGCCGAGGACGCAGGAGTCAAAGCCAAGGATATTTTTGTCAGGGCCATTGCCAACATGACCGTTTCCGATGCCATCAGCATTGTCAAAGGAGAATTGAATGCGGGAACCAACTACTTGAAAAAACAGACCCAATCCGCATTGTACGCTGAATTCAAGCCTGTGATTGAAGAATCATTGAAAAAAGTGGGGGCCACAAAACATTACGAAGCGATTGTAACACAATACAACAAGATTCCAGGGGTTACGAAGCTCAATCCCAATTTAAGTGACTTTGTCACGCAGAAAGCCATCGATGGTTTGTTTATCATGGTTGAGCAGGAGGAATACAACATTAGAAAAAATCCAGTGGCGCGGACAACGGCGTTGTTGAAAAAAGTTTTTGAATCTTAGTTCATTTAACAAGATGAAAGGGCTTTCCTGTTTAGATTTGGAGCCATTCAAAAAAAAAGTACGTTAACATGAAAACAGCTCTAGATAAAATCATCACCGTTTCTGGAAAAGGCGGATTATTCAAAGTCATTAGTGGAGGAAAGAATGTTGTGATTGCAGAATCCATTGTCGATGGGCAGCGCATTCCCATCCACTCCAGTCAAAAAGTAAGCACTTTATCTGATATCTCCATGTTCACCACAGATGAGGATGTGGCCTTGAGAGAAGTTATGGAAAATGCCAAGAAAGTGTTCAACGGAGAGCAGGGTCCATCTCACAAAGCAGAGGGAAAAGACATCCGCAAAGCAATGCTTGATGTTTTGCCCAACTATGATCAAGAACGTGTTTATGAAAGTGATTTGCGTAAATTCTTTCAGTGGTACAACCTTTTGCAAAGCAAAAACATGTTAGACTTTGAAGCTCCTGTTGAAGAAACCGAATCTGCCGAATAGGGATTTTTAGCGTTCAACAAAAAATGGCCAAATGGCCCTTTTTTGTTATTTTAATGATCCATTATTTCAATCCAAAAATCACACAAGCATAGTAGAACAATGCCCCCATAGCAGCTGAGATGGGAATGGTAATGATCCAAGCTGTCAGCAACTTCCCTGTCACTCCCCACTTCACCGCACTAATGCGTTTGGTTACACCAACACCAATGATGGATCCTGTGATGGTATGAGTAGTGGATACTGGAATACCTTTAATTACCTCCCCTCCGATCTTCCAAGGGAATTTCATTCCCTCTGTGAAGAACAAGGTAACAGCACCAGCTGTTTCTGCAGCTACTCCCTCAAAAGGAGTCACTTTGGTGATTTTATTCCCCATGGTTTTAACGATCTTCCAACCTCCGCTCATTGTACCGATGGCAATGGCTGCATAGCAGGCCAAAGGAACCCAATTGGGCATCTCTTTCATTGAAGAAATACTGCCGTTCGCAATTAAAGCAACGGTAATAATTCCCATAACCTTTTGTGCATCATTACCACCATGTCCCACGGAAAAGGCCGCAGAAGAGAAAAGCTGTAATCTTTTGAACCAATGATTGGCTCTGGAATTGTTCAAAGAACTCAAGAACAAGGTGAAAACACCCATCACCACCACAATAAAACCCAATAAAAGCCACTTGAAATTGTTGCCATGAAAAACAACTTTTAACCAATAGGTCTCAAAATCAGCTTTGAGGTTGGAAGTATCAAAACGCTCCTTTGCATCCGCATCTGGACCAATCTTGTGACTTTCCTTGATTTCAAAAGGAGTTTCAATTTTCTTCTGAACATTTTTCTCCAGAGCCTTGGTTAATTCAGCGCTAACGGTCATGTCGCCCACTTTCTTCATATAATCTGTGCGGACAACATATATACAACCAGACTTATCTTCTGCACCCGTACTGTCTTTTCCAGCCTTGACAACAGGCGAATATTCTTTAAGATCTTCATCTTTGAATTTCAGCGCGGACTTTAATTCCTCCTTGTCCACCTTCTCGGCAAAGGCCAAGGTATAAGAATGCGCTCCATTAAAATCTTTTTTGAACTCCAAAGCGCCCCATACCAAATAACATGTTCCTGCGATGATGGCCAAGGAAACCATCTTCATCCAAGGGCCTTTGCGAAATGAATTCAGAAACCAAATAGAAATCAAATAAGCCATGATCATTCCTGCCACTGGAGCTACGACAATAAATATAGCGGTAGCGCCTACCACTCCCCCTCTAACAGCTTCCCAACCAAATGCGGCCAAGAACGCACCCGCAAATCCACCGATCAAGGTATGTGAGGAAGAGGATGGAATACCATACCACCAAGTAATCAAATTCCAAGCGATGGCCGATAAAAGACCTGCAAAAATCATGGGCAAGGGATGACGATCCGGCTGAGTAAACTCATCTTGCACCGTTTTGGCTATGGTATTGGCTACACTATGGTCTTTGAAAATAAAGAAAGCAACAAAATTGAAAAACGCCGCCCATACCACCGCTTGAAAAGGGGTTAATACCTTAGTAGAAACGACGGTTGCAATGGAGTTGGCTGCATCATGGAATCCATTGATAAAATCGAAAATCAAAGCCAAAGCAATGATGACGATGAGGAAAGTTGAGTATTCCATTTGGGTTTATGAATTTTTGACCAATATACTTTCTAAAACGTTAGCGACATCTTCGCATTTGTCTGTTGCGGTTTCCAAGCTGCTCAATACTTCCTTTTGCTTGATTAGAACCATGGCATTTTCTTGCTCTGAAAACAATCGAGCAATGGCTTCATCAAAAATATCATCTGCATGATTTTCCAATGAATTGATGCGCACAATGGCATCTCTTACGCGCTGTGCATTGCGCATGTTGCGCAAATCACGAATCGCCGTATCAATTTCCATCACTTGCTTCAACAAAACCTCACTCATCAATTCCATGGACTTGCTGAACTCAGTAACCCCATACAATTGAATACGTGAAGCACAACCATTGATGTAGTCTGCGATATCATCAATACTTGTTGCTAACGCATGAATGTCCTCTCTATCAAACGGTGTGATAAAATTGTCAGCCAATTCTAGGAATATTTTGTGGGTCATTTCATCCCCTTTGTGCTCATATTCTCTAATATCGCGAATAATAGCATTCAACTCATTTTTATCAGTTGTCAAAAACAATTGATTAAATTTTTTGGCTTGATCAACCAAATTGGCAGTGTCTTCTGCAAAAAGATCAAAGAATAAACCATTCTTTGGAACCATAAAAGAGAATAGTGAACTTAATTTCATTTCATTAATTTTTATGCAAACTAACACGCGATATGTTACGCCAATGTTAAGCAAAGATTGTTTTATTCGCACCTTTCTACTATCGCAAAATGAAACTTATTACCCTTTAAAATATGCAGACATGCAGCACAGGAGGTTGAAAAAAAACCGAATCAAAACAACATCAATAAACAAATAGCCTTAACATTATCATAACAATTGCATAATTATCGCGTGACATACTTAAATGTTTCAACCCGTTAGTTTTGCCAGCGTAAAATATTTGTTATGTTTAGTTTAAGCAAAACACTCCTCATCATTCTCTGCTCGACAATGTCCCTTTTGACATTGAGCCAAGTCACAACAACGCCAAGCAGCGCTGCGGCAAAACCAGAAGAAAAAAAATGGTACGACAAAATGCGATTTTCTGGTTATGCACAATTTCGTTACAATCGATTATTAGAGAGTAACCCTGATCTTAAATGTGAGCAATGTGATAAGTCATGGGGAGATAACAATTCTTTCGCTTTCCGAAGAGCCCGATTAATCTATCAAGGACAAGTACATCCAAGAGTATTTGCCTATATTCAGTTCGACTATGCAGGAGCGATAAAGAATAAAGCTGATAAAACCGAAAACATACATTACCTCCAAGTACGCGATGCATATTTTGATTTAGGCTTAGATGATAAAAATGAATTTAGATTAAGAATTGGACAATCAAAAGTTCCTTACGGGTTCGAAAATATGCAAAGTTCAAGCAATCGTCTACCGTTTGATCGGAGTGATGCTTTGAATAGCGCGGTACCCAATGAACGTGACTTCGGGGCCTTTTTCATGTGGGCTCCAGAAAAAATTCGCAAGCTTCAAAGAGATACTTTGGCCGCTAATGGAAATAAGGGCATGGGTGATTATGGTGTGTTCACCATTGGTGTTTATAACGGGCAAACCGCTAACAAACCCGAACTCAACAATCAATTGCACGCAGTGGCTAAATTGTCCTATCCCTTCAAAATTGCCAATCAAATTATTGAACCAGGTGTAATGGCTTATTCAGGAAGGTTTGTTTTGTCACCAGATAACATCACATCAGGTGTAGGTGTTACCGATGACTACGAATATGATGACCAAAGATTGGCATTTGGAATGATGATACAGCCCAAACCCTTGGGCATACTTGCTGAATATACCATCGGGAAAGGCCCAGAATACAATACATCGCTTGACAGCATTATGACCCAAAACTTACGCGGAGAGTTCGTAACGATAAGTTACAGAAAAACAATTCATGAACAAGTGATACAACCCTATCTTAGAATTCAGAACTATGACGGCGGAAAAAAGATGGAGAAAGATGCCCGTAGCTACATGGTGAATGAATGGGAAGCTGGTATTGAATGGATACCCGTTAGAAATTTTGAGCTAACCGTTGCTTATTTGCAATCCAGTAGACAATATTCAGATCGATCGACACCGCAATACGATGAGTCCGGTCATTTGATGCGCGTCCAAATGCAATTCAATTATTAATTGGAATCCGATTTGTTAATTCAGTATTAAGTGTTAAAACACTTCAGCGATACATTTCAATAAATAATTAAAACTTCTGTAACATTCTATTCACGCGCAAAGTTTGTATTTGTGTGTGATGAATGAGAATGCAACCAGTTTAGAATCTATTGCCATATTGGCCAACCTATCCAAGTCTATTGGACATCCTACACGCCTTCAAATTTTGAGGTCTTTGGCAGAAAATGGAGGTACAATAGAGGGTGAAATTGTTGCCATTCCCAATACTGCGCCTTCTACCGTGATTCAGCATTTGAGGGAATTGAAGAGAGCTGGATTAATCAAAGGAAGAATTTTTGGCGCACAATGCAAGTACAGTTTGAATGATGAGGTACTCAGGGAGTTCAAAAAATTGTGGGCTGAATTTATATTTCACCTCGAATCAGACCTCTAGCGCCTTAACAAAGCCTTAAAACTACGGTCACAATGATTTTTTATTGGGCATGGACTTTTGCACCATGAAAAAAATCGCCCCCTCACTATTGTGCTTGATTCTTCTATTTCCCATTTTCAACAATCTTTTAGGTCGGGATGCCCTGTCCAAAAGTATCGTAATTTCCGGGAAAGTAATTGATCAAAAAACCGGAGAGCCGCTCATTGGGGCCATCGTCAGCGCTGTGGGTACTGCTTATGGAACAGCCACAGACATTATGGGGCAGTATCGATTAGAGATTACCCCTGGCACCTACACCATTGAATGTCGTTTGATGTCCTTTAAAACTGTTCAACTTCCCAATGTTGTTGTTGGAAATGTTGATTTGGAAATCAACCTCACCATGGAGGATGCCAGCTTCGAAGGATCAACGCTTCAAATTTTCGATTATAAAAAAACCAATACAGAGGCCGCCGTGCTCATGGAAATGAGAGACGCAAAATTGGTTGTGAGCGGCATGAGCAGTGCGCAAATTGCGAAAGGTCAGGACCGAGATGCCTCTCAAGTGGCCCGACGTATTCCCGGTGTAACCATCGTTGACAATCGTTTTGTCATGATTAGGGGATTGGCTTCACGTTACAATACCACGATGATCAATGGCATCATTGCTCCCTCATTGGAATCTGACATTCGCGCCTTTTCATTTGACATCATCCCCAGCATGGCCATGGAAAAATTCTTGATTTACAAATCCGGAAGCGCTGAAATCCCTGGTGAATTCGCGGGAGGGGTTATCAATGTGGTCACCAAAAACATACCTGATGAGAAAACTGCTATTGATTTCTCATATAGTCAAGGTTTTAGAACGGGAATAACAGGAAACACTTTTTACAGAGCGCAAGAAGTACAATCAGATTGGCTGGGTATGGGTGGTGAAAGTAGAGCGTTACCCAGTACTTTCCCTTCGAATGTAAGAGATATCCTAAACACCAATGACAGAATAATTTTAGGACAACAACTAAAAAACAATTGGAAATTGGATTCAATCCAAACGCCCATGGATCAAAGAATGAGTTTTACCATTGGTAAAAGATGGAAACGACAAGATTTAATAATAGGTAATTACACAGCTGTCAATTACTCCAGAGCATATGTACTGCAAAATAGTGAACGTATGGACTACAATGAGTTTGACGCCGCCAATCAAATCAGTGACACTGTATTTAAATACAACGATGACATTTATCAATTGACCTCTCAGTTGGGATTCTTGCACAATTGGGGTGTAAAATGGAAAAGTGGAA
>JACCDI010425771.1_pt1 | contig 17806 bp, 12 predicted proteins | sample 7442791 | NCBI WGS metagenome assembly JACCDI01 (sample SAMN15323434, study PRJNA562643) | freshwater metagenome | isolation source: river surface water | place: USA:Blue River Watershed | collected 2017-08-15
AAGAAGAAGAGATGCTGAGAGTTCTCGGCTATGACAATCTCAAGTCATTTATCAGCGATGTTATTCCGTCAAATATTGCAATCGAAAAATCCCTGACTGAGACCCTCAATTTTTCAAAGAGTGAAGTCGAAGTTATCGCAGAGCTACGTGAACTAGCAGCACAGAATCAAGTTTTCACCTCGCTGATCGGTTCTGGTTACTACGGAACCCTCACGCCCGCAGTTATTAAGCGAAATGTCTTAGAGAATCCTGCTTGGTACACCGCATACACGCCATATCAACCAGAAATATCTCAAGGGCGTTTAGAGGCTCTCTTTGCCTTTCAAACAGTGATCTGCGATATGACTGCTTTGTCCCTTGCCAACGCGTCAATGCTGGATGAAGGAACTGCAGCGGCAGAAGCGATGACGCTAGCACGTAGAACTTCTAAGGCGCCCGATTCAGCAGCTTTTGTCATGGATATTAATGTGCACCCACAAACAAAGGCTGTCGTCGCAACGCGAGCGAAACCTCTAGGAATCAAGATAATTGAGTGTGATGTGCTGGCAATTCCTGCTGATGTAGAAATATTTGGAGTACTTGTTCAATATCCTGATACAACAGGGGCGATTTCAGATTTTTCCGAGATGACAATCACTGCGCATGAGCGCGGTGCGCTTGTTATTGCCGCAACAGATCTTCTTGCTCTCACCATGATTACTCCTCCAGGTGAGTGGGGCGCTGACATTGCAGTAGGTAGCGCGCAGAGGTTTGGAGTGCCGATGGGATTTGGCGGCCCACATGCTGGATTCATGGCGGTGCGCACTGGTCTAGAGCGTTCACTTCCAGGACGACTTGTTGGCCAGAGTATCGATGCGCATGGAAATCCCGCCTTTCGACTAGCGTTACAAACACGCGAGCAACATATCCGTCGCGATAAGGCAACTAGCAATATTTGTACTGCGCAGGTACTGCTTGCAAATATGAGCGCCTTCTATGCAATGTGGCATGGACCCCAAGGTCTAAAAGCGATCGCTGAACGGATCCACAACTTTGCCGCTCAACTAGCCGCCGTTGTCGAAACAGATAATAAGAGTTATTTCGATACCTTGACCGTCAAAGTTGCAGATGCAGCCACAGTTCATGCCGCTGCTCAAAAGTCACGGATTAATCTCGGAAGAGTCGATGCAACCCATGTGCGAATCTCTCTCGATGAAACAGTCACTGATGAAATTTTTGCAGAAATCACCAAAATTTTTGGAGTAGCAGTTAAACCGGCCCAGGGGAGTGGGATAGCTACGAAGATGGTGCGTAAATCGACCTTCTTGCAACACCCAGTATTTAATACCTACCACTCTGAAACATCGATGTTGCGTTACCTGCGCACTCTTGCAGATCGAGACCTCGCCCTCGATCGCACGATGATTCCTTTAGGTTCGTGCACCATGAAGCTCAATGCGACCACCGAGATGGAAGCAGTCACGTGGCCAGAGTTCTCATCGCTGCACCCCTTCGCGCCTCGCGAGCAGAGCCAAGGTAGCCGCAAGTTGATTGAACAATTGTCTCAATGGCTGGTGGAAATCACTGGTTATGACGCAGTCTCGCTCCAGCCGAATGCAGGAAGCCAAGGCGAGTTTGCTGGATTACTTGCAATTCGAAATTATCACGATTCACGCGGCGACCACGGTCGCAATATCTGCCTTATTCCATCGAGCGCTCATGGAACCAACGCTGCAAGTGCGGTTATGGCCGGAATGAAAGTTGTCGTCGTTGATTGTGATGAACAGGGAAATGTCAGCGTTGCAGATTTGCAGGAGAAAATTTCCGAGCACGCCACGCATCTGGCTGCGCTGATGGTTACTTATCCGTCAACGCACGGCGTCTTTGAAGCTGCGATTTCAGAGATCTGTGCATTGGTGCATGATGCCGGGGGACAGGTCTATGTTGATGGGGCTAATCTCAATGCGTTAGTCGGAACTTCTCAACCTGGAAAATTTGGAGCGGATGTTTCACATTTGAATTTGCACAAAACTTTCTGCATTCCACATGGTGGCGGGGGACCCGGAGTTGGACCAGTTATTTCAAAGTCACATCTTGCGCCATTTCTACCTAATCACCCTCTTGATGAAAGCGCAGGTCCTGCCACGGGCCCTGGTCCAATTTCAGCAGCGCCCTTTGGTTCAGCCAGCATCTTGCCGATTTCATGGGCATATATTCGATTGATGGGTGGCGCAGGGTTGACTCACGCAACGGAAGTTGCAATTCTCAATGCGAATTACATGGCAGCTCGCTTGCAGAAATTCTTCCCAATTCTCTATACAGGGGAGAAGGGGTTAGTGGCGCACGAATGTATTCTCGACATTCGTGAAATTACTAAAGCATCAGGGATTACCGTTGATGACATCGCAAAGCGGTTGATGGATTTTGGTTTCCACGCTCCGACGATGTCATTCCCAGTAGCAGGCACTCTGATGATTGAACCAACCGAGTCAGAAGATATTGTTGAAATGAATCGCTTTATCGATGCCATGGTTGCAATTCGCTATGAGATACAAGAGATCATGGATGGCAAGGTTGCAGTCGATGAATCCGCACTTCGTCATGCTCCCCATACGATTGGGGCTATCGCTTCAAGTGAATGGAATCGCAGCTATTCCCGCGAAAAGGGTGCATTCCCGGCAACGCTGACTGGGCTGATTCCAGGCGAACTCATCGGCATGAAAGGCAAGTATTGGCCCACCAGTGGCCGTATAGATGGGGCATACGGGGATAGGAACCTCGTCTGTTCCTGCCCACCCATCGAAGCCTTCGCCTAATCTCTTTTACTTTACATAATGTGACTTATCGGCGTTAGGCCGTAAGCGTCGTGATAGCCCCCAGAGCGTTGTCTGCCAGAGCGCTTCAACAACGATTGCTCTGCTCATCTTGGAGACTCCATTAACCCGCTCTACAAAGGTAATGGGAACTTCAAAGGTTTTTGCACCGGCCAAGATTGATGCCATCGCCATTTCAATTTGAAAACAGTAACCAGTTGCTGTCATCTGATCCAATCTAAGGCGCGACAATAGCTCGGCGCTATAAACCCGGAATCCGCCGGTTAGGTCATGTAGAGGAATTCCTAGCGCAATTCTTGCGTATGTGGTGCCCGATCGTGATAGCAACTGTCGACTTTTCGGCCAATTTACGACGGAACCACCCGGCATCCAACGCGTTCCAAGAGTGATTGATATCGGCTCTGTAGTCGCATCGAGCATCGCTGGTAGGTCTGCCACTCGATGGGAGCCATCGGCATCCATAGTCACTATCTTCGAGTATTTACCTTGTGGTAGCACATGAGCAAAACCTGCGCGATAGGCAGCGCCTAATCCGGCCTTTGCTGGACGTCGAAGCACCGTAACCCATGGAAAATTCAAAGATTCAACTATATCTGCAGTCTTATCGGGAGAATTATCATCAAGGATGACCACATCGAAATCACGGACGCTGTGAAGTTCACTGAGTGAATGAAGTAGTTCGACAATCGAAATCGATTCATTGTAGGTAGGTATAAGAATCACTGGCTTCATAAATTATTTTCTTCCTTCATAGCTTTGCGCGAGAGTTCCTACCAGCCTAGAGCCGATATTAATCTATCCACGCTTGCCCCGAGCCCATACTCTCCTTTAAGTTGATAAATTTTTGATAGATCTTTGGGAGATTTAGGCATGGCGATATCTAACTTAGGAAGAGAAACATCCTTAGCGCAATGAACCAAAGTTGGTGCGATTTTTAGGTAATCCGCACCATCAACAATCTTTTTCGCAAGGCTAGGCGTGAGCGCTGGATGGCCAGCACGAGCACCCGCTAGAGCCTCATCGACTGTTGCAAAGTGATTGGCAATCAGGGCCGATCCCTTCTCACCTATCCCCTTAACGCCAGGTAAACCGTCAGAAGGGTCTCCACGGAACATGGCAAAGAGAGCATAACGTTCGCCTGGTATTCCATATTTTTCAGCAACCCAACGAGTGTCAACGAGATCATGTTGCGAAATACCGCGAGCCAAATAGACAACTTTGACGTCACGTCGGTCATCGACAAGTTGGAATAGATCTCTATCCCCCGTCACCACTCTTATCGGCCCCTTCTCACGGACTGCAAACGTTGCCATGACATCATCGGCTTCGTAATCATCAACGCCGACCATCGGAATTCCGAATTCATCCAAAAGATCGAGAAGTACCGGAATTTGTGGCGTGAGTGTTTCTGGCTCTTCTTCCTCGTCCCCTTCATCTTCAAGTCGATTAGCTTTGTAATCGGGAAAGAGTTCCACGCGCCAAGAAGGGCGCCAGTCCCCTTCTATACAGGCAACAATTCGATTTGGAGAGTACATACCAATCAATCGAGCAGTCATATCAAGATAGCCTCGAATAGCATTTACTGGCATACCTGATGGAGAAACTAAGGTGTCAGGCATTCCGTAGTAAGCGCGATACCACAGCGAAGCGCTATCAAGAAGCATGAGTGTCATACATCCGCCAACATATCTGAAATTACTCCTCGATCCAATCGTTTGACACCCTCTTTGCAGATAGGACGAAGGCTCTCTGCTGCCCCACCAATTTGTGTCAGCAGATCGATCAACTGACGGATACTACGGACGAAATCACCAACGGTCATATCTGTTCCTTTGAGAACGCTACTGAGTGAATGTCCATTCGCCCAACGATATGCGGCGTAGCAGAATCCAAAATCCGGTTCACGCTGCGTTTTAACATCAAATTCATTTTCAATATCTTCTAGTTCTACCCAGATCTTTGCCACACCTGCTAGCGCGTTGGCAACGTTCTGATGAGGCATCTTCGGTGCGTAATTTTCTGCGCTGCGGCTTTCGTAGATCATGGCGGAAGCAACTGAGAGGAGTTCTGGTGCGTTGAGATTGTTAAATACCCCGCGACGAATAGATTCGGTCAGCAACAGGTCAGATTCAGCATAAATCTTTGCAAGAATCTTTCCTTGCTCCAGGGGTTTCTCTCCCTCTATATAGCCTAGATGTGTCAGAACGTTACAGATGCGATCGAAGGTTTTTGCAATAACGTGAGTTCGATTTTCCACTCTCGATCTGAGGCCGTCTGATTCACGATTGAGCCTGTCGGCGCGCTCGGCTAAACGGGCGTGCGATTCTCGATCATTACAGGAATGACAGGAATGTTTACGAAGTGAACGACGTAATCCATCCAATTCATTCTCCATATGTAAGCGCTGCCGTTGATCAAAGGTTCGTCGACCATCCCGTTTACTGAGTAGTTTTTCTAACTCCTTAATTTCAATCCTTATTCGGGAATACTCGTTGAAATCGCCTAAGTGACACTGCGCTGAATCGACTAGTTCTGCCGCTAAAGATTCATTCTTTCGAATTTGACGAACTAGCCCTACGACAGCTCTATCGGCTTGGAACTGAGCAAATGAGGATTCCAAGGAACCGCGAGCTCTCTCGCGACCAAATCTTGCAATGAGATTGATGGACATGTTGTAGGTAGGAGTAAAAGATGAGCGAAGTGGATATGTACGAGTTGAAGCTAAACCTGCAGCTGTTGCCGAATCAACTGTTGGCGACCATTGGACAACTGCATTGCCTTCAATATCAATTCCACGTCTTCCAGCACGTCCCGTAAGTTGGGTGTACTCCCCTGGCGTTATCGAAACATGGGCTTCGCCATTCCACTTGGTGAGTTTTTCAAGAACCACCGTACGTGCAGGCATATTGATTCCGAGAGCGAGCGTTTCGGTGGCAAAGACCGCCTTGACTAAGCCATTCTTGAAAAGTTCTTCAACGGCTCCTTTAAAACTCGGCAATAGTCCAGCATGATGCGCTGCGATTCCCCGTTCGAGTGCGAGAAGCCAATCTCGATAACCCAGAACTTCCAGATCTTCTTCAGCTAAATTCTGTGTGTATCTCTGAGCAGTTTTCACAATCTCTAATCGTTCTTCCATCGTTGTCAATTTAATGCCTGCTTGTAAACATTGTTTTACCGCTGCATCGCATCCAGCGCGAGAGAAGATAAATGTGATTGCAGGTAGAAGATTCTCGCGTTGCAATTTTTCAATGATTTCCGCACGCGAAAGGCGATTATCGTTCTCGCCGAAGCGATCACGTCGACCGCGTGGTGTCTTCACGCGGCGCAACGCTTCTCTTTCCAACCCCAATATCTCCGGATTTACCCGCCCTGGTTCACTAAAGAGATCTATCAACCTATTGCCTATCAACACATGTTGATAGAGAGGAATAGGTCGAATTTCAGAGACAATTACCTCGGTACTCCCACGAACTTCCCCAAGCCATTCACCAAATTCTTCGGCGTTGGAGACAGTGGCAGAGAGTGAAATTACCTGAACGCTTTCCATGAGATGGATCAAAACTTCCTCCCAGACAGCTCCCCGAAATTTATCGGCCAGGTAGTGAACTTCATCCATTACTACAGAACCTAAATTGTTCAGAGTCGTAGAGTTGGCATATAACATATTTCGGAGAACCTCCGTGGTCATCACCAAAATATCTGCCTCAGAATTTATATTCGTGTCACCAGTTAAAAGTCCAACTCGATCTTCACCGAACTTTTCTGAAAATTCAAAGAATTTCTGATTGGAAAGAGCTTTGATAGGTGTCGTATAAAAACACTTCTTGCCTTTAGCAAGAGCTGAGAAGGCAGCAAATTCACCGACAACGGTCTTTCCTGCTCCCGTGGGAGCTGCAACTAATACTCCCTTGCCATCCTCAACTGCTTGACACGCCTTGACCTGGAATTCATCAAAACCAAATTCAAATTGGTTGATAAATTCAGTGGTGAGTGGATGGTTGGCTCGCTTCTTTGCCGCAGCATATCTTTCAGCTGGGGACGTTACAGACTCCACGTTAGACCTGCTCCCCTAATGCACTCGGCAGAGACCGGAGCTGGTCCGATTCTCTCTCCATCAGCATAGGCCACCGCCTCGGCTGTCAATCGCACCTTAGCGCTGCGAATAACTTTAACCTTTGGATGGGAAATATGAGACCCTGAATAGACAGATGGAAAGACCTTCAAAAATTCAAATTTACTTACTGGCTCCAGAATCATCACATCAAAGAGACCATCGTCCATCTTTGCTTGTGGGCAGACGTACATTCCCCCACCATAAGAGCGTCCATTGCCAATCGCGATGAGCATTGCTTCTGTTGAGATGGTTCTAGTGTCCAATTCAATCTCATAACTCAGCGGCTTAAATCTAGGTAATTCAAGTGCTATCGCTGCGTTATAGCGCTGTGGTCCTTTTGGCCAGGAGAGAGAGTTTGCTCGCTCGTTCACCACTGAATCAAATCCGGTACTAAGAATTGCAGCAAACCATTCGGAATCAACTATTCCGAGGTCCATTGGCTGTGCATCCTGGGTCGTAACTCGATCTAGATAGGAGGAAACATCATCAAGGGACCAACCTAATGATCGAACTATGTCGTTGCCTGTTCCCGCTGGCATCACCGCAAAGGGAATATGACGTGGAACTGCAAGTTGCAATATGAGATGTGCTAGCCCATCTCCCCCAATACTGACTATTCCTTGACACTCATTCTTCGATAGGAAACTTTCTAGATCTCTCTTGAGAAAATGAGCTGTCGATCCAGAAAAAACTTGATAGGAGAGATTTCTAGCCGCAAAGTACTCAATGACCTCTTGTGCAATTACAGCGCCTTTTCCACGCCCTGCCGTTGGGTTTATAGCTAACGCCCACATGGGTTGACCCTATCGGCTACTCGTCGATAGGTGTTGGCGCCTCTATTCGAGAACTACTGAGATTGAGCGATTCAGAGCGACTATCACGTCTCTTATCGACGATTAATGCGATTCCGCCCGCCATGAAGTAGAAGAGAATGAGTGGTGCCGACAATAAAATCATACTGAGTGGATCGGCTGTAGGCGAGAATGCGGCAACAACTAAGAATATTGAGAAGACCCACGCTCGCCATGGTTTGAGAATCGTCTTTCCTCGCAGGAATCCAATTAAGTTAAAGGTTAAGAGAAATATCGGTAATTCAAAAGCTAGCCCAACTAGCAAGATGAGTCTGAGGACAAAGTCGAGATAATCATCGAAACGAACGAGATTGCTCACTGCATTTGGGGTGAACCCAAAGAGCGCTTGAATCGCCACAGGAAGGATGAGGTATCCGAGAGTCGCTCCCATGATGAAGAACGGTGTGGCTGCACCTACGAAGAGGATGCTATTTCGCTTCTCTTTTCGATGGAGAGCAGGTGCGATAAATGCCCACAATTGGTACAACCAAAATGGCGCAGAAACGATTACGCCAGTCAGAAGTGCAACCTTTATCTGTAAATCAAGTGGACCTAGAACACCGCTGATATAGAGCGCTCCACAACTATCGGCACCTGCAGCCTGCGCTGCACGTAAATCACAGACCGGTCTAGCGAGAGTAACGATTATCGTGTTATAGAAAAACCAACCACCAGCAAACGCGATAACGATGGCGATGGCCGAAGCCAGCACTCTCCGTCGTAATTCTCGTAAGTGATCAAGCAGTGGCATCCGTCCTTCATTTGCAGACGCCATCTATTTATCTCTCTTTTTTGCCGTCTTCTTCGATCGCAGCGTCGTCAGCTTTCATTTCCTTCATTTCGCTCTTGAAAATTCTCATGGAGCGACCGAGAGATCGGGCAGAGTCAGGAAGACGCTTTGCGCCAAATAGGACAAGTACAACGACAAGGAGGATGACTATTTCTCTTGGGCCTAAATTCATTCCGGTGACTCCTTAGCTGATAAGTAAGCCTAGATTACACCAGCCGAGTTTTTATGGGTAGGTGGAGGCTGTCTCACAGATAACGATCAAGTATCGATTGCGCCCTCTTCGCAAGGGACTCTCTCATCTGGCTCGGTGCGATGAGTTTGAGGGAATCGCCAGAGGCTAAGAAGGCTCGCTCAATCCATTCGGTTGAGTAAGAAGATGATGCGAACTCTTCACCAACTGATATATCTCTGAGCCCAAATCGCTCTGCAGTTTCACGTGATGACCGCAACACCTGCGCGCGGAATGGGACCTTAGGAATTTCATGTGGAACCACATCCTTAGGTCGTTCTACCTTAGTTTTCTCAGCTTTTGTAATCCTATCGACACGAAAGAATCTGAAATCGTTTGCAGAGTAACAGTACGCATGGAGATAGGAATGGCCTTGCTCCTGCTGTAGCTCAATTGGCAGAATCGTTCGGGAAGATAATTCGTCACGATAGAGCGAGTGATACTCGATTACCAAACCACTATTGTCAGCGAGAGCTGCGCTAATTGCCACTTGAATTTGGGGCTGCAGATGTGGAGTAACCGATATTGATGGTGGCAGATTAACAATATGCAAGATTCTCTCTCGCAAAGATTGAGTGAGCGATATCAAGTCCTGGCGATCTGTCGGTATGACTGAAAATATTAAATCGAGACCCAGTATGAGCGCTACCGCCTCTTCAAGGGTAATGGATCTAGGTTTTTCAAGCGTTGCTGCATTTCTGATGCTGACATATCCAGAGTCGAAACTTAAATCCATAAGCTCTAAGGGGGTATAACCAGGAAGTCCGCACATCCACAACGTTGTTAGATCCTCAGTCAACTCCTTTTCAGTGACACCGAAAGTCTTCGCCAGCGCCTCGAGCGCGATCCCTTGATGAGCGTGGATATATGGCACCAAATCCAATAATCGAGCTGCCTTATCCAGCGGTGATTGGGATTTTCTAGGCATGATTGCTCACAAGTGATTGCAATCTGTAGATGATTTGTTCTCTCAACTCTATCGGTTGCTGAACAAATGCATCTTCCCCGTGCCAAAGAATAAGCGAGGTCAAGGTGTCGAAGTTGAGAATCGGAATTGTGAGCTGATCCCACTCTCCGATTCGCTTTATGTCGGTCGCTAAAACTCGAAGAGCTGCACACTTTCCTTGCCTGACATCTACAATCGCAAAGAAGGTTATCTCTACAGCGTCATACGTGTCACCAGCCTTTTTCTCATCGGCGAAATCAAAGTCTTTCTGGACTTTTCCGACAGAAAAATCTCCGAGAATTCGATCTAGTCGAAAGGTGCGCTTTTCCTGAATGGCTTGATCGACTCCGGATAGGTACCAGAATCCATTGTTACTTTTGAGTCCGGTTGGAACTATTTCTCGCACTTCGCGTTGCAACTCAGAATTGAGATAGGTGAACTCCAGTATTCGGTGCTCTGCAATGGCGCGCGTAATTGATGCAATCTCTGGTCCGGCATCTGGCAGAACAGGTGCGATACCGGGTAGATCTAACTCATCAATAGGAATCCCGAGGGATGCCAGTTTGACGAATGCACTCTGTGCCGCGCTACTCAGTGAGGCGCCCTGCCATGCCGATGAAGCTAGTGAAAGGAGCGATATTTCTAACGGAGAAACTTCTCCTAGATTCAATTCGTAACTTTCACGCTTTATCCGGTAACCAGATTCATCGTTGAAAAGCGGATCAAAAGAGCCAACTTCGATCTCAATTCCTAGGGAACGCAAATCATCCTTATCTCGCTCAAACATTCGCTCCTTAGATTCATGGTTTCCCTCATAACCATCAACGGAGTGAAAAATCTCGGATTTAGTCAGATATCGTTTCGTAGCTAGCAGCGCGATCGTTAAATTAACTAACCGCTCACTCTTCCGCGACACCGTACGCACCCTTTGCTGGACGTCGGCGACGAGGAAGTACATCAACTCCAGGGGCCATTCTCCTGCTGTAAATCAGAAAACCGGTGTGACCGATCATCCGCTGTTGTGGACGCACTGCCAGGCCTTCATGGTGCCAACCGCGCACGATAGTCTCAGAACTTTCAGGTTCAGTGAAATGTCCATCCTCCTTAATCGCTTCGGCGGTTGCAGATAGTTGCGTCGTGGTTGCGACGTAGGCGAGCAAGACTCCTCCGGGACGGAGCACCTCCGCGGCCTTTGTTACACATTCCCATGGGGCGAGCATGTCTAGCACTACTCGATCAAACTGTTGATCAAAGGTCTGGTCTTGCAGAGAACCTACTTTCAATTTCCAATTCGCAGGGCGGGATCCAAAGTAGTTCTCAACATTTGCGCTGGCATTTTCTGCGAAATCACTCCTTCTTTCAATTGAGTGAACCAAACCCTCGGGACCAACGGCACGCAAGAGTGAGAGTGTTAACGCTCCACTTCCCACACCAGCTTCTAAAACTCTCGCGCCTGGGTAGATATCCGCGACTCCAACGATCATGGCGGAATCCTTTGGATAAACAATCGTTGCACCACGAGGCATAGATAAAACGTAATCAGCGAGTAATGGAATGAAGGCGGTGAATTTAAGTCCGGCAGTGGTGCTTACTACTGAACCTTCTGGTAATCCCACTAAATCATCATGGTTAATCCAACCTTTATGGGTATGCCACTCTTTACCCGGAGTGATGGTGAAGCTGTATAGCTTTCCCTTTGGATCAGTGAGTTGGACGCGATCGCCAATCTGGAAAAAACCGGGTGTAGACACAGGTGAATCCTAGGTGAAACCCCCCTGGTTTCGTCACCCTATCCATGTATCGTGGGCGCAATGGAGCAATTGCGTTTATCACCAAGTCGCATCAATGACTTCACCAATTGCCCGCAACTCTATAAATATAGGGCTATCGATCAACTTCCCGAACCTCCAAGTATCGACGCTGAACGTGGGAAATTGATCCACTCTGTTTTAGAGGACCTCTTTGAATTACCTGCCCAGGAACGTACTCTGGAATCTGCCAAAGATGCTCTTCCGATACGTTGGCAATCTGCTCTTGCTAGCAATCCACAACTATCAACGCTCGTCCTTGATGAAAAGGAATGGCTCGATCGCGCCACCTCATTACTTCATAATTATTTTCAACTAGAGCAGCCCCACACATTTGAGTCCACATATCGCGAGCTACATCTTGAGCGCAACCTAAGTGATGAGATGTATCTCCATGGATATGTCGATCGCATTGATATCGCTCCAACCGGTGAAGTCAGAATCGTGGACTATAAAACCGGAAAAGCGCCAAAGCCAGGTTGGGAAGAGAAGGCTCTCTTCCAATTGAGAGTATATGCGCTTCTGTATTGGCAGAATGAGGGCGTTCTACCGACTCTACTTCAGTTGGTTTATCTGGGTGACACCCAACTGGTAAAGAGCTCACCGAGTGAAGCGCAACTGTTAGCAACAGAACGGATTTTGAAGAATATTGGTTCAGAAATACTTACTGCTATAGATACCGGCCACTTTCCTGCGAAGAAATCTCGCCTCTGTGATTGGTGCTTCTTCAAGACTATATGCCCAGCTCATCAGTAATTGCGAACACTCCATGTATCAATTCGCGTTGAAGTACTTTGCTTCCGGATGATGCACGATGATTGCCGATGTAGATTGTTCTGGATGTAATTGAAATTCTTCGGATAGCGTCACGCCAATACGTTCAGGTTCAAGTAAGGCGCAGAGCTCTATCTGTTGCTCGATATCAGGGCATGCGGGATAGCCAAATGAGTAACGTGATCCGCGATAGCCCTGGTCGAGAATGCCTTGAATGTCGCTGGCGTCATCTCCCCGTACTGACATCTCCTCGCGAATGCGTGCGTGCCAGTGCTCGGCCAACGCCTCTGTCAGTTGTACAGATAGACCGTGGAGCTCTAAGTATTCACGATATGCGTTTGCGGCAAAAAGTTCGTTGGCGGCTTTACTTACAGTATTTCCCATTGTTACGACGTGGAAGGCAACGACATCAGTCTTGCCTGACTCTCGAGAGGCGAAGAAATCAGAGATGCAAAGTCTGCGATCTCTGGATTGGCGTGGGAATGAGAACCGCAATCTCTCTTGGCCCTTGTCGGGACCTTCGTGGTGCAAGATGACAAGATCATTACCTTCTGAGACACATGGGAAGTATCCGTAGACAACTGCTGCTTCCAACCAACCTTGTGATTGCGCTTCGTTTAGCAACCTGCGCAGTCGAGGTCTACCTTCGCTCTCTGCCATCGCCTCATACTCGCCACGAGCACCCTTCAAGCCCCACTGGCCCATAAAGAGAGCGCGTTCATCGAGCATTCCCACATAATCAGCGAGCGGTATGCCTTTTACGATTCTTGATCCGAAGAAGGGAACCGTTGGTATATCAATATCTATTGCTACATCACTGCGCCGCGTGTCGATGACCGTATCTTCTTCCTGACGCGCGACAGTTTTTACGCGTCGCTCACGAAGTGCGGGAAGAGCAGCGCCTTCCTCTCCACGTTTTACAGCCATGATTGCATCCATGAGTCGGAGACCTTCGAAGGCATCACGCGCGTAACGGACTTCGCCAGGAAATTGGTTAGCTAAATCTTGTTCGACAAATGCGCGTGTGAGTGCTGCGCCACCTAGAACTATCGGCCACTTCTGATCGAGTCCACGTGCCGTTAACTCTTCAAGATTCTCCTTCATGATGACTGTGGACTTGACTAGCAGTCCTGACATGCCAATCGCATCTACGTCATTCTCTTGTGCAGCATCGATAATTTGATTAATAGTCTGCTTAATCCCAATGTTAACGACTTGATAGCCATTATTGGAAAGAATGATGTCAACCAAATTTTTTCCAATATCGTGAACATCCCCCTTCACAGTGGCAAGAAGAATTCGACCACGCCCCGCATCGCTAGTTTTTTCCATGTGAGGCTCAAGATATGCAACCGCGGATTTCATTACTTCAGCGCTTTGAAGAACGAAAGGAAGTTGCATCTCACCTTTTCCGAAAAGCTCCCCAACTACTTTCATGCCTTCTAGTAGATGGTCATTGATGATTGTTAGTGGCTTAATACCTTCAGACATTGCTGAATCTAAATCATCGGTGAGTCCGACTTTCTCACCATCAATAATTCTTCGCTCTAGGCGCTCTTTGAGAGGAAGCGCAGCTAATTCAGAGGCGCGAATGTTGCGGGAAGCAGCTAATTCGACGCCCTCAAAGAGTTGAAGAAACTCGCTCAGTGGGTCATATACGCAATTATCTCCCTCGAAAACTCGACGGTCATATATGAGATCAAGTGCGACTTCTCTTTGACGATCCTCAATTCTCGCCATTGGCGTTATCTTCGATGGATGAACAATTGCTGAGTCCAAACCTGCCTGAACACATTCGTGCAAGAAGACGGAATTGAGTACAACGCGTGCCGCAGGGTTTAGGCCAAATGAAACATTGCTGACTCCGAGAGTTGTTTGAACCTGTGGATATTCCTCTTTGAGAGTTCGAATTGCGCTTATCGTCTCGAGTCCATCTCGACGTGTCTCTTCTTGCCCCGTCGCGATAGGAAAAGTCAGGGTGTCAATCAAGATGTCCCCTACGTGTACACCCCAATTTTCGGTGAGATCTTTGATTAATCGTCGAGCGACTCGCAATTTCCATTCTGCGGTGCGAGCTTGTCCTTCTTCATCAATTGTCAGAGCTACAACGGAGGCGCCATGCTCTTTAACTAGCGGCATAATTCGTGAAAAACGGGAAGTAGGACCATCACCGTCTTCATAGTTGACTGAGTTGATAACGCAACGTCCACCTAAGGCTTCTAACCCTGCCTTGAGTACAGCCGGCTCGGTAGAGTCCAACACAATGGGAAGTGTTGATGAGGTGGCAAATCGAGATGCGATCTCAGTCATATCACGTACGCCGTCGCGACCTACGTAGTCGACCGATAGATCGAGCATATGTGCCCCATCTCGAATCTGATCACGGGCGATTTCAACGCAGGTCGCCCAATCTTCTGCAACTAGAGCGTCACGAAATGCGCGAGAACCATTTGCGTTGGTTCGCTCACCTATCGCTAAATACGTTCTATCTTGTCTAAAGGGAACATACTGATAGAGAGAAGAAGCGCCAGGCTCTATCTCTATTGTGCGCTCCTTTACTGCATGACCATTCAATCGTTTCACCACGGCTTCTAGGTGCGCGGGTGTCGTGCCGCAACAACCTCCAATGAGGGTGATGCCATATTCATTCACAAAGGTTTCTAACGCTGTTGCTAACTCTTCAGGGCCGAGTGGATACTCAGCGCCTTTCGGACCAAGGATGGGAAGGCCGGCATTTGGCATGACCGATATAGCGGCGTGCGAGTTCTTCGATAGATAGCGTAGATGCTCCGACATTTCAGTCGGCCCTGTTGCGCAGTTGAGACCGATCAGATCTATGTTCAGTGGCTCTAGCGCATTAAGAGCAGCGCCAATCTCGGATCCAAGCAACATAGTTCCTGTGGTTTCAACGGTTACTTGTGCAATCAGAACGACGTCGCGAGCTGATTCGGTAATCGCTTGGCGGGCTCCGTTGACTGCCGCCTTCGCTTGCAGCAGGTCCTGGGTTGTTTCTACAAGCAGTGCATCACAACCAGAATCGACAAGACCTTTAGAGGCCGTGTAATAGGCCTCCTTCAACTTTTGGTATGTGGTGTGTCCAAGACTCGGTAACTTTGTCCCTGGCCCGAGAGAACCGAGAACGAAACGAGGCTTATCGGGAGTGCTGAAGCTGTCCGCTGCTTCACGCGCAATCTTTCCGCCTGCGAAGGCGAGCTCATAAATACGATCTTCAATTCCATACTCTGCCAGATTGGCCCAATTGGCACCAAAGGTATTGGTTTCAATGGCATCTACTCCAACAGATAGATAGGCATCGTGTACCGACCTAACCAAGTCCGGTCTCGTTACATTGAGAATTTCGTTGCAACCTTCATGGTTTTGAAAATCTTCGAGCGTGGGATCAGCAGCTTGCAGCATCGTTCCCATTGCGCCGTCAGCAATCACGGTGCGCTGCGCCAAAGCGCTGCGGAGCAGGCTAGGTTTCGATGGGCTTCTGCTCGTCACATTGCGCAGGTTACCCTAAGGTATTGATATGGAGATTCTTCAAATTCCGCAATTGCGCTCGCCAGTGATGGTTATCGCATTTTCTGGATGGAATGACGCGGGCGAGGCCGCAACAGGAGCTACTTCACATCTCTTGGGCTGCTGGACTGAACCTCAATATGACGTTGTTCCAGAGTTGATTGCAGAAGTAGATCCGGAAGAGTTTTACGACTTTCAAGTGAATCGACCTACTGTCTTTGTAGATGATTCAAGCGTGAGAAGTTTGACTTGGCCGGGCACTTCAGTATTTGCACTCGCTACTCCATCTCTCCCCCACGATTTCATCGTTGTAAAAGGTGTAGAGCCATCTATGAAATGGAAAACTTTTACTTCTGACCTGTTGGATTTAGCCGATGATTGTGAAGTGGACCTAATTATTTCCATGGGCGCCATGCTGGCCGATACTCCGCACAGCCGTCCTATCACCGTGAGCGGCAGCGGAGCTCATCCAGATATCGCAAAGAGGCTTGGAGTGGAAATCAGCAGATATGAAGGGCCGACAGGAATTCTTGGCGTGATTCAAGATTCATGTCTTCGACGTGGGCTAGATGCAATCTCTTTATGGGCTGCGATTCCTCATTATGCATCGAACTCACCATCGCCTAAAGCGTCACTTGCTTTGATTAATGCACTAGAAGATTTTCTGGAAATCTCAATTCCACAAGGTTCACTTCCAGCGGAAGCTAATGAATGGGAGAACGAAGTTACCGCACTTGCAAAGGAAGATTCAGATGTGGCTGAATACGTAAAAGCTCTTGAAGAAAGTAAGGATGCAGTTGACATTCCAGAGGCGACAGGTGAATCGATTGCCCGAGAGCTTGAGAGATTTCTAAGGCGCCAGAACGAAAAATAGTTCTACAGAGCGATTCCCAGAAGTGAATCGATAGCACGCGATAATTCACCTGCGTTTCCACCTACAGACCCTGACTCAGTCTCTTTCATCCAGCGGTCAATAATCTCTAGCGCGCCTTTGGTGTTGAGATTGGAAGCTAGAGCGTCGATTAATCCTTGAATGACCGAGTCGGTGGGAGCAACGTCTAACCTAGAAAGATTGAGTTGCAGCCGTTCAATTGATTTAGTTGCCCCAGCCAAGAGTGAATCGTTCCACATCGTATCGTCGTGATGATCTCTATTAAGAAGTGCCCAGCGAATCGCCATAGGTTGGATTCCTTGTGCAATCAACTTAGATACGAAGACCAAATTGCCACGAGATTTGCTCATCTTTTCGCCATCTAAACCAATCATTCCAGTGTGCAGGTAATGTCGTGCGAATTTTCTCCCCGTCATTACTGAACTCTGAGATGCGGACATCTCGTGATGCGGAAAGATCAGATCAGACCCACCCCCTTGGATATCCAAAGAGAATTCGGCTTCGTCATCGGGTTCTAAATATTTGAGAGCAATGGCGCTACATTCAATATGCCATCCAGGGCGACCAGCCCCAAATTCACTTGGCCATGTGGGTTGCCACGGTTTGGAAGTCAGCCAGATCAGCGCATCAAGAGGGTTCTCTTTTCCGACTTTGTCAGGATCTCCCCCACGTTCGGCAAAAATACGTAGCGCCTCTGATTCGGCTAAGTGCGAGAGAGTGCCGAATTCCGGGTCGGTATGAACTCGAAAATATTTATCGCCACCAACTTCATATGTTGAATTTGCGAAATCCAATTGCTTTACGGCTTCGAGAATTGCTGACATGTCGTCAACTACTCCGATGTAGTGATCAGGTGGGATGATATGCAAATCACTCATATCGCCGCGGAAGAGATCAATCTGGGACTGTGCCAGCTCTTGCCAGTCAACGCCATCTCGCACAGCCCGTTCCAAAAGAGGGTCGTCAATATCGGTAACATTTTGGACGTATCGCACCGCAGAACCTGTCGCCTTGAGATATCTAATGACGATATCGAATGTCAGATAGGTTGCGGCATGACCGAGGTG
>JACCDI011362914.1_pt1 | contig 17800 bp, 15 predicted proteins | sample 7442791 | NCBI WGS metagenome assembly JACCDI01 (sample SAMN15323434, study PRJNA562643) | freshwater metagenome | isolation source: river surface water | place: USA:Blue River Watershed | collected 2017-08-15
ATTTGCTCAGCAGCTTGCAAAGCCAACTCCCGCTACTTATTCGCACCAAGCGCAACTGGGAACCTTGTTCCACGCAAACCTGGAAGAGTCCTTCAAGGCAGGAAGCGAACTGGACTTTTCTGGCTGGTCAGAGGAAGAAAAAAAGCTCGGCGTTTCTTTCGAGCAGTCCCGCTTTGGCAAGCTGAAACCGGCAATGGTCGAGGAGTCGATTGAGTTTGCTCTCGCTGGTTTTGTTATTGTCTGCAAGTTAGATGCCGTTTACAAAGAAAATGACACTTTCCATGTCGTGGATTGGAAGAGTGGAAAACTTCCAACCGACTCGGAACTATCAGGCAAGGCGATACAGCTGGCGCTTTATCGAATTGCGCTTTCCAAATATCTTTCTGCTCCACTAGAGCGAATCAGTGCGAGCTTCTTCTATGCCGAAAGCGCCAAAGAGATTGAGCCGCAGCTACCCACGGAGTTGGAACTAAGAAACCAGTTAGTTGAACTTAGAAAAGCTCATCCGAATCAGCAGGGCTGATTTGGGGTTCAATTAGTTGTGAAACTGGAGCGGTTGCCGCGGCTGCGCCAAGACCAACAAAACCTGCGGCCCTGAGCGAGCGAAGGGTGCCAGCAGTTAGCTGATCCGCTAGATCTTGCAGCATTGCTTCTGCTTCGGAAATCAGTTCCTCATCACGCAGCTGCACGCAGTGAGTCAGCCAGCTTGCTAGCTCAATTTCGGAATACAAAATCGCTCTTTGCATGATGTTCTCGTCTGCGGCTGGACGGTTCGCACGGTAGTGCAGCAGAGCATCTTCAAATGTTGAAGGCAAGGCGCCCCCTGCCAGGTAGCGCAGGTCTTCCGCAGGATCAGCAATCGAAAGAGCTGACCAAGATCCGATACCGGCAACAGATTGATTTTGAACAAAAATACTTTCCTGATTGATTCCGCCGTGAATGACAGTTGAGTGGAAGCGGAATAGTCCAACATCTTCCAGCGCTTCTTCCCAGCGGCTCAGTAGAGCTGGCGGCACCTTGCCAGTTGATGCAGCGGCATCAATTTCAGCAACCTTGCTTTGCAGAACCGTCGTTGAGTCATACTCCGGTAATCCCGAGTCTCTGACTACAGCCGGATCGAGTTGGTGAATTGCAGCCAGTGCCTCAGCGATTGATTTAGAAAATGCACCCGGCGCATACTTCGAAAGATCTGGCTGCTCTCCTTCGAGCATCGTGAGCAAGATAACGGGCAAATCACCATCTGAAGTCTTACCTACTTGTTGACTGACTTTGAATGGAAGCAGCGGAGCAGCTTTTCCAATTGCGTCTAGCCCCGCCATCAGCTGAGCCTGCTCAGCGATTCCAGCGGTGGTGGCTGGAACAATCAATTCAAAACCATCGCCGTTTTCGTCAAAAAGCTGAAGGATATCCAGGTCAGGGTTAGAGCTATTTCGCCTGAAATGGCGGAAGTTTTTGCCACTGGCAGCGTCGGCTGCAAGCGCAGCTAAAATCAAGGCTGGTCTACCCACAAAGTCAGGTTAGACAATTTAGTAAACCTTCAACCGCAACGCCACGCGTTGCAGACGGATTAGCGGTGAGCGAGAGCGCGAAATCAATCTTGGATTCTCTCGACGAGGACCAGGCCGCTGCCGCATCTGCTCTCAGGGGGCCAGTTTGCATCATCGCGGGTCCCGGCAGTGGCAAAACCAGAACCATCACTCACCGAATTGCCTATGGCGTTGCAACGGGAGTCTTTAATCCTGATCGGGTTCTCGCACTCACTTACACCAATCGAGCTGCAGCAGAGATTCGCTCTCGACTTCGTCAAATCGGAACTCATTCAGTAGCAGTTCGCACCTTTCACTCTGCCGCCCTCAGTCAGCTACAGTTTTTCTGGCCACAACTAACTGGCTCGCCTGCTCCAAAACTTCTGACCAATAAGCGCAGTCTAATTTCTGAGGTGGCGCAGCTGCAGGGAGTTAAGCTAAGTGATTCGCAAGTTTCAGATGTGGTGGGAGAGATTGAATATCTCAAGTACTCGCTCACCGAGCTTCCTGCCTATTTTGAGCAGGGGCGAATTCCTAGCTATCTATCCCAAGAGCAATTTGCTGGCTTGGTTGAGCGTTATCAAGAGCAAAAGTTGCAAAGGCGTCTAATGGATTGGGAAGACACCCTTTTGCTGACTACTGGGCTTTTGCGAAATGAACCCAGATTGCTCTCACATTTTCAGCAGCAGTATCGATTTTTCACAGTTGATGAGTATCAAGACATTTCGCCCTTGCAAGAGGGCCTTCTAAGGACTTGGCTCGGAGAGCGTGAAGAGATTTGTGTTGTGGGGGACCCTCGCCAAACCATCTACAGTTTCGCCGGTGCCACGAGCAGCTTTCTACTTGAGTTTGCAAACGTGCATTCGGAAACCGCGGTCTTTGAACTAAATAAGAATTATCGTTCTGGGACCGAGATTGTTCACTCGGCCAATCGAGTTCTGCCTGCCAGCCCCCTACAAGCAGTTAGGGAATTTAGCGGAAGAGTTGAACGAGTTGAGTTTTCTTCTGCGGCAGCCGAGGCTGAAGGGGTAGCCAAGAAGATTTCAGGAAGCGGCCAAGTCAAACTCTCTGATATAGCAATTCTTGCTCGAACCAATCAGCAACTTTCAGCTTTTGAAGTTGAGCTGACAAAGCGTGGGATTAAGTCGCAAGTCAGGGGTCAAGGAAGATTCTTCAGGCAGCCCCTGGTTGCTCAGGCCATAAATGCAATCCGTGCGCTCACAGTTTCCAATTCCAGCGAGCCACTATTTATTGAGCTATCCAAGATCCTTACTTCTTTGGGATGGCAGTCACAAGCGCGAGCAGATGAAAATTGGGAATCGCTCAACTGGTTTTTCACTGTTCTCGATGAGCTTGGAGAGCCATCACTAGCGGAATACATTCGTGAACTTGATGAGCGTGAGCGAAGTGGCCATGAGCCAACTCGAGAAGCTGTAACGCTCGCCACCGTTCATGGAACAAAGGGTCTGGAATGGAAAGATGTTTATCTGGTCGGACTCAACCGAGGACTCTTCCCAATCAGTCACTCAACCAGTGAACAAGACTTGGCAGAAGAGCGTCGATTGTTTTACGTGGCAATCACTCGCGCTAAAGATTTTCTTCACCTGAGCCACTTCTCGGAACAGTCAGAGTTTCTCACAGCGCTCGACAGCCGCAATTAATCGACTCAGGTGTGTAGCTCAGCATTGTTCCATCGCGGTTGAGCCGCAAAGCATTTGATTCAACGACTTCAAGATCTAGGTAATTGAGAGCTTGGTTCACAACCACACCGGATGCAAAGAGCAGCATTGCACTATCAGCTAGCGAGCGATCCAGTGCCAGCAGTTGTGGGGCAATTACCGGCCAATGCTGAGTGTGTTCCAGTCGATACTTCTCATAACAGCCCAGACAACTTGTCTTGCCAGGAACCACTATTGGTGAAACTTCTACACCCTCTTCATCAAACACAATTGCCAGGTGAGCAACATCCCTGGCTAACCAGGTTTGATAGCTCGCTGGGTTTGTGATATCCGAGGTCAATAAAACCGCTAGTGAAACTGAATCGAAGGTTGATGATATTCGGCTATGCAGCTGCAGTTCTTTTCCAACTATCGCTTGGGCTGCTCGCACCCTTGGTGTTCCAAGTTGGGCCTGAAGGTATCCAAGTTCACTTATGTCGGCCCGAGAAACTCTGGTTTGGTCGGTGCTAATTTGCCGGCCAATTCCTGCCAGGGCAAGAGCTTTTGCGATGGTTAGGCCTGTGGCATCAAGTCTTTCTATGAACACTGATTTTGCTTTACGAAGATTCTTGATCTGCAACGGATCTGATCCTTGCAGCAAAACCCGAGCAATTTCAGCGAATCTTGTTTCAACGTCCTGTTGAGAAAGACCGGTGGGGGAATTCCATAGAACTGACTGAATGCGTTTTTCTAGGGAGTCAACTTCATGTGTATCAGCTTTGGCCAGCTCGGGCAGAGTCTTGCGCTGAGCGGCAGTGAGACCTAATTCAAAGTAGTCAAGCAGTCTCTGCTGAGGCTCGGTCAGATCAGTGACCGTTAAAGCTTTTCGATAACCATACTGTCTGGCGTTATCCGCTATCCAAAGTCTTGCCAATGCGGGATTGAGCTGAGTTGCCATTGTCAAACAATGGCAGATTAGTTTTATTTGGGCAGCAGGTTTTCCACAGGCTAGTCGCCGAGAAGTTTTCGCAGCTCACCGTCAAAATCGTCACCGGATTTTGAAAGCCGAGAAACCAAAGACTCAGGATCCTGGATTTCTTGAATGGTTGGAAGTTGATCTGGGTGAGCCCAAAGAGAGTCTCTGACTGAGGTGCCAAGTTCCAGAACCTTGTCCCACATTGCTTTAGCTTCCCTTCTGAGTTTTGGCTTCAGCTCTAGGCCGAGCAAAATGAGGAAGGTTTTCTCGGCAGGTCCGTCAGTTGCTCTTTTGCGATTTACCAGCTCAATCAAACTTGCAATGTTTGGAAGCCGCTTGGCAGCTTGCTCGCTCACCGCATCTACAAAACCGTCGATGAGCGCTAGCAGCGTTTCTATGCGAGCTAGGGCAACTTCTTGCTCTGGAGTGCGGGAGTTGAAGCTGGCGCTGGCTTCCATAACTTTATTGATGGAATCTGGATCATTTGGATCAAGCTGCTCAACCATTTCTTGCAGGCCGGTTAGCTCTACTCTCAGACCCGCCGCAAACTCAATGACTTGAGTTGTGATTTGATCCAAAAGCCAACGGTTTGATTGATATAGCGAGCTGATTGCTAATTCTCTGATTGCCAAATAAATCAGAATCTCTGACTTCGGGGTTTCAAGTCCATCAAGAAATTCCTCTAGGTTCTGAACGATAAAGCCTGGTCGATCAATGATCGGGATTCCAATTTCACCTGCGGACAGAGTCTTCGAAGAAAGTTGCCCAACGGCAACTCCAAGTTGTGTTGCAAAAATAGTTGCGCCAGCATTTTGAATGAAATTGGTAGCTGGTCCAATCACCGACTGAAGCTCTTCCGGCAGCATGCTGCCCAGATTCTCACCCAGCGCTTTTGACATTTTTGATGCGAGTGGATTGCCCAGTTTTTGAAATAGCGGAAGCGCGTCCTGCACCCACAGTTCGCGGGTGAAGAGTTTTGGTTGGGAAGGGTTTGTGAAGCTTGTCTCTTCAGCTAGCCAAAGCTGGGCTATTTCAAATGCTTTCTTAAGTTCGGTTTCAAGCGAAGCGCTGGAACTCTTGGCTTGCTGCTTTGCAATGCTTAGTGCCTGCTGTTTCGCCAGTTCCCAGTTGACCTCATCGCCTGGCTCCATGAGTGATCGGGCTTGGCTAAAGAGGCTTTGCATGAGCTGGGGGTTGGCGGCAAATCCCGCCAGTTTTGACATCGCATCTGGGTCCAATTGACCCCCGGCCAGCAATTTTCGAATCAGCTCTTCAAGCTCATCCCGGTTTTCCTCGCTCAAGCTCTGCCTTTCCCTTACTTCGAGGTTACCCCTGCCATCGATAAATTCACTGAGAAAAACCTCCGGATTGCTGTTCGCCAAGGGCGTGAGTTAGTGACATTAAAGATGTCACTTGAATACCTAGCATTAGTGCAATGACATTCTTTTCTTCGAGACCTCGCGGCAAAGGCAACGCGCGATATGTGGTTTTGGGCTTGAGCCTTATCACCTTTAGTTCACTCGCCCTGTTGCCAACCGGTTATGTGATTGAACGTCCGGGTCAGGTCTTCAATGTGATGGGAGAGGTGTCTGGGCAGCCAGTTATCAGCTCCAGCGATTTGCCCACCTTTGAATCTGAGTCGAGATTTGATGTGACGACCGTTTCGTTGGTTGGAAATCGCAGCTCAACCCCCAGCTGGCTACAAGTTTTATTAGCTTGGGCAGACAGTGAGCAGAAGGTATTGCCAATTGATGAGGTTTATCCGGAAGATCGCACCGCAGAGGAGATTCGCGCTGAGTCAACCGCACTGATGGAGATTTCGCAGCAGGATGCAATAGCGGCAGCACTGACGCAATTGGGATATGAGGTTCCGAGAAGCCTCTATGTTGCATCAGTGCTGGAGGGGACACCTTCCTCAAAGATTTTGATTGCCGGTGACATTGTTGTTTCGGCAGGCGGCATGGAAGTTTCAGCTTTTGAGCAGTTGCGAGAGCAGATTCAGGCTTCAGGTGGAACGGCAATTGAGATTGTGGTTTTGCGAGATGGTGAAGAGAAAGCGTTCCAGATTGTGCCAGAGCTGCGCGACGATCTGTGGGTGATCGGAGCCATGATCAGTTACACCTATACATTCCCCGTTGACATTGAACTGCAGCTTGGCGATGTCGGCGGCCCAAGTGGGGGACTGATGTTCACGCTCGGAATTCTGGACTCACTGACCGAGGGCAGCTTGGCAGGTAATCACCATGTATCCGGAACTGGAACGATCAGCTCATCCGGAGAAGTTGGACCAATTGGGGGAGTCGAGCTGAAGATGGTTTCAGCCAGCAAGTCAGGCGCAGACTTATTTTTACTACCCTCAGCAAATTGTCAGGAGGCAATTGGGCAGGTTCCGGAGGGCTTGGCTGTTGTAGAAGTGAGAGACTTGGCGGAGGCCTTGGCCGCGATTGAGCAATTAAAGTCGGGAACTACTTTCCCCGCCCTGAGTTGCAAATAGGAGATAGCACGTGACCCAGTCAGCACCAGTGAACCGAAGAAGAGTATCGCCAGTATCAGTGGCGGTTGGAATTCTCGCGGCAATACTTTTTGCTTTGCTAAGTGCAGCCGGTATTTACACCGACTGGCTCTGGTTTGACCAACTTGGCTACGAGACTGTCTTTATCAATCAAATCGTTGGGCAGGTGATTGCTTTCGCCGTTGGTTTTGCCATTATGGCAATTGTCGTAGCAATCGGTTTGATGCTGGCATGGAGAACTAGGCCAATTTATCTCCGCTTGCCCGAAGAGTCGCCTTTCCAGGCCTACCAGCAGTTGTTAGAGGGTCTGCGAAAAGTTGTGATGTTTGGCGTTCCTGCCTTGGTTGGAATTGGTGGTGGGCTTATCGCTGCACGCGAGTGGCAAACAGCTGCTCTGTTTCTCAACGGCGAAGACTTTGGAACAACTGATGCCCACTTTGGACTAGATGTCGGCTTCTATGTTTTTGATTTACCATTCTTTACTTTTTCTGTGGGTTACCTATCCGGTGCGGTTTTTCTAGCCGCGCTAATTAATCTTGGTGTCCACGTTGTTTATGGCGGAATTCGCTTCAACGGCCGTGAGATCAGCATTTCAAAGCCTGCACGTATTCAGCTTTCGCTCTTAGTGGCGCTTTATCTCATTTTGCAGGGCCTCAGCCTTTGGCTGGATCAGTACAGCACGGTGGTGACCACCGGAACATTGTTTACGGGAGTGAACTACACCGATGCCAACGCTGTTATTCCAGGACTGCAGATATTGGCGCTGATTTCAGTTGCGGTTGCAGTGGCGTTTTTGATCACAGCATTTATTGCCCGCTGGCGAATTGCAATTATTTCTACAGCATTGATGGTCGCTAGCTCACTAGTTTTGGGTGGACTGTATCCATGGATTGTTCAGACTTTCATTGTGGTTCCAAACGAGCGAACCCTAGAGTCGCCATACCTTCAGCACAACATTGAAGCGACCAGAGCAGCATTCGGACTGGATGAAGTAAACGTCGTTGAGTATGACGCAAAGGTGGTTGCTGAAGCTGGCGCTCTACGCTCTGACGCAAAAACCACCGCATCTATTCGTATCATCGACCCAGCCCTAGTTAGCGACGCTTTCCGCCAACTTGAGCAGTACCGCCAGTACTACAGCTTCCCCAATCGCCTGCACGTTGGTCGATACAACATCGACGGTCAAGTCCAAGACACGGTCGTGGCAGTGCGTGAGTTGAACCAAGCCGGTCTCGGAGAGAGCCAGTCTTGGTATAACTCGACAATTGTTTACACCCACGGATTTGGTTTCGTCGCAGCTTTTGGAAATAAGCGCGACAGCGATGGAAAGCCGCTGTTCTTGCAGTCTGGTATTCCTCCACAAGGCTTGCTGGGAGATTTCGAGCCAAGAATTTACTTTGGTCTTAATTCACCGTCTTACTCAATCGTTGGTGCACCAGCGGGAGCTCAGCCACTCGAGTTCGACTTCCCAGCTGGTGACGAGGGTCAGCGAGAGACCTACACAACTTTCAACGCCGACGGCGGACCGAGTGTTGGAAATCTGCTGAACCGATTGGCATATGCTCTTAGGTTCCAGTCCGAACAGATTCTGCTCTCTGATGCCATCAATTCAGAGTCGCAAATTCTTTACAACCGCAATCCACTTGAGCGTGTCGCCCAGGTTGCACCATATCTAACTTTGGACACTGAGACTTACCCGGCAATTGTGGACGGCAGAGTCAAGTGGATTGTTGATGGCTACACCACAACTGATCACTATCCCTACTCGAATGCTGAGCCGTTCAACATCGCCATTTTGGACACCGCCTCAGAAAACTTCAATAGAGCAATGGGCGATGTTAACTACATCCGTAACTCAGTGAAAGCAACGGTTGATGCCTATGACGGAAAAGTTGAACTTTTTGCCTGGGATGAACAAGACCCAATTTTGAAAGCCTGGACAAAGGTTTTCCCTGCCACCGTCAAGCCGCTTAGCGAAATGAGTGGAGAGTTACTTTCACATGTTCGCTACCCGGCAGATCTCTTCAAGATGCAGCGCTGGGTTCTTGGTCGATACCACGTTACCGACGCAGGCTCCTTCTACTCTCAGCAAGACGCTTGGATGACTCCGAATGATCCAGTTGAAGGAACAGGCCTGGGCACGTTGCAGCCGCCTTACTACCTGACTATGAAGACCCCAGGTGAAGCCGACAACGCTTTCTCGATTTACTCGACCTTTATCCCGCAATCAACTGGCGAGACCACCCGTAACGTATTGACCGGATACCTCATAGCTAACGCTGATGCCGGTAATACCGCCGGAGAAATCGGTGAACGCTACGGCAAGCTCACCCTATTGAATTTGCCGCGAGGCACGATTGTGCCTGGACCTGGTCAGGTGCAGAACAACTTCAATGCTGACAGCGAAGTCTCCTCGCTACTGAACATTCTGCGTCAGGGTTCCACGCGAGTTTTGAATGGAAACTTGTTGACTCTGCCGGTTGGTGGTGGATTGCTTTACGTGCAGCCGGTTTACATCGAATCAACCGGTGAGACTAGCTATCCACTTCTTCAAAAGATTCTGGTGGCATTTGGTGATCAGATTGCCTTTGAGGACACCTTGGAGCTTGCACTGGATGATTTGTTCGGTGGTGATTCTGGTGCGGACGTTTCTGATGGAACAGCCGATCCAGCACCAGCTCCTGGAACCGACTCTGATAATCCAGCTTTGACTGCGGCGTTGAACAAGGCAAGACAGGCACTGCAGGACAAGGAAGCCGCTTTGCGAAATGCAGACTGGACAGCATTTGGAGAGGCAGAAGAGCGCTTGCAGCAAGCAATTGAAGAAGCGCTGCGCGCACTAGAGAACTAGCGTCACTTCTGCTAACCTAGGCACTTCGCCGCGGGGTGGAGCAGTTCGGTAGCTCGCCGGGCTCATAACCCGGAGGTCGTAGGTTCAAATCCTGCCCCCGCAACCAAATTCCCTCGAGAGATTTCTCTCGAGGGTTTTTCTTTGTGGATAACTCGCGTGGCCATTTTCTATGAATGCCTAAAGTCTTGGCATGCGTTGGCTTGTTCTTCTTCCAATCCTCAGTGGTTGTGCGCCTGTCGATTTTGAGCGAGTTGAGGAGTCTTTGAATCAATACGCTCAAAGTGCCACCAAGATCAGTGCGCTTGAGAAAGTTTTGACTGGAGGTGCTCTACAGAGCGCTCTAGAGAGCGCCCAGCTGCTTGAGGAGCTGCAGATCAGTCAAAGCGGTATTGCCAGCTTTGAACTGCAGGAAGCTTCCGGTGGAAAAGCTAGAGGCTGCCTGGATTTGTCCAAGGTGAACTTTGTCGACTCAAGCGGCGAATACCTGCCGTTGCAGCGTGAGTCCAGGGTTAAGTTCTCAGCCAGCTATACACCTGACTTTCTGATCTCGGAGCTAGAGGTAAGTGAGCAGCCATGTTGAGCCTGCAGATACTGGCAGCCAGTTGCGATTTGATCGCAGCGGGCCTTGGAGTTTGCGGCTGCGCTAGCAGTGCTACCAGCGAACTTGATTACCAGCTTTGTGCTGTTCAAAAGGTTGAGAGTGAGCAAACGGTTTCGCAGGATCGCCCAAGGCGCTGGTGCAAGTACTACTCGAATGGAACTATCGATGTTGCAACACCTATTTTCATAGAGGCCTATGTCTACGTCGGGTCCAGGCTCTGTATTGGAGATCAGCCACAAACCCAAAGCGTCTCAATAGATGACGAATTACGCGATCAGCTCAGGGCCAGATCCGGAACAGCTGTAGCGACTTGGTCGCCCGGCGGTGAATTGGAGATTGACGAAATCGCAACCTTTGACGTGAGCTTTTTAAACAAAACAGTTGCTGGAACGTTATTGGGTCGCTCGGCAACCATTCGATTCACTGCCGTCTCTCACCGCTGGGTTTTCTCAGATGGCGATAGGGCAACCGGTCAAAGGGTTGAAAAGAGTTTTTACGATCCAGCGAACCAATCCGCCCAGGGCTATGTTCGGGTTCGCGTTGATTACCGATTTGCCGACGGAAGTTGGGTTGTTGGGGCCATGGAGGGGGAGATAGCTAGCAATAGATTGGAGCTCAGAGTGATTGAGCGTCCAAGAAAAACCCTGCTGGTTGGCTAGGAGTCAGAAAACTTTCAGCCGGGATTCAATCAATCCTCAATTTTGTTAGCCATAATCAATGGCAGCAAGAAAGGGTTGAAATGTCACAGTTCAATCGATCTGGAGAGTCCCAGTTCGTCTTCGCATCGCCTTACACACCGCCACAGGCTCCGACCAAAAAACCAAAGCGCAGATCTCTGCTTGGTGTTGCGGCCCTTGCTATGAGCAGTGCCCTGGTTGGTGGAATCATCGGCTCATCGGCTTTCAGCGTTACTTACTTTGGGGCAAATCAACCCGCACCAGTTGTCGTAAACAACGTTGAGCAGGTCAATTGGGTGACTGGGGCTGCCTCTGCGGCTGGGCCTTCTGTTGTGACACTATTTGTTCAATCACAACTTTCCAGCGGATCTGGATCCGGTGTAATTCTTTCGCAAGACGGATTCATTGTTACCAATGCGCACGTTGTCACTCTTAGCGGAGCAACTAACAATCCTGAAATTTCGGTGAAGCTTTGGGATGGTGCTGTCCTGCCGGCGGAATTGGTTGGCTATGACACCGTTTACGACCTTGCGGTGATAAAAGTAGATGCGGCTGGACTGAAGCCCATTCAGTTTGCCGATTCCTCCAGTTTGAACGTTGGTCAAAACGTCGTCGCCATTGGTGCACCACTGGGCCTGGCATCGACGGTCACCGAGGGGATTGTTTCGGCACTAAACAGAACAATTCAGGTTGCTTCGGCTGAGGTGAATGACGAGCCAGGACTGCAGTTCTGGACTGGAACCGGTGAATCTATTTCAATCAAAGTCATCCAGACAGACGCAGCAATTAATCCTGGAAACTCAGGGGGAGCGTTGGTTAATGAAAAAGGTGAGCTGGTAGGAATCAATGTTGCGATCGCAACAGCCGGTGGTGGCGAGGCGGGATCAATAGGTGTCGGTTTTGCTATCCCATCTAACACCGCGCAGCGCATCACTCAGGAAATCATGGAGTCAGGCAAGGCAACCCACGGTCTGCTTGGAGCGATGGTGAGAGACAATTCCCGAGGTGGAATTGGTTTTTCAACTGGGGCTTACGTTGAACAGGTAACGGATGGTGGAGCTGCGCAAGTAGCGGGAATCCAAAGCGGTGATGTGATTGTGCAATTTGCAGGCCAGCCAGTCAACACCGCTGCCGATTTGACTGCGATGGTTCGAGCTCAACCCGCTGGCGCTGAAGTTGATGTTGTAGTCGTCAGAGACTCAGAGCGCGTTAGCTTTAGCGTGGTTTTGGGAGACGCAGAAGACCTAAACTAATTCCATGAGCGAGCAAACTCAGGAAAAAATTGATCAGGTAGAAGCTGGGGACCACGAGCGCTATTCGCACTTTGTCAAAAAAGACAAGATTGTGGAGTCTGCAGTATTGGGGAATGCCGTAGTTGCTCTTTGCGGCAAAATATGGATTCCCTCTAGAGATCCACAGAAATTTCCAGTTTGCCCAATGTGCAAAGAGATTTACGAAAAGCTTAAGAACTAAGCGTAAATCGTCGGGATTGCGGGCTCGCCTTTGGACAGACGAAGCGCATTGGGAAGCAGTTCTGCTCTGACTTTTTGGTGATGGGATCTGGCAAGTTTGACTCCGGCGGGTCCAAGGTATTGGTCAACTGGTGATTTATCGAAGAGTGTTTGTTGAAGCTTGCGACCCGATTTCTTTCCAATCAACTCAGCAGTGGCATAACCGTCCTCGAGTTGTCTATAAGCGGTTTTCTTTCCCCCGCGAGATGTTTTTCCCTTAGATTTTTTGGCTACGTCAACCCACTTATTGCCCTTGCGATGTGCAACCAACTTGTATACGAAACCAGCAGTTGGATGACCGGATCCCGTGACGAGTGAGGTGCCAACACCAAAGCTGTCCACTGGTGCAGATGCAAGGGCAGCAATGGTGTATTCATCAAGGTCACTGGTAAGAACAATCTTGGTGCTCGTTGCACCAAGTCGGTCTAACTGCTGCCTCACTTCAGTGGCCGTTTCTGCCAAGTCTCCAGAGTCAATTCGGACAGCTGCAACTTTTCCCTTGGTTATTTTTACAGCGAGATCTACAGCTTTTTTGATGTCATAGGTATCAACCAGCAAGGTGGTTTCCACTCCAAGCGCTGCAACCTGAGCCTTGAACGCTTCCTCTTCGCTGTCATGCAACAAGGTAAAGGAGTGAGCTGAGGTTCCCATCGTTGGGATATCCCAATCCTTACCAGCTTGCAAGTTGCTGGTTGCATCAAATCCTGCAATGAAGGCTGCCCGAGCTGCCGCTACAGCGCTTTGCTCTTGGGTCCTTCGCGATCCCATCTCAATTAGCGATCTTCCTTGCGCTACTGAATCCATACGGGCGGCCGCCGAAGCGATTGCAGAATCATGATTCAAAATCGACAAAATTAGGGTTTCAAGAATTACGGCTTCTGCAAAAGGCGCAGTAACTGTCAGAACGGGAGAGCCTTCAAAAAACAACTCACCCTCTTGGTAGCCTTCAATTTTTCCGGTGAATTTGTAGTCAATTAAGTAGTTCAGAGTTTCTACGTCGACAATTGAATTGCGCTGAAGGTATGCAATATCTTCACCACTAAATCTAAAGTCACGAATAGCTTCTAAGAGCCTGCCTGTGCCAGCAAGAACTCCGTACCTTCTTCCGGCTGGGAGTGCTCGCGTGAAAACTTCAAATACACATTCCCGCTTTGCCTTGCCAGACTGCAAGGCAGCTTGAACCATTGTTAGTTCATACCGGTCGGTTAGCAGCGCATAGGACACGCCACCAGCCTACTGAGCCTGCCGGTAGCACCCTAGACTTACTGACGTGGATGCAAGGCCGATTGGCATATTTGATTCTGGAGTTGGTGGTCTCACCGTCGCCAGAGCAATCATTGATCAACTTCCGCATGAATCAATTGTTTACGTGGGGGACACACTCAATTCCCCGTACGGACCAAAATCACTGGCACAGGTTCGTGAGCTGGCTTTAGCAGTCATGGATGACCTTGTCGCATCAGGTGTAAAGATTCTTGTGATTGCCTGCAACTCAGCTTCTGCAGCCGTTCTTCGTGATGCCAGAGAGCGTTATACCGAAGGAAAGGGCGTTCCGGTAGTCGAGGTGATCCAGCCCGCTGTGCGCACAGCTGTTGCCACGAGCAGGAATAAGAAGGTTGGCATTATCGGAACCTCTGCCACCATTTCATCCGGCGCTTACGAAGACGCATTTGCAGCCGCCGTTGACTTTGAAATTACATCCGCGGCCTGCCCTGCATTTGTTGATTATGTCGAAAAAGGCATTACGTCGGGACCTGAACTGCTGAAAGTAGCCCAGGAATATTTAGAACCAATCAAAGCTGCAAAGGTTGACACCCTGGTTCTCGGTTGCACGCACTACCCACTGCTGCAAGCTGCTTTGGCCTATGTCATGGGAGATGGAGTGAGGCTAGTGTCCTCTGCGGACGAGACTGCGAAGGATGTGTATCGGGTTTTGACTGAGCACAATCTGCTGGCTCCGACGGACCAAAAACCAAACTATTCATTCTTTGCAACCGGTGATGCCAGCTCGTTTGAGAGTTTGGCAAAGAGATTCCTGGGACCAGAAGTTACAGGTGTTAAACGAATTGAGAGAAAGAAATAACTTGCGAAAAGACGGAAGAGCAGACCACCAACTTCGACCAGTAACTATTGAGCGCAACTACACAATTCATGCCGAGGGCTCAGTTCTGGTTTCGTTTGGGAATACCAAAGTTCTATGTAATGCATCTTTTACGCCGGGAGTTCCTCGATTCAAGAAGGATTCCGGGGAGGGCTGGGTAACAGCGGAATACGCCATGCTCCCGAGGGCGACCAATGAAAGATCGGATAGAGAAAGCGTCAAAGGAAAACTTGGTGGTAGAACTCACGAAATTTCTCGACTAATTGGCAGAGCCCTGCGCGCTGTGGTGAACTTCAAAGCACTGGGCGAGAACACGATTGTGATTGATTGCGATGTAATTCAGGCTGATGGTGGAACCCGCACCGCCGCTATTACTGGAGCATTTGTGGCGCTCATGGACTCAATCACCTGGGCTAAAAAGAAGGGATTAATTGCACCCTCGGCGAAGCCAATAATTGACACCGTCGCCGCTGTGTCGGTCGGCGTGGTTGACGGCCAAGTTTTGTGCGATCTTTCGTATGAAGAAGACGTTCGAGCCGAGACTGATATGAACGTTATTACTACTGGTCGTGGACTATTTGTTGAGGTGCAAGGCACAGCTGAAGCAGCGCCATTTAGTCGAGAGGAGCTGGACTCCTTGCTCTCGGTCGCCGTTGCCGCAACTGCTGAGCTCGCAGAGTTACAGCGAGAGGTCTTAGCCGAGAGTTTGGATTTGGCCTAGTGGAACTGGTTTTCGCAACATCCAACCTCCACAAACTCGAAGAGGCGAAACAAATCTTCTCTCTCCGCGCCCCTTCAATAGCGATTGAATCTTATGGAGGCCCATCACCAGTGGAAAGCGGTGTCAGCTTTCTTGAAAACGCCAGAATCAAGGCCTTGGCCGCCTTCGAGGCGACGGGAAAAACATCCTTTGCGGATGATTCTGGATTGTGTGTAGACGTAATGGGCGGAGCCCCTGGAATCTTTTCGGCCATTTGGGCAGGGGGTAGGTCGGATAGCGAAAACCGAGATCGACTTCTTTCTCAGCTGGCTGATATTCCCAGCGAGCACAGAGCAGCAAGTTTCGTCTGTACCATTTCGCTAGTTGGCAAAGACGTAGATCTCAGTTTCACCGGAGTCTGGCCCGGCACTGTTTCATTTGAGGCAAAGGGGCAAGCGGGATTTGGCTACGACCCGATTTTCATCCCAGAAGGGTTTGAACTAACGGCCGCCGAGCTTGAACCAGCCTTGAAGAATTCGATGTCCCATCGGTTTTTGGCTATGTCGCAGCTTGCTGATTACTTGGCTGGATAGCGCCCCCAGCAGGATTCGAACCTGCGCACCCGCCTCCGGAGAGCGGTGCTCTATCCCCTGAGCTATGGGGGCGGCAATTTGAAGCCTAGCATTTAAGAAGTTTTTCGAACTGGAGGAAATTTGTCACTTCGCTTAGCCGACCGTTGGATTTGGGATAGCTGGTATGTCTGGGATGGCGATGTTTGTCACGCCTTCTATTTGTGTGCATCGAGAGGTCTTGGAGACCCAAACCGACGTCACAGATATACAAATGTTGGCCATGCAATTTCTGCGGATCTAACAAATTGGAAAGTTTTGCCCGACGCTCTATCGCCGAGTGACTCACCAGCTTTTGATTCCTGGACAACTTGGACTGGAAGCACCGTGAAAGGCGATGACGGGCGATGGTACATGTTCTATACCGGCACCTCTAGAGAAGATGGCGGAGACGTTCAATCAATTGGCTTGGCTATCTCGGATGACCTAATTAGTTGGAAAAAGTATTCGCAGGATGCTTTGGTCAGAGCGGACGAAAAACTTTACGAGAAACTTGGCGAAACTGACTGGCCTGATGAAGCTTGGCGAGATCCGTGGGTTTTCAAATCCGAAGATGGAATGTGGCACATGCTAGTTACAGCCCGAGCTAAGGGAGAAAGTCGTATCAAGGGTGTAGTGGGGCATGCAGTTTCGGAAAACTTGACAGATTGGAAAGTCTTACCGCCACTTTCGGATCCTGGCCAAGGCTTTGGGCAACTTGAAGTGTTTCAGCAAGCAGTTGTTGACGGAGTTTCGCTTTTGATTTTCTGTTGCGGATGGCGTGAGCTGGATCAACAAATGCTCGAGCGCGTAGGAAAACAGGACGCAACCTATTCGGTTGTTTGTAAGTCTGATTTTTCTGATCTTGATTTTCGCAAAGCTAAACCTTTTGTGAGCAATCCTGTTTACGCCGGTCGCCTGGTGCAGAAGCCAAGTGGTGATTGGTATCTTCTTGGTTTTGTGAATGAGGTTGCTGGGGAGTTTGTGGGTGAAATCTCAGACCCCATTCCAGTCACGGCTGCCCAAAGCGATGGCTTGATACCCAGAAACTAACCTGGTGAGCCAGGGGTCAAGGCAGATAAGATTGAGGTTCACCGTCGAACCCCACCCAAAAACCCTGCAGGATTTCTCGTGACTCCCGAACAAATTAGTCAGGCCATCCTTCAAGCGCTATCAGCCTTGGAGAGTGAAGGCCGGCTGCCTGGGGGCTCGGTGCCACCCGAAGTCGTAGTCGAACGACCAAAGAATCGCGAGCACGGTGATTGGGCTACCAACGTTGCCATGCAACTGGCAAATCAGGTGAATCTAAAGCCTAGAGAATTTGCTGAATTACTATCTGGGAAACTTTCTAGTGTCGAAGGTATTGAAAAGGTATCGATTGCAGGCCCGGGTTTTATAAACCTTTTTGTTTCTGATTCGGCTGCTGGCGCCCTTGCCAAACAGATAGTCGAGCTGGGCGACCAATACGGGTTGTCAAAGTCCCTCGAAGGTCAAAAGCTGAACCTGGAATTTGTTAGTGCGAATCCAACCGGACCAATTCACCTAGGTGGAACTAGATGGGCCGCTGTAGGAGATTCGTTGGCTCGAATTTTGCAATCACAGGGTGCGAGCGTTGTTAGGGAGTACTACTTCAACGATCACGGAGCACAGATTGATCGTTTTGCAATTTCTCTTCTGGCGGCTGCCAAGGGAGAGCCAACTCCAGAGGATGGCTACGCAGGCTCCTACATTCAAGAGATTGCAGCCGCGATTTTAAAAGCCAACCCAGGTGTATTGAATTTGGAAAATTCCGAGGCGCAGGAGGAGTTTCGCAAAGCCGGCGTGGAGATGATGTTTGAGCAAATCAAGCAGTCTCTTCATGACTTTGGCGTTGACTTTGATGTTTATTTCCACGAAAACTCTCTTTACGAATCTGGAGCTGTTGAGAAATCCGTAGAAAAACTAAAGTCCCTTGGACACATGTTTGAGCAAGAGGGAGCGTTGTGGCTCAGGTCTTCAAGTTTTGGCGATGACCGAGACCGTGTCGTTATCAAAAGCGATGGAAATGCCTCGTACATCGCAGGCGATATCGCTTACTAC
>JACCDI010012185.1_pt1 | contig 17798 bp, 19 predicted proteins | sample 7442791 | NCBI WGS metagenome assembly JACCDI01 (sample SAMN15323434, study PRJNA562643) | freshwater metagenome | isolation source: river surface water | place: USA:Blue River Watershed | collected 2017-08-15
CGCAGCTGACAAACAGGAGAAAGAGTTTATCAAGCGTGTTATTGGAATTGCCGGAGATCACATTGCCATCGAACCAGGCAGCATAACTGTGGATAACACGGTTCTGACCCATACCGACATCAGGACAATACTCCGAAAGAAGAACATCATCGAATCGTCAGATGCGCCTCTTCTCTTTGCAAAAGATGGACTCTGGACTGGGAAACGAAAAATCGATCTTCAAGAGATCAGCGACCTCATTCCAAGCAAAACCCGGCCTGTCATCACACCAGGTCATGTGAAACGAAATGGGAATGTCCTGACAGAGCTGTACATCAGGGAAGATCCTGACTACATCGATATCGACCATGTCATTCCACCCAATCATATCTATGTTCTTGGAGACAACCGTAACGACTCCCATGACAGTCACCGCTGGGGCAGTGTTCCTGTTGATCGGGTCATCGGGCGTGCAGATGCCGTTATCTATCCGGTGTCACGAATGAAGTTGATTCAATGACAATTGACCGAACTCTTTTTGAAGCGGAGTGTCAGGCAAACGGTTGGATGAACGTTGCCGGCGTAGATGAAGTTGGCCGTGGTCCACTAGCGGGTCCAGTCGTAACTGCCGCGGTCATTTTCCCACCCGGGTTCATGCACTCCGACATCAAGGATTCTAAGAAGCTCACTGAAGCAAAGCGAATATTGCTTGTTGATGTCATTAAGCAAAATGCTATTTGCTGGAATGTTGACATCGGCCCCATCGACGAAATAGACAAGATTAACATCCTTCAGGCTACTTGGGCATCGATGCGAAGAGCTGTGAACGGACTTAGTGTTTATCCAGATGCGCTTTTGGTTGATGGAAGTCCGGTGCTTCGTCTACACGAACGGTGCACACCGATTGTTAAGGGAGATGACAAATCTGTCACCATTGCGGCGGCATCGATTTTGGCAAAGGTCATTCGCGACAACATCATGGTCGATGCCCACAAGCAATACCCGGTTTACGGATTTGACCGCCACAAGGGCTATCCAAGCCCAGAACACTTGGCTGCACTTCGGGAATTTGGACCATGCCCACTTCATCGCAGAAGCTACGCCCCCGTCGCCCAAGCCGCCTTGGATTTCGGCATCCAATAAGTAACCGATTGGACAAGGCCGACGTTCAAAAAAGCGTATACACATCAGGTCCCAAGCACTTTTGGTATGTCGCGAAATCAATAACCACGCTTGAAATCGACAACATTAAGTAACGGCTCGTCGCTGACATAGCGCCTTAGGTTATCAACGAACAAATCCAACAACCTAACTCTTAAGCCATCCGTCCAAGCACTGCTGTGACAGGTTATATGTACACTTGGATGATTCCACAGCGCACTGTCTTTAGGGAGTGGCTCAGGCGTCGTCACATCAAGAACTGCTGAACTCACCTTACCGGAATCCAGACACCGAAGAAGCTCATCCTGATCAATGACTCCCCCTCGGGCAACATTGATAATCCTAGCGCCCGGTTTAAGCACATCCAGGACTTGTCGGCTAACAATTCCAGCGGTTTCCGGAGTCATCGCACACGCAAGAACGAGCCAATTAACCTTTGGCACCATCTCCATCAGGCCAGAAAGACCTGAAAAGACACTGTCCACACCGACTACCGATATTGGGCGCTTTCGATGCATCATCACCGTACACCCCACCGCTTTACACGCATGCGCGATGTGCTGAGCGACTGGACCCGCACCGATTATCCCAACGGTGCTCCCTGCCACCTCGGAGTGCGTGACCCACTCCCAATGACGCTCTTTCTGCATCTCCAAAAACTGTGGAACCTTGTGCGTCACCGCAAGCATCCATGTGATGACAAACTCCGCCATCGATGGCCCATAGGCAGGTCCGCTGTCTGTCAGGACCAGCTCAGGGTGGGATAACACTGCAGGAACCATCACGTGGTCAACACCCGCAGATGCGGTATGAAGCCATTGTTTCCTACTTGGGTCCATCAGCTCATCAAAGCGTGTACCCGCAATCCAGCGGATTACCACATCTGCGTGGGAGTCGCGGAGACTTGGTGCATCATCAGAGAACCCCACTAGCTCAACATAATCTGCACCACTGGAACGCAGCCGGATAGTGAGGTCATCGACAATGGATTCAGGTACAAGGACGCGAACAGGCATTAAAGTTTCTCGAAGATGACAATGTGTTGCCACGGAAGTGATGGGTTGGTTTCAACCCACTTTACAGGGAACAGTGCCAATTCTTTGCGCAGCTGCGCCTGCGACATTTTGTGCACTTCCTTGATAGGTACACGACGATCTTCCTTGCGATATTCAACGAACACCACTCGCCCGCCCTTTTTAAGGGACTTGACCATAGATGCCGTCATTTCGAACGGCTTGTCAAACTCGTGGTAAACATCAACCAGCAGGATGAGGTCAACAGAATCAGGCTTTAGGCAAGTATCATCTGTCTTTCCCAGAACAGTTTCGACGTTTTTCACGCGTTTGATGCGTGACCGTTCGTTGATAATGGCAAGCATTTCAGGCTGAATGTCTACGGCAAGAATTTTTCCTTTGGTGCCGACCCGCGGAGCCATACGAAAGGAAAAATAGCCACTGCCGGCGCCAATGTCGGCAACAATCATCCCAGGCTTTAGTTTGAGTGCACGTACCAAGACATCGGGAGCTTCTTCCGTTTCCCTCTCAGGACGTTCGAGCCAATCGGCACCCTCATGCCCCATCACCAGTGCAATCTCACGGTCCATATAGAAAATGCCGGTACCGTTCGGATCATGCATCGCCCGTCGCTCATACACAGGTTGTCGTTGGTTTTGAAATGGCCACATGACCCGATTCTAGCCGGAGACCAAACTTGCGGATACCATAATTCCAGACTTATTCAGTGAGGATAGCACGTGATAAAGGTAGCGGTAGTTGGCTATGGGCCATCGTTCAATATGGGGCGTCAGCACTTGACCCAGATGCGGGATGCCGGAATGGCACCGGTTGCCGTTTGTGATACGGATCCTGCACGTTTGACCGCAGCTGAAGCCGATTTCCCCGGTATTGCTACATTCGGCTCAGTCGATGACCTACTGACGAATGGAAACGCAGACCTGATCACGATTATTACCCCGCATGACTCCCATACGGACGTCGCTTTGCAATGCCTTAATGCAGGAAAGCATGTCGTAATTGAAAAGCCGATGACGATCACAACGGAACAGTGTGACACGTTGATTGCCGCGGCAAATGCACATGGGGTTATTCTTTCGACGTATCACAATCGCCACTGGGATGGTCACCTCCTTGAAGCTCTTCAGCATATCAATGCAGGCGAAATTGGTGATGTCTTCCGGATCGAGTGTCACATGGGAGGTTACGATCAACCATCCACATGGTGGCGAAGTCAGCGAAGCGTTTCTGGTGGAATCCTCTATGACTGGGGGGTGCACCTTCTGGAATACAGCCTCCAGATTCTCAACCCAGCATCTATTGCAGAGGTTTCTGGTTACGCCAAGAATGGTTTCTGGGCCGAATCTTTGCCCTTCCCACAGGATGCTAATGAGGACGAGGGCCATCTGACTGTTCGCTTCGACGATGGTCGCTGGTTGTCTCTGAACATCTCCAGCATTGATGCCCACAGTAAGGGTGACCGCGGAATTCTTGAGATTACCGGTACTAAGGGCACTTACTTAATGTTCTTTGACAAATGGGTAATCCGCACAAAAGCGGATGGCGTCCTTACGATTCGAGAAGGCAAGAATCAAGTAGGTCAGACGGAAAAGTTCTACCAGAACATCGAAGCCGCTATATCTGGGCGTGAGCCACTTGTTATTACTCCAGAGTGGGCACGGAGGCCGGTCCATATCCTGGATTTGGCAGTTGAGAGTGCCAAAACAGGTCGGAGTCTAGCTGCAAAATATGCTTAGTCGTGTAACTGCCAGAAACAGCGGCACCATACCTGAGGATCCGGCAGCGTAACAGACTTCACACAGACATTTCTTTACACTTCCTTAACATAAGACCTCCTTCATCAAACTAGACTAAAGTCTGGTTTGTTTGGAGGTCTTGTCGTTATGAGGTTATTTTCGTTTCACGCCAATACTGCAACGAGCGCGATGGGTTCATTCGAACCAACAGTAAATGTTGCCATTAATGGAGCCGGCGCTACGTTTCCTGCACCTTTATACAATGCGTGGGCTCAGGATTACGGTCAGAAGCGACAGGTTTCGATCAACTACCAAGCAATTGGATCCGGCGGCGGAATCAAGGCTATCTCAGCACGTTCAGTTGACTTTGGTGCAACAGACTCCCCAATGACCGAAGCTGAGCTCGCTCAGGCGCCTGGAGTGCTGCATATCCCTACTTGTGTCGGATGTGTGGTCGCAGCTTACAATATCCCCGGAGTGCAAGCCGCCATCAAGTTGACCGGTGCCGTCTTGGCCGATATGTTCACAGGTAAGGTCGGAACTTGGAATCACCCGGCAATTGTAGCTCTTAATCCTGGCATCAAGCTGCCGGCAGTCAGAGTCGTGCCTGTATCACGCGCAGATTCCAGTGGAACGACAGCGATCTTTACCTCCTACCTCGCACGGGTGTCGGCATCATTCAAGACCGAGATTGGTGAAGGAAAGAGTGTCAATATTAAGGTTGGCGTCAAGGGCAAGGGAAACGATGGTGTAGCCGCTCTTGTTCGGCAAACCCCTGGTGCTGTTGGTTATGTTGAGCTTGCTTATGCTGAAAAGAACAACATGCCGTTCGCCACCATTCAGAACGCAAAGGGCAACTGGGTTGTCGCGTCCATTAAGTCAGCAACAGAGAGCGCTACAGCCAAGGATCTTCCAGGCGACTTCCGTGCGATGATTACAAACACGCAGGATAAAGAAGGCTACCCAATCGCTGGTTTCACATGGTTGCTGATCTACCCGAATGCCAAGCGTGAAGTCAAGGACTTCATTCGATGGTGCCTTACAGATGGTCAGAAGTCCGCGGCTAAGTATGACTACGCTCCACTGCCAGAATCCGTACGGCGACGCGCATTTGCGGCTATCGGAAAGTAGTCGTTGGCTACTAACGGAAGAATGAACCTGCCCGGTGGAACTATTCACGGGGCAGGTGACCGTTATAACTGGCGGGATTCCGCATACGTTAGTGCGATTACGATTGCGACGATGGTGCTGATGGCTCTCGTCCTTGCAATTGGGTCAGCACTGTTATGGCAATCTTTACCGGCAATCCGCACTCTGGGTCTAGGCTTTATTACGAGTCACGAATGGGATGATGCAGCGGGGAAATACGGTAGTGCTGCATTCCTGTCAGGAACCCTCTACTCGAGTCTTCTGGCAATTCTTGTAAGTGTTCCAATATCCATTTGTAGTGCGATCTTTCTTGCTGAAATTGCCCCAAAGTGGATCCGTCTCCCTGTTACATTTATAATCGAGCTGCTCGCTGCCATACCATCTGTTGTCTACGGCCTTTGGGGCATCTTCGTGCTTATTCCGCTGTTGCGGGACAAAGTGATGACTCCGGCTCTGGCATCTCCCGCGATTACGAAATTACCAATCGTGAAGTCGCTGTTGACAGGTGCGGGCTACGGCCCAAGTATGCTGGCGGCAGGGCTGTTACTCGCCATCATGATTACTCCGTTCATCACGGCGATTTGTCGGGACATTTTGAACGCGATTCCATCAATGCAGCGTGATGCGGCAGCAGGTATGGGATGCACACAATCAGAGACGATTCTGAAAGTCGTCCTCCCGAGTGCCGCACCAGGCCTAATCGGTGCTGTCATGCTAGGCTTTGGTAGAGCGTTCGGCGAGACGATGGCAGTCACGATGGTGATTGGCAATATGACACCCAATACTCCCGATGGAAAATCATTAGGTCTGTTCGACCCTGGATACACCATTGCTTCGGCGATGGCAAATAAGTTCACCGAAGCAACGCCTGGAATTGCTACCGCAGCCTTGATAGAGCTCGGCTTGGTGCTCTTTGTGACGTCAATGCTGATTAATTTCGCTGCACGCTCACTCGTCAAAGTCGCAATGCGCAGGTTGGGATAATGTCATCACTCGCACGCACACCCATCCTTAGGCAACGACGCCTTGCGAATGGCTTGTTTCAAAGCATCTGTGCCGTCTCCGCTGTAGTTGCCATGACAATCCTTGGCTACATATTGTGGTTTCTTTTGCGGCAGGGTCTTGAATACTTCAAGCCAACGCTCTTCATACGCCTGCCGGACAACGTCAATCCTGCGCTTGGTGGGATTAAGCATAGTATTATCGGAAGCGCGGGAATTCTCTTTATTGCGCTGGGTATATCCCTTCCTGTCGGTATTTTGAGTGGAATCTACCAAGCGGAAGCACGCGGCAAGCTAAGTCAGTCAGTTCGATTTTTGACCGATGTGCTAAACGGAATTCCAAGTATCGTCATCGGCTTATTCGTTTACGCAATTTGGATTCTGCCATACGCACTAAAGCACCCTGGTCAGGGGTACTCAGGACTTGCCGGAGGCGCCGCACTAGGAATCATGATGATTCCGCTCGTGATGCGAACCACGGATGAAATGCTACAGCTTGTCCCGCAGTCACTTTGGGATGCCTCCCTTGCGCTTGGTACTCCAAGATGGAGAACGATGTTACTCATCGTCCTTCCAGCAGCACGAAATGGCATCGTTACGGGGGTAATGCTGGCGCTGGCACGCGTCGCTGGAGAGACGGCTCCACTCCTGTTTACTGTATTGGGAAATGAGTTCGAAGGTCCATTTACAGGACCAATAGATGCGCTCCCACTTCGTCTCTATAAATATGCAACATCTGCGGATCCAGTGCAGAACTCAATTGCATGGTCAACAGCTTTGACGTTGATTCTGATGATTCTTACATTAAGTATTGTTGCACGACTCATCACCCGCTCTGGAAAGAAATAGTACTCCAATGCACTCTGCCACCTGCATTTCCGTAAATAATGTCTCCTTTTGGTACGGCTCTAATCAAGCACTCTTTGACATCAATATGGACATCCCCAAGAATGCGGTAACCGCGTTCATAGGACCATCTGGGTGCGGTAAGTCGACGTTTCTTCGGTGTCTGAACCGGATGAATGATCGTATTGATGGTGCCAAAATGACAGGGTCGATTGAGTTCGAGTCGCAGAACATCCGTGACAAGTCAGTGTCCGTTGAAGCCCTGCGCCGGACAATTGGCATGGTCTTTCAAAAGCCCGTTCCTTTTCCGATGTCCATCTATGACAACATCGCTTTCGGCCCTCGAACGCATGGAATCGCACGCGGTCGGGCATTGGATGCTCTTGTTGAGAAGTGTTTGGTTGATGCTGCCCTTTGGGATGAAGTCAAGGACAAACTAAAGTCATCTGCAATGGCACTTTCCGGCGGACAACAGCAACGCCTGTGTATCGCCAGAACACTTTCCGTTTATCCTGAAGTCATTCTCATGGATGAGCCATGTAGCGCGCTCGATCCAAATAGTACTCACAGGATTGAAGAGCTGATCACTCGCCTAAAGTACGAATATACGGTTGTCATCGTCACACACAACCTACAGCAGGCTAAGCGTATCTCAGACAACACGGGTTTTTTCCTTCGGGGAGAGCTGGTCGAATATGCTAACTCAAGGACGGTTTTTGGTTCGCCAATGCATAAGGAAACCGATGACTACATTAACGGCCGGTTTGGCTAGGCCTAACATATAGGGCCGCCATCAGGCAGCTAATCCTCTAGGCCTTTGTTGCATTCCATGAACGGACGACATCTGCGGTTGCCTTACTCTTATTCAGCGTATAAAAGTGAAGCCCCGCGATACCGCCAGCAACCAAACCTTGTACCTGAGCAAGTGCATGCTCCTGCCCGATTCTAACAACATCGTCAGGATTTGATTCCACCGCTTCTAGACGCACAAGCAAAGGATGTGCAATCTTCGCACCGCACCGCGTCACAAATCGCTTGATCTGCGACACATTGGTGATAGGCATAATCCCTGCGACGATTGGAACATCGATGCCATGCTTCAGGAGCATATCTCTCCAGCGGAATAGGTCATCGTTGTCAAAAAACAGCTGGGTGATGATAAAAGATGCTCCTGCATCGAGTTTGGACTTCAGGTGCTCGATATCGCGTGTGAGGTTGAGACACTGTGGATGTCCCTCAGGGTAGCCTGCAACACCGATACAAAACGGATGCCTTTCAGCAGCAAATCGGACGAGGTCCGTAGCGTATTGAAACTTACCGCCAGGAACAGTGGTCTGACCAGGTTCCAGGTCTCCACGTAATGCGAGTACATTCTCAATACCCTCATCCCAGAGTGTATCGAGATGAGCGGCCATTTCATCTTCCGAGTGATGAACACACGTCAGGTGAGACATAGAGCGAATGCCAAGTTCGCCCTGAATTCGGGTCGTTAGGCGAAGTGTCGCCGATGTTCCCTCACCCGTTCGCGTTATCGACACAAAGTCGGGCTTGAGGTCCTGCAAGCGCTTTATTGCTTGCCAAAGCAATGTTTCCCCGTCATCCGTTTTCGGAGGGAAAAACTCAAAACTTACTGTTGGCCTGCTGCTAGAAAATGCACCGGATATACGCATCGACATACTCCCATATCGTACCATCGACATCCGCAAGCGAGGTGATACCCTGTGCGCGTGTCTGTCCTAATTGTCATTCCCACATACAATGAGGTGGCAAACCTCCCTGTCATCGTCGAACGCGTACGGAGGGAAGCCCCATCGGCTCATTTGTTGATTGTTGATGACACATCACCGGATGGAACGGGTGAACTTGCAGATAAGCTCGCTCTCAATGACAACGCGATTCATGTGTTACACCGTAAGGAAAAAGACGGTCTTGGCCGCGCTTACGTCGCCGGCTTTGAGTGGGGCCTCGCGAAGAATTACGATGTTTTGGTCCAAATGGATGGCGACCTTAGCCATAACCCCACCGATGTCCCCCGTCTTGTTGCAGCTCTCTCTGCGGCCGATCTGGTCCTCGGAAGTCGATACGTCACCGATGGCGGTACGGTCAACTGGGGCGTCGGTCGACAGCTGCTCTCCAGAGGAGGCAGCTTTTACGCGCGAACCATTCTTGGACTTCCAATCAGAGATGTGACAGGCGGATTCAAGGCGTGGAAGGCAGACACGCTGCGGTCAGTCAATCTCTCTACGATTCGTTCCAATGGATACTCGTTCCAGGTCGAAATGACATACCGCGCCGCCTGTCTCGGCCTTACGATTTGTGAAGTCCCAATCATCTTCGCCGACCGCGTAGATGGCGTCTCAAAGATGAGCAAAAAGATTGTCATTGAAGCCATGCTGATGGTTTGGCGGTTGCGATTTACCAAGAAGCATCAGTGGCAAAAACAGTCCTAGTTCTGGGAGATCAACTCTCACTCGATTACATCAAAACCCTGGAGACTGATCGCAATCAGGACACCATCCTGATGGTGGAAGACTGGGCGCTCGTAAAACGAAAACCCTACCACCGAAAGAAAATCGCCCTTGTCTGGAGCGCGATGCGTCATTTTGGAAACCGCTTACGAGATCTTGGCTACCGAGTTGATTATCATCTAGATGCATCACTTCTCGAATGTATTGCGAGTACAGGTTCCCCAGTCGTTTGTATTGAACCCAGAGAGCACGGAATCCGTACTTGCCTGAAGGCAGCAGGAGTCACCTTCAAAACTGACCCGTACTGGTTTATGACGCAGGATGATTTCACACAGTGGATGTCATCTCGGACGCAACCTCGCCTCGAACAGTATTACAGGCTGGTTCGGCAGCGAACTGGCTACCTCATGAATGGCGATAAGCCAGCTGATGGAATTTGGAACTTCGACAAGGAAAACCGAAAGCCATTCCCAAAGAATCATCAGCCAATACTTCAACCCCACTTTACTCCCGATAGCACCACACTGAGTGTCCTTGAAACGGTTGCTGGCATCCCCAACTTGATTGGAGATTTGAGCGGCTTTAACGAACCCGTTACCCGGGATGATGCTCTTGAGCGACTGTCATGGTTTGTCATCGAAGCTCTCCCTGATTTTGGCCGTTACGAGGATGCGATGGCGGCGAATGACATGTTCGGTTTTCATAGCATCCTGTCTCCATCACTAAATCTGTCATTACTTTCACCCGCAGAGTGTATAGACGCAGCCGTAACTGCCTATGCAGATGGCACTGCCCCACTGGCATCTGTGGAGGCATTTGTCCGTCAGATACTCGGGTGGCGAGAGTACATGTTCCATCTCTATGACTGGCTCGGAAGCAATGCCTGGGATGAGCAAAACGCCTTGGATGCCAACGAACCGCTCCCCGATTTGTATTGGACCGGAGATACCAAGATGCGTTGTCTGCGGACAACCATTACAGACACGCTTCGTACCGGATATGCCCATCACATCATCCGCTTGATGGTTCAGGGTAACTTTGCACTCCTGCTTGGTGTCAGGCCCACAGAGATTCGGGATTGGTTTTGGTCGGCATTTCTGGATGCGTACGACTGGGTCGTTACACCCAATGTGATTGGAATGAGCCAAGCGGCTGATAACGGGCTCACAGCGAGCAAGCCCTACGCTGCAAGCGGCGCGTACATCAACCGGATGAGTGATTACTGTAAAGGCTGTGCGTACTCACCAAAGTCATTTGCCGGGGATGATGCCTGTCCATTTACAACCCTTTACTGGGATTTCCTCATCCGACACGAAAACACAGCATTGGCATCAACACGGCTATCAACGAACTACCTCGCGCTACGAGGCAAATCGCCAGCTGACAGGCTAGCGATTGCGGAACGACGTCAGCAGCTTAAACAACTGCTACAAACCAGTCAGCTTTAGGCCTGATAGGTATTACGCATCCTGTGCAGGCGAAGCATCGTCTGGTCTCTCAGCCGCGGTTAGAATAAGTGGCCCATCCTCCAGAATAGCCACCGTATGCTCGAAGTGCGCTCCAAGTGTCCGGTCGGCAGAAATAATCGTCCACGGGTCATCCCCTGTGTGTGCCACCGTTCCACGCCCTGTCGTAACCATTGGTTCAATACAAAATGTCATCCCGACAACAAGTTTCGGCCCAAGCTTTGGGCGACCATAGCAAGGAACATCCAGTCCCTCTTCATGAGGCGTCTGACCGATTCCATGCCCTACCAGATCCCGAACGACACCGAACCCGTTTTTCTCTACATGTGACTGGATGGCATGGGATACATCGCCCATTGTGTTCCCCACGATGGCCTTGCGGATTGCATTGTAGAGCGATGCGCGGGTAACCGAGACCAGCTTTTCAGCCTTTGGAGTCTTCGGAGTTCCAACAATGGTAGTGATAGCAGAGTCAGCGCACCAGCCATCAAATGTTGCCGCAATGTCAAGCTTCACGACATCGCCATCCCGGATAATCCGATCAGCTTTTGGCACACCATGAAGGACTTCATTATTGATGGAAATGCAGCTGTTGTGCAGGTACTTGATGTCTGAGAACGGTGGCTGGTAGTTTTTGAGCGCGGAAACAGCTCCAAAGCCTGCGAGAATCTCACCGGCAAGCTCATCCAAGTCAAGCGTACTAACACCAGGTTGCGCGGCATCTTTCATCGCTTTCAGCGCTGCGGCTACAGCTTTGCCAGCTTCGCGCATTTTCGCGAGATCATCTGCACTCTTGAGAGTAAACTTAACCATTCGTTCTCGACTCATTTCAAACTCGCTCCGGCATAATCACCCGTAGATTTTTGATGATTACGCCTTCATCTGTCAGCCTCTGAAGCTGTAACTGCGCTAGTTCCGGGGAACGTTGTGCAATCGCTATCCGGCCACCGCTTGCTACAACACGGTGCCATGGAAGGTCCGTGGGGCAATTACGCATCGCGGAACCAACCATTCTGGGAGTCAGCCCCAGATATTCAGCAATCTCACCATAGGTGCAAACCGAAGCTGGCGGGATTTGGCCAACATATTCGAAGACCATATCCCGCCAGTTGTGTTCGGAATTGTTATGCGATTGATGCTTGATCAACAGTCTCGCGAAGTGTTTCAGCATCGATGGTCGGCGCCAATGGATTCTCACCAATCCGTGGGTATGCCGTTGGGATATCTGTTACTTCGTACTCGAGGTTGTCAATGTGCTCACGATCGGCCTCGTTGGTCGGGTCAAGGACCTGAACAAAGCGCTCAAGCCGTGCTGGGCGGTGTGCCGCGGCAACAAGTTCCTTGGTTCGTTTGTCATCTGGGGAACCGACGATGTGAACGATGACTGGCATCGCGAGTGCTCTGATGCTTGCAAGGGCAAGGCCGGCAGCGAGGAAGCCCATTTGCGGTGCAGCGACCTGTAGAGCCGTGATGTTCTGGGTTCCGGTTGTGCGGTATTCATCCTCACCCGTTGCCAGGAAGAGTCTGAGGAAAGCATCCGCGGCAATCATGTTGTCTGGCAGATCTTTTGTGCCAAACTTCAGATGTCCGAGGGCATCTTCACGCACTGGATGATCGTGGAAAGCTCCGCCAGCGCGGTCTATAAGGCGATTCTGCATCCAGACGGCAACCAGCTCCGCGAGCATCAGCCACTTGTCGCCAACACCGGCCTCATAGAGGTCAATTGCTGCGGCCAAAACACGAGCCGCGTCTACCAACAGACCTTCGGATGAGCCATCGGCTTCCGAGTGACGTGGGCATCCGTCTTCAGCAACGAGGTTTGCAACACGGTCCATAATTGCGACGGCTTTGTCGAGAGCTGCGGCATCGCCGGTAGCCTGCCAATACGAATACCAGGCACGAGCTGCCTGTGCATTGGCACCGGAAACAAATGTTTCATCGATTGCTGGTGAGTTCCACTCGCGGCGCTCTTCCTCTGGTTGTGAGTAGTACTCGCCATCCGCATATTGACTGGAACCATAACCGGCACCATCAATAGCAAGCTGGGTGTCGAGGTAACCAAGGGTATCTGTGGCAACATCAAGCCATGCGCTGTCCCCTGTCGCCTGATAAACACGTGCAGCCGTTCGGGCAATGCTGGCATTGTCATCAAGGAGTTTCTCAATCATCGGATTCCGCCAATCAGCGGTCTGACAATAGCGGAAGAAGCCATGATTTACGCCATCGTGGAGCTCACCGCGCGTGAGCGACATAAGCGTGCGGTCCAGCATGAAGCGTAGATCCGGATCGCCTGCGCCTTCGCGGTAAGAGCGGACAAGGGCATCGGCTACCAGGTCAAGCACATCCACATGCGGGAACTTTTGCCCGGAATGGCCAAAGCCTCCGAAGGCAAAGTCGAATTCGAACTTCGATGCCATCAGGATGTGCAGTGGAAGTTGAGGCTGGAGGGGTGCACTCGGGTCAAATGCCGGTGGCGTGTTTTGTTGTCGTACCTGCAGGCGGAGCTGCGTGATGTGTGCGTTGAGGGCGTTTTTATCACCGCGGTACTGTCCCAACACCTGAGGAAGCAGCTGTGCCATGTGTTCGCGTGGCAATGCATTTCCGCCCCAGAGGAGATCACCTTCGCCGGTCAGGATACAGGTTGATGGCCATCCGCCTTGGGTGTAGCGTGCATTAATCTCTGGCCGGACATCGGAGTCAACGCGAACAGGAATATAGTTTTCATTGATGTACGATGCGATTGCTTCGTTTGCGTACACATCGTTGTCAAGCTGCGCACAGAACTGACACCATTTTGCAACAATGGACAAGAGGACGGGTTTGTCCTGATCCCGTGCGTCTTCGAATGATGCATCCGACCACGGACGCCATTGAACCAAACTCATATTTTGACCTGCTCTCATGAATCTCGGTCTAGAGCCATCAGCCCTACACGTTTAATGTTGTCGGATTATATCGCTGTGTTCATCCCGGTGATTTGGCGGTTGGGATGTCGATGCATGGTAAAATCCCGCCCGGAATTGGGGATTTTTCCCTATAGGACGGTTGCATGGCTCTACTAGAACTCACCAAGGTTGTAAAGCGTTTCGGGGGTCTCACTGCTGTAAACGATGTCAACCTTGCCATCGAGGAAGGGACGCTCTGTGGGCTTATCGGTCCCAATGGAGCTGGTAAGACAACCGTATTCAACTTGCTGACTGGTGTTTATGCGCCGACAGAGGGCGATATCCGGTTCAATGGTACGAGTATCGCCGGCTGGAAGCCCTACCGCATCTCCAGAGCAGGAATTGGTCGCACCTTTCAGAACATCCGCCTTTTCGGCGAGCTTTCGGTGATCGACAATGTACGTACAGCGCTTTCCGTCAGCGATGACCCGGGAATTGTGCACGCATTCCTTCGTACTCCAAAGTGGGAGCAGCGCGAAAAGTCTACGACGGTGGAAGCAGAACGGTTGCTGGAGCTACTTGATCTCTCCGATGTCGCCACCGAGCAATCCAATAGTCTTCCTTACGGTCGTCAGCGTCGTCTTGAGATAGCGCGTGCACTTGCTACCCGCCCGAAGTTGTTACTCCTCGACGAACCGGCAGCCGGAATGAATCCTCAGGAGTCTGCAGATCTAATGCATCTCATCCGCCGCCTCCGTGATGAGTTTGGTGTCACAATCTTGCTGATCGAACATGACATGAATGTCGTCATGCAAGTTTGTGAGAAGATAACAGTCCTTGTCTACGGCCAACCAATCGCATCCGGAACGCCGGCTGAAATCCAGGCTAACCCTAAGGTTATCGAGGCGTACCTCGGAACGACATCGGAGGATGCAGTATGAGCGTAGCACTTCACCTTGAAAACCTCGATGTTTCGTATGGCGCGATTCAAGCACTACGTGGTGTGGATGTAACGGTAAACCAAGGGGAAATCGTCACCCTTATTGGCGCCAATGGTGCAGGTAAGAGCACATTGTTGCGTGCTGCATCCGGCATGGTCCGGGCAAAATCCGGTCGTGTTCAATTTCTAGGCGAAGACATTACACGCCAGTCGATAGCAGCTATCGTTAGCCGTGGTTTGATTCACTGCCCAGAGGGTCGTCGTATCTTTGCGAACATGACGGTCAAGGAAAATCTCGAGCTAGGTGCATATCTGCGTAACGACAAGCAGGGAATTGCTGACGACTACGAACGCGCACTCAACTACTTTCCCCGACTGCGCGAGCGACTCGCGCAAAGTGCCGGGACCCTCTCAGGGGGCGAGCAGCAGATGCTCGCGATTGGGCGTTCGCTGATGAGTCGGCCAAAGCTGTTGATGCTTGATGAGCCATCCCTTGGGCTTGCACCGCTGCTCGTACAAGAAATTTTCAAAATTATCGTAACGATCAACGCTGAAAGTGGAACGAGTATTTTGTTGGTGGAACAAAATGCGAATCAGGCACTCGCGGTTGCGCACCGGGCGTATGTGCTCGAGACAGGGACCATTACTCTGTCAGGAGATGCGGCAGAGCTTAAGTCAAATCCGGATGTCCAGAAAGCCTATTTGGGTCACGGATAGTTTCAGAACCTCCGACGTGCCACCCACTGAACATATTGCTGGGTTGACATTTGTTTATAAATGTGCAATGATTCCGAACTAATGTTGCTCCGGCACCAGCAGTACCCGGTTCGGTGAAACGACATCGGGGTGAAATGATTCTGTACAGGGTCCGTTTGGGCTCACAAGGATATATCCATGCAAAATACCCGCAAGCAGTCAGCTTTTACACTGATTGAGCTTCTTGTCGTAATCGCAATCATTGCGATCCTCGCTGCAATCTTGTTCCCAGTGTTTGCTCAGGCACGTGAAAAGGCTCGCGGCATTTCCTGTGTCAGCAACGCCAAGCAAATCGGCACTGCAGTCATGATGTATGCTCAGGATTACGATGAAACCATCATCCCATGGTTCACCCGCTCCGGACTTGCACGTACATCCCAGCGTGCTGACCTGAACTCCTGGGTCATCAACCTTCAGCCTTACATCAAGAATGGCGCACCAAAGGTTCTGAACACCACTGCGCTTGACTTCCAGAATGTGGAAGCACAAGGTATGTTCAAGTGCCCATCGTTCAACCCAACAACGTTCCGTACAGCAGCTAACCAGCCAGATTGTGATGGCCCAGGTGCACTCGATTCCTGGATTCCAGCGCGTCTGTACCATGCAAACTACGGAATCGGCTTTGGAGCAATCTTCGGATCCTGCACCCAGGCTGACCCATATTCCGCATTCGGTGGCTCCACAGAGTCCCGTATCATGTCCTTGGCCGCAGTTCAGCGCCCTGCTGAGACGGTTGAAGTCACCGATGGCTTCACCGGTATCATCCAGTCCGGTGGCTTTGGAACAACCATGGGATGTGAAGCCGCAAACAGCCACACCGGTGGTGGAACCCACATCTTCCTCGATGGCCATGCTAAGTGGATTGCCCGCAACTCCGAGCGTTACATCCAACAGGGTGCTGATGGTTGCTGGTTCAAGACCTACTACACCGCTGACCGCTAGTTAGGTGTTTAGTTAGCACGGTGGTCACGACTCATTGTGACCACCGTGTTTTCGTTAAGGGGACAGAATGTTAGCATCACTCAATAAGGGTCAGAAAATCACACTTGGCGCTGCACTCGTCGTTGTTATCGGCGGTATCGTTGTTGTGACAGTGTTGATGAAACCTGAAGAGCAAAAGCCAAAAACTGGTGTTGTCTACTACGAAGGTGCGATGATGAATAAGTCACGTACGATGCTGGTGGATGCCAAAGGCAATATCATCAAAAAGCTTGATCCAAACCGTCCAGACAAAGATGGAACTGCAGTCAACCCTGGCAGCTCTAACCCAAGTCCATCGGCGGAAAACAAAGCGACAGACTAATCTCGGTAATTTTGAGGTCTAAACCATGAACAATTCATTCAAGCGCATCATTGCGGTTACGCTGATCGCCACGTTTGTAGGTATCTTCGCTGCAGCCTGTGGCAAAACCGAAGAAACCAAGCCAAAGAGCGGAAGCTATTACGAAGGCCCGATGAAGCCAAAGGGCGCACCAGGCGCCGGTAGCTAACGATAATACTAATGTCTAAACCTGAGCCAGAGAGGTTACTCTTCTGACTCAGGTTTTTCTTTGTCTGACAACCAAAAAGGCGTTTCCTTCGGCGTGACATCAAAGGGTGTCAGCTCGACAAACAGCGCATCTGGTAGGTCAACCGTCAGCTGAACCCCTCCCTCTACGTACTCAAGTGAATGCACAATGCCGTGTGCATGGCACTTGGCCAAAAGGTCTGAGCGGTCATATGGTAGCAAGACGGTCAGCGTACGTACCAGAGACTTGAGTACCTCTGCAATTGCAGCCATCAAGGAATCCATACCATCGCCTGTTCGAGCAGAGATCGAGCACGAATTCGGGATGGTTGCCATCAAGCGTTCCAACCCGGATAAGTCTTCGACGGCATCCCGCTTGTTGAAAACTGTGATGATTGGCTTATTCGCAGCACCAAGGTTTTCCAATGTCTCAAGGACCGTATCACGGTGTCGATCAGCCTCATCGCTACTGGCATCAACGATATGCAGCAGCATATCTGCATCGTTGACTTCCTCGAGCGTTGCCCTAAATGCGGCCACCAAGTCATGCGGAAGGTTACGGATAAAACCAACGGTATCGGTCAGGAGAATGCCACGTCCATCCGGGAGATTTACCCGTCTGGTCGTTGGATCCAGAGTCGAGAACAGCATTTTGTCCGCGAGTACAGCAGCATCTGAAAGTTTGTTCAGGATTGTTGATTTGCCGGCTGATGTATAGCCTACGAGTGTTGCCGTTGGAAATGGCAAATCCTTGCGGCCCTTACGCTGGAGGCGTCTCTTTTTCTTGACATCCTCAAGCTCTCGCTGCAGCTCCAATATCCGTTCGCGGACCTTTCGGCGGTCGAGTTCGAGTTTCGTTTCTCCTCCACC
>JACCDI011343385.1_pt1 | contig 17790 bp, 14 predicted proteins | sample 7442791 | NCBI WGS metagenome assembly JACCDI01 (sample SAMN15323434, study PRJNA562643) | freshwater metagenome | isolation source: river surface water | place: USA:Blue River Watershed | collected 2017-08-15
ACCGCAGTGGCCTTAACAGGCCTCGTCAGCGGTAGCAATTTGTATTATCAAGCAGGGCAATGGCAAGTGGCCACTTTGCCACGGACAGTGCAGAATTATCCGCTGACATTTCAAATGGCTGCGGGCCAATTACAACTCGCCGTGCAGGATAGTGAGACTGCGCTCGATCGTCAGCACGGGATCCCGTTATACGCTGCCGATGGTGCTGAGTCTGCCGAACTCAGCCAACGTCGTGCTCAGTTGATCCGCCATCTGCAGCAATTACATTTGCTGCACGAGTGGGTAGGGCGGCTAGAAGCTCTGGATTTATTGCAAGCGCAAGTGTTGCAATTGCAGGATGGTCAGCAGATCAATGGCTTGTATTTGGTAAATCAGCAGCGCTTAAAACAACTGTCGGCCGAGCAGCTTAAGCAATGTCATCAAGGCAATGATATGTTGCTGATCATGGCTCATATCTTGTCACTCCAGCATTTATCGCGCTTAGTGCTGTGGGCGCAGCAGCGTTGAGGGTGCCTCACTTGCAACCCAACATTTTAGCGGCAAGACTGATAATAGCTGGGTGTAGCCAGCAATCGCAGACAGGCAGGTGTTGAACGTTTGCAGGGCTGAGGGGCTTGCACCGCTGCCGTGCTGACTGTACAGTCTTGTATCAACTGTGAAAGCCATTTGTCACGATAACGTTATTAATTAATTTCGCAGCAGAAATACTTTCAGCAACCTTTCTGACATTGCTGATGTTATCAATTATCAATGGAGCCGATGTATGAGCTTATCTGTGGTCCCGCTGCAAAACGAATTGCATAGAACCGTGAAATTAAACGCCAGTACCAGTTTGGTGGAATTTCAAAATCAGCACATGTTCCCGATTTCTGTTCACGAGTTCGTGCGGGCGGGTTGTGAATTTCCCGTCGTGTTTGTGAAAGACAGCGCCTCCAGTGGCTTGCGTTCGGTTGCCTTAACGGGGTTGATGCCCGGGGAAAATATTTACGTGGCTGCGCGCGCGCTCCCGACGTATCTACCGCAAGTTGTGTTGAATTACCCGTTAGTCTTAATTGAAGATCCGCAAGTAGAAAACCAATTTGCTATCGGCATCAATCCAGAATCGCAACTGGTCAGCAAGGAACAAGGCGAAGCCTTATTTACCGAAACTGGCGAAGAAACTGCTTACCTGCAGCAACGCAAGCAGCAACTGATCAACAGTTACGATCAATTAAAAATCACTGTGGCATTTATTGAATTGCTGCAGCAACTGGATCTGTTACTGGAACAAAGCTTCACGATTGAAGTGAATGGCGAAGCTGCGCACTTAAATGGCTTTTTTATTATCAACGAAGCGAAATTAAATGCATTGCCGGCCGAGCAGTTTGAAGATTTGCGTCGACGCGGATTCCTGCCTTCGATCTATTCGCAACTGACTTCATTACATCAGTTGAGTCGATTAGCGATGTTAAAAGCGAATTTACGCTAATGATTCGAGCGCTGGCAGAGGCTTCTGTGCAGCGCTTTTCTCGACGGACTCCTGTCATAACGATTGCCCTTCTGCACTATTAAACATTCACTCTGGCGAAACACCATGATTGCATGATGGCGCAATCATTTAAAAGGCCTTCGATTTTCTGGGCTGGCTGTTTTTGTAGGCGGTTTTGATGGGATGTTTTCACGGATAGCTTCTTGCAGATAGCTTTATGTAAATCGCTTGCTGCAGATGGCTTGGTGCTGCAAATCTGGCGGATGGCATTTTGGAAGGTTCACTGATGCCGGCTGTTCACGTCTGTAAAGCGGGAGCAACACCTCATCAGTTTCATATTGACGATATTGCAAAAATAATGCGGAAAAAATCTGCAAAAAACAAATGACAGCGTTGTCATTTGTGGTTAAAATGGCATCACAGCGGCGTGGTAGCCAATCGAATTCCCTGTCGGTTCGTGAAATACCAGCAACAAGCGCAAGCTTGGCTGTCGTCAAAGCATCTGGTGGGTAAGTCTCTCCCTTATCCGCTGCGGTTGATTGGTAGTTGGTTGACCGTGGCAGGCTTTGCATGTTGTGTTTATTTGCCAAACCTTTATCCAAGGGTCTTTCAGGATGCTGCTTGCAGTGTCCTGTTTTTTTTATAGGCTCGTAAAATCTACCCACGGGTGATCCACGCTTTTCCTTAAACACTGGCCGTTCCTGCCAAAACCGTAGCCATACCAAATCCAAAACGCAGTGCAATTTGCAATGAGGCGCCCAATCAGCGCGCAAAAAGCAACTGCAGACAGCCACCTAACAACATCGACCGATCTTTCGTTGGTGCTTTTAAACCCCGCTGCAAAACATCGCCCCAATTTACTACCACGATCACTCGCGGCTTACCACCCATTACACTTTCACGTAACTCCCAATTTCAGTAATCATCCAGCGACTGAGCGACTGATAAGAGCGAGAAGCAGAATCAGAAAAATCGATTTTTTGCAAAAACAATTGTCCTCAACGCACTAGAAAACAGACATTGTTATCTGAAAGCTTGGTATCGCAAAAGGCAACGGGCTACAAAATTGTCAAAAGCTTGGAGATGATTTTCGCCAAGTGATTGGCCCAGTGGCGGCCATTGAGAAATTTTGCCAAGCGATTGGTCAAAAGTGGCTGCAAGGTATTCACAGCTGCCGACGATGTTTTGGTTAGTGAATTTTTAATCTGGTTAAAAGCGTACTCTATTTTCAAAAAATCGACGCTGATGTTAAATCTGGCGTTCGAGCTTATTCCCAGTAGGTAAAAATCCCGATCAAATTATTAAGATAAAAATACCAGTGCTTCGCTGAAATTAAATTGCAGGGCAATACTGCTGTTTATTTTTTCTAACCGAGGTCTGCTGTTTATTTTTCCAACCGAGGTCAGCCATTTTTTAAATTCTGGCAGGCCATGTTTAGTTTGTGGATGGCCACGTTTAGTTCAAGTCTGAATTTTCAATTTCACTCAGCGAGCAGGTCGAAGAACTTCTAGCGAGCAAATGAACTTCAGCGTCTGGATTATATGACTTCAAAATAATTTCCTCTAAAGTACAGTTTTTGCTATATATTTTTTTTCTATATTCACCGATAAGCCCATAATCACCATTAACTCTGTCTTCCCTGTAAACAATTGCTTCTTCAATTTTTGAATTTGATAGCAATCCAGAAATCTTTACCGGTTCTTCACTCCATTCGGTAGAATAAATCATGATTTCTATCTTATTCCCTACTATTTCCACTGTAGCACTACCTTTAAGATTGACAAATTTACCTTCAGACACTTCATTTACGGTCTGCCCCCCTGGAAACCAACTCACAGCAATCTTGTTCCAATGCCAATATTTATTTAAATCTTGGCTTGCGTTACATCCGAATGAAAAAATTAAAGCCCATATTAGAATAAAAATATTCATACAAAACCTCGTTTTAAGATTATTTATTACCATCTTTCAAATTTACCACCCCACGATGAATTTTTTGTTTTTTTGTATTGGATGAAAACGCATATCATATTCACTAGTCAATTTATTTGCAGGCATGACTCTCTCTGCATAAGGCAATGGATTAATGGATACCCCGTTTTTCCAGTGTTCAAAATAAAGGTGCGGAGCAGTTGCACTTCCATTCTCAGGATCTGCATATTGGCCTAATAACTGCCCTTTACTCACTACGCTACCTTTTTTTAGCTTAATCGATTCTGGATCTACATGCCCATAAACAAATGGAGGACAAACTAATTTTAGACAGCCACCTAACAACATCGACTGATCTTTCGTTGGCGCTTTAACTCATTCACCCGCCAAAAGGGAAGTTTATCGCCAGGCAAAGGCAAAAGTTTGTCGCTAGGCAAAATCGAAAGTTTATCACCCGCCAAAGGCGAGAGCTTTAACTCAGTCACCCGCCGCAGGCGAAACTTAACCACCAAGCTCTTCATCAAAAACCTAGTGTCACAACCCGACTGGTTTGTGCAGGCGCATTGGGATTCGGCTGTCCCAACTGACTGCGCAGCCAGACTTGGCTTGATTTCACGCCAGATGTGCTCACGGCCACCGGCTCACGGTACTGTTGCCAAGTTTGCCCTTGGTCAAGGCTGTATTCAATGTTGAGGCCAGGATAAGCCGAGTTGGCGTGTAACACCCCTTGCTGCAGCTGCGCACCAGGAGGCGGCAGATACAACTGAACCCCAGCATGCTGCAGTTTCGGCAGTTCTTTCAGCGTCATGGTCTGCGCAAAGCCCTGATAGTCGGCATCCTTGCGTTTGCTATCCACTTGCTCAGCTTCCCAAGGCGCACGATACCAAGCGCGCTCGGCAATCGGTAACAACCGAGGGAAAACCATTTGCTCTAATTGCGCGGCCGTGCGAATGGTTTCCGACCATACTTGGCCTTGGATCCCCAAAATATTTTGCGGTTGCTCTAAAGAGGGCAGGCTGCGACCTAACAAGGTGGCCAAATCGGTAATGACTTCACCGGTCAGCGTTTTATCCGCGTTGGCGTAGAGATGGTCCGGCATATAGCCAAAGATTTTTTGCACATCGCTAAAACGTGAAGCCCAATAATAACCGCGTTCCTCAGCGGCGACTTCGTTGGGGTGATCGAGGTATAAATGGGTACCATGTGAAAGTACCACTTGATAACCGGCATTCGCTAGACGATAAGCGCGGTCGGCTACCCCCCATTCCCAAATATTATCCCAAACGTTGGCATACACGCGTTCATTGGCAAATTGGCTGCGGTTGAATGGTGTTTTCGCATCATACATCAAGCCATCTTCCCAGCCGCCTAAGGCAAGTTGGCGCTTTTGTAACAGCTCAGCCACGCGGCTGACAAAATAAGGTTTTAAATCTTGCACGCCACTTAAGCCCGGCTTGCCCTGTGCTAACAAACTTTGGCAGATCGGTGATTTGTGCCAAGAGCCAGCGCCAACCTCATCGCCACCCATATGATACGTGGTTAATTTCAGGCCAGCCTCGCGGTACATTTGCTGCAACTCATAGATCACTTTATCAATAAACCGATAGGTTGATTCCATACAGACATTCACTGAATTGTCCGTGTAATTTTGCACGGTCAAATAAACGGATTTGTCGTTTGGATCGCTTAGTAAATATTGATGCGCCGCGGTTAAATCGCCTGCTTTGGCTAATCGCTCAAAGCGTGCTTTCATCGCGACGACTGCAGCTCGGGCATGGCCTGGCATATCGATTTCGGGGATCACCTCAATATGGCGCTCTGCGGCAAATTTGAGAATTTCAATAAAGTCGGCTCGGGTATAAAAGCCATTACCAGAGCCTGTTTGATGCGGTCCTGTGCCTAATTGGGTCAGTAAACAGCGCTGTTCAGTAAGATCAAAGCAACGATGGCCGCCAATGTCGGTCAGCTCAGGCAAGCCCGGAATTTCTAAGCGCCAACCTTCATCTTCGGTCAGATGCAGGTGCAATTTATTCATCTTATAACGCGCCATCTGCTCAATCAGTTGCAGCGTGACCGCTTTGCCATGGAAGTTGCGCGCCATATCATAATGCATGCCACGCCATGGATAGCGAGGAGCGTCAGTCACCACCAATTGCGGCAAAGCATAGCTAGCCACGGCAGAGGTTGTCGGCGCGGGGATTAAATTCAGCAGCGATTGCACCCCATAAAACACGCCCGCATTGTCCGCACCACTAATCAAGATGCGGTCTTTCAAAATCTGCAAGCGATAGGCTTCAGGGCTTTGCGCTTTTAACGTAGCGTCTAGGGTGAGGATTAAGCGTTGGCTCGATGTTTCCGCACTGTCCGCGGAGAATTGAGAATTGATTGGCATCGCAGCTTGCAGCGCAAATCCCAATTTGCCGAGTTCATTGTGCAAGTAGGTGGCTTCGTTTCGCAACTGTCCTTGGTATTGAATGTGCCAAGCCTTGGTCAATTCAGTTCTGCCGCGCAGGTATTGGCTCGATTGTGGCGTTGGAATAATCCGATCAAAGGCTTTGGCAGGCGCTAATTCGGCAAGGTTCACGCGTTCATTATGGTGAAAGCGACTTTCAGTGGTAGTTGGCGTGAATAAATCTTTGGCATGTCGCAGTTGCTGTTGTGGTGTTCTAAATGGGGCCACAAAATCTGCTAATTGTTCGGTGTCGGTGTTGCGAAAAACCTCAGGCGCGAGTCCTTTGGCAACGATGAAGGCGCGCGGCATCCAATCACTGTAGCTGACAATCCAAGGCCCACCGATGACATCCACGGTGAGACTTTGGCCAGTGGCAAGCCCTGCAAATGTTGCCGTTGGGCTTAACCGATGTAAATCGCCTTGCACATGCTCCAGGAATAGCCCATGGCTTTGTGCGCCATCGGCGGGATAGGCTTGTAACTTCCGAATAGCATGAAAATAAATTTGCCAGTTGCCTTGGCCTCGGGGTAAGGCTTGTTGGCTTTGGTTGGTTAAGCGAATTTGCGCATGTAATTTTCCCTCACTGGGCTTACCGCTCGGATCCAACCCGTTGGCGATAAGTGCATATTCCAGTTGGGTGTTGCTGGCAAATTCGGCCAAGCTTTGTTGCTGACGCCATTGCTGATTGTCCGAATTTTTAGCCTGCACCGGCTGCGTCAACGCAATCAGCGCAATCAGCGCAATCAGCGCAATCAGCCCAAATAAGCCAAGGCCGCACCAGCGTTTTGCTGGGTGCAAATCGCCAGATCGGAACATTTTTAAAACGGCCGACTCCCATGGGGTCAGGCGAGTGAGCCAATACTTACTTGCGGTCACAAATCTCTGTTGTTGCGTCATGCCATTTCCCCGAAAGTCGCAAGGCCATGCTGGCTTTGCCGAATGTTTGCAGTGCTTTCTAGACAAGTTCTGATGTTGCCCTGAGCAAAGACAAATAAAAACATGTTTATTTTTAGTAAGTTAAAGCTTGTTTTGAAAATTTATCGATGCTTTTTCAAACAAGGGTCTTGTTATTTGTCGGATTTATTATATGCTGATTTGCAAAAATGACAACGCTGTCAATTTAAAAATGTTGAAAAAAACATCAGCCAATTTTAGGGCTCTTTGTGGACAACAGATTGAATAATTGCACGGGGTCATCAAAGCGCAATTTATAAAAACGCAGCGGGTAATCATTGCTGTGGTCACCACAGGGCAGCATGGAACAGAGGGTAGCGGATGAACGCGAGAGCGGGGCAGTCAGGCTCATTATTTTTAGGCATTGATGGCGGCGGCAGTAAATGCAAAGTGGTATTGCTCGACGCCAATGGCCAATTGCTGGCTGAAGGCCTCGGTGGGCCTGCGAATCCGCTGCGCGGTATGAAAGTCGCGACTGATTCCATCATTAGCGCTACGCAACAAGCGTTAACTGCGGCAGGGCTTGGCTTTTGCGAAATGGCGCGTTTGGTCGTAGGCGCAGGCTTGGCGGGAGTTAATATGCCGCAATATTTCCGCGCGATGCAGGAATGGCAACATCCGTTTGCTGAGCTCCATTTGACCACCGATTTACATGTCGCTTGTATTGGCGCGCATCAAGGGCAGGACGGTGCAGTTATTATCGCAGGGACAGGCTCTTGTGGCTTGGCCTCTGTCCAAGGGCAAGTGTTAGAAATTGGTGGTCACGGTTTCCCATATGGTGACAACGGCAGTGGTGCCTGGTTTGGCAATCAGCTGGTGCATCATGTGTTGCTGCATCACGACGAATTAGGGCCAGCTACTTTGTTAAGTGCATTGCTGGCTGAACAATTAGGGACCGCAGAAACCTTAGCGATTGTTGCGCATTTTATGCACGCAACCCCAACAATTTTTGCCAAATATGCCCCTTTAGTCTTTGTAGCGGCCGAGCAGGGCGATGCCGTTGCGATGGAAATTGTCAGGATCGGCGCCCAGCATATTGAGAACATGGCCATGAGATTATTTCATCTCAATCCCCCCCGGTTAGCCATGATTGGCGGACTTGCATACAAAATTGTCCCTTACCTCAATGATGCAGTGCGGGCGAAGATTGTTGACGCAGCCACTGCCCCAGAATATGGGGCGGTTTGGTTTGCCAAGCAACAACGGCAAAACTTGAATCCAGTGAAATGACCTTGAAGTGAGAAATAACATGACGACCACCATTATGGCGCAAGAAGCCGCCGAAGCCCCAGCCCGTATTCGCGAGCAATTAGTCAGTAATACCGAGGTCATCACCGCGGTTGTTGCGCAAATTCACGCGCGTCAGCCGAAGTATGTGTACATGGTCGGGCGTGGTTCCTCCGATCATGCTGGCGTCTTTGGCAAATATTTAATTGAAACTGAAATCGGTTTACCGGTGGTCGCGGCCGCGCCTTCGATTGCCAGTGTTTATAACAAACAACTGCAACTGACGGACGCTTTGGTGATTTGCATTTCCCAAAGTGGCCGCAGCCCTGATATTTTGGCGCAAGTGGCGATGGCGAAAGCGGCCGGAGCTTTGGTTGTGGCCTTGGTCAATGACACGACCTCGCCGCTCGCTGCGCAAGCTGATTTTGTGGTGCCATTATTTGTTGGCCCCGAAAAAGCCGTTGCAGCTACCAAGAGTTATCTGGCAACGCTCAGTGCTTTATTGCAGTTAGTGGCGGTTTGGTCTGGACAACAAGCGTTGTTAGACGCAGTGCAACAATTGCCTGAATTATTGCAACAAGCGCAAGCCTTGCCTGCACAGCTGACTGCTGATTTAGTGGCCGATGTCGCGCATTGTGTGGTGTTGGGGCGCGGCCCGGGCTATGCCATTTCCCGCGAAATAGCGCTGAAACTGAAAGAAGTCTGTGGCATTCATGCCGAAGCATTTTCCAGTGCCGAGTTTTTGCATGGGCCTGTGACTTTAGTAAAAGACCAATTTGCCATTATCGACGTGTCGGTGCAGGATGAAGCCTATGCCGCGCATAAAGCGCAAATTACCGAAGTTCATCAACGCGGTGCCAGTTTAGTGCATTTAAACCATGGGCCTTTGCAATGTCATCCTCGGGTGTTGCCATTGTTGGTGTTACAGCGGTTTTATTTGGATGTTGAGGCTGTAGCCCGCAGTCGGGGCGTGGATCCTGATGCGCCACCAGGGTTAAATAAAGTCACAAAAACCATTTAAACCAATGGCAGCGCAGCCCAGTGTTGCGCCTTGTTCAAGCAGAATTGAGGAGTTCCATGCCGTGCTAGCGAACCAGAATACCCACCAACCCCTTGCACCCACGCAAGTGATTGCTGTCGCCGAGTTGTTCGATGGTGAGCAGTGGCATCAGCAGGTGCAAGTCGAGCTGAAAGCCGGTCGTATTCATGCGATATCGCCAGCCCCTGCCGACGCAGTGCTGGCTGGACGCTTGGTGCCAGGCTTTATTGATATTCAGGTGAACGGCGGTGGCGGCGTATTATTTAATACTGAACCGACCGTCGAAGCTTTGCGCACTATGGTCAAAGCCCATGCGCAGTTTGGCAGTACCGGCTTGATGCCGACTGTCATTACCGATTCAATCAGCGTGATGCAACAAGCGGCCGATGCCGTTGCTGCGGCCATCGCCCAGGGAGAGTTGGGTATTTTGGGGATCCATTTCGAAGGTCCGCACCTTTCGGTTCCCAAGCGTGGCGTGCATCCCACTTCGCATATTCGTGAAATTTCTGCCGCTGAAATGGCCGTGTATGCGCGCACAGATCTTGGCCTGAAAATGGTCACTGTTGCGCCTGAGCAAGTGAGTCCGACACAAATTCAACAGTTGGTCGCACTGGGGGTGAAGGTCTGTCTTGGCCATTCGAATGCCGATGGCGCGACGGTGCAAGCGGCATTGGATGCTGGAGCGAGCGGATTTACTCATCTTTATAATGCCATGTCGCCGCTCACCTCGCGCGAACCGGGCATGGTCGGGGTTGCTCTGACTGATGCCGCCAGTTGGTGCGGTATTATTCTGGATGGCCATCATGTCGATGTCACTGCCGCGAAATTAGCGTTATTGGCAAAACCCCAAGGGAAAATGATCCTTGTCACTGATGCGATGTCTCCCGTCGGCACGCCACAAACTGAATTTCCATTTTTCTCAGGCAAAGTCACCCGCGATGGCAGCAAGTTAACCAACGAGCATGGCTCTTTGGGAGGCCCAGTTTTCGATATGGGCAGTGCGGTAAAATTTGCCGTTGAGCAATTAGAGTTGCCGCTCGCAGAAGCCGTACGCATGGCTTCTTTGTATCCTGCGCAATATTTAGCAATCGCTCTGAACCGAGGCCGGTTATTGCCCAACTATGTTGCGGATATGGTGTTATTAGATAGCCAAGGGCGCGCGATGGCGACTTGGTTGCAAGGCCAATTACACTGGCAACAGCCACAAGAACCGAACAACAGGTAAAAACAACAATAATCACAACAATCAACACGAGGTTTGTATGGAAATAGCGCAGCACACGACAAAAGGGCAAAGCACCTTTGTGCCGATGGTGATCATCGGGACTTTGTTTTTTGTGTTTGGCTTTGTCACTTGGTTAAACGGTTCCTTGATCCCATTTCTGAAATTGGTCTGTGATCTCACTGAATCCCAAGCGATGTGGGTGACCTTTGCTTTCTACATTGCGTATGTGGTGATGGCACTGCCGATGTCGTGGGTGTTAAATCGCATCGGCTATAAACATGGCATGGTTGCCGGGCTTGGCATTATGGCCGTGGGCGCGGTGTTATTTATTCCAGCCGCACTCAGTACGCAATATGGACTGTTTTTAGTGGCACTGTTTACCTTGGGAACTGGGTTAACCATTCTGCAAACGGCGTCAAACCCTTATATCGTCTGTATTGGCCCCCGGGAAACTGCAGCCATGCGCATCAGTATCATGGGCCTGGTGAATAAAGGCGCCGGCGTCATTGTGCCCTTGGTATTTAGTGCTGTTATTCTAACGGGAATGCATGCATATACCCCAGAAGCGTTAGCCCTGTTATCAGCCGATGAGAAAGCGGCCAAAATTACTGAATTATCCCATCGCTTAGTGGTGCCTTACATCTATATGACCATCGCATTGGTGGCGTTAATGGCATTTGTGAAAACCTCCTCATTGCCTGAGCCGGTGTTGGAAACTCCGGCCATTGAAAAGGATACTGTGGAGCATGAGACGCGCACTTCAATCATGCAATTTCCTCAGCTTGTGCTCGGGGTTGTGGCGTTATTTTTTTATGTCGGCGTTGAAGTGATTGCTGGGGATACCATCGGTTTGTATGGTCAAAACTTGGGCGTGAGCAACTGGGGCGCTTTGACTTCATACACCATGGCGTTTATGGTGCTGGGCTATCTGGTTGGGGTGACCTGTATTCCCAAATATTTATCGCAACCTCGCGCACTGCAAGGCTCCGCGGTGTTCGGTATTTTATTTACCCTCGGTGTGATGTTTGCGTCCAATGAAAGCCATCAGCTATCTAACCTGCTCTATGGGTGGACTGACCCACTGTTTGCTGTATTTGGCAGTACAGGTATTCCTTCGGTGCCTGATTCTATCTTCTTTTTAGCGTTATTAGGCTTTGCCAATGCCTTGGTGTGGCCGGCGGTTTGGCCACTGGCGCTCGAGGGCTTAGGGAAATTTACTGCCACGGCTTCAGCCTTATTAATTATGGGCATTGCTGGTGGCGCTATTTTACCTAAAGTGTATGGCTTTATTGCAACGGCTTCTGGCAACGCACAAACCGCGTATTGGCTGATGATCCCTTGTTATGCCTTTATTTTGTATTACGCCTTTTTGGGCTACAAAAAGCGGCAGTGGTAACAACTCTGCTCCAGCGCATGGCCGTGACATAAGCTCTGGCCCTGTGGTTGGTTCATGCAATCCTGGAATGAATGCCTTTTCGTCAGTGACGAAGGGCATTTTGTTTTTGGCAAGTTTTCGGAGTCACTTCATGCAACACCAGAACCCACAAACGATGCAGCAAACACAGCGATTTTATGCGCTCGATGTCCTGCGTGGGCTTGCCATCGCCTTAATGATTTTAGTCAACACGCCAGGCTCATGGCAGCATGTCTATACGCCATTGTTACATGCGCCGTGGCATGGCTTTACCTTTGCCGACATTGTGTTTCCTGGTTTTTTGTTTGTGGTGGGCGCGGCCATGGCGTTTTCTTTGCGCCAAGCACCTCGCAATGCCGCCACTTGTCTGAAAATTCTCAAACGTACCTTGTTGATGTTTGCCTGTGGCCTTTTCCTCAATTGGTTTTGGTTACTCCAGTGGGAGCACTTGCGCATCATGGGCGTTTTGCAGCGAATTGCGCTTGCCTATGGCATCGCTGCCTTGATGGTGGTGTTCTTACCGAAGAAGGCATTAATGCCAAGTGCTATCGCTTTGGTTGCTGGCTATTTTGCGCTGTTGCAGTTGGGCGAAACGCCTTATGAATTAGCGGGCAATGTGGTTCGTCAACTTGATATCGCGGTGTTTGGTGCTGCTCATTTATACCAAGGGTTCGGTATGCCATTTGATCCCGAAGGGTTATTAAGTACGCTCCCTGCGGTGTTTAATGTGCTTGTCGGCTTTTGGATCGCCGATCAGTTGCGCGCAAAATCCGCGGTTGCCGGCGTTCGTTGGTTGGCAATAGTGGGTTTAGTTACCCTGCTGGTTGCCTTGGCGTTAAGCAGTTTTTGGCCCATCAATAAAGCGTTATGGACCGGCAGTTATGCTTTGTTAGCCGCAGGCTTACTAATTTGGCTACTGGCGTTGCTGGTTTATCTTGTGGATATCAAGCGAGTGACAAAACTCACGGAACCGTTGCGGGTTTATGGCACGAATCCGTTATTTATCTATATGCTGTCTTTTGTTTGGAGTGTGGCTTTGAGTCGCTTAGTGAAGTTGACAGTCGACGGCGAAGTTGTCTCTTTAACCCAGCTGATTTTCGTGGAACTTGCCGCTTTGATGCCGCATAAAATTGCGTCTTTGACTTTTGCAATCAGCCATGTGGTGTTGTTTTGGTGGGTCGCAAAATGGCTGGATAGTCGGCGAATTTATATAAAGTTGTAGCGATATCATCAGAATTCGCCTGCAAGTGCTAGCTCAATATCAGCTTGTTTTGCAGTGGAACAGCAACTTCAAACGGACAAACTACTGAAAATCAACCTTTAAAAACCAATACCGTGGCATTGCCATGGTGTTGGTATCGCTAATAATCGGATTTTCTAAGGTGATCCAATCCTTGGCTTGAAATTGCGACAATGGAAATATGTGACGCGTTAATGGGTGCTGCTGCATATAACTCAGCAATTCACCGCTTCTAATCAGTTGTTCTAATCCTTCCTCAATCCACTTTGCCAATGCCTCATTGTCGCGACTGGTAAAAAAGTACACCGCAAACGGGTAGTGCAATATGATGTCTTGATAGCGGACCAGTTGCGGGTAGTGTGCTGCGCGTAAACTGAGTTCAGCTTTGCCTTCGTGTAATCCCCTTGGAAAATAATCACAAGCGCCAGCGGCCAATTGCGCAAATAACTGTTCATAGTCGGCAACGGCTAAAACCGGTAACCCCGCATGTTCCAAAATAGCCCGATCAGGCCAATCACTGCCAACGCAAGCCCGTAACTTTTTTAAGTCGGTCAGATTGTGCACTTGGTCTAACCGAGTTTTCATGCTGCGCACAATGGTAAATTTGCGAAAGCCCATCAAACCGCGTTCGAGCGGAATTTTAATGGCCCGCAGTTGTTGCTCTTTGTTGTGATCGGTGCCGACCCAAAATACATCGATGAGTTTCTGTTGAGTCAATGCTTGAATGCTGTTGGCTTGTTCCACTTTCACTGTGGTCACTAACCTCGGTGTGTCGCGGCCATTGGCGGCTTTTTGCAAGGCCAAGCGCAACAGCCCCACGTAATATTGATGCGAAATATCGTATTCTGAACGAGGCAACGGCACCTTTAATTCAACAGGAACCGATGTACTTTGGCTGGATGGTCTCGACGAAAGCGTTGGGTCGTTTGTGGTGGGCAGGGGTGTTCCTTTTGCAGAGACGCCAAATGCCGTGCAGCACCAGCAATAAGCCATGAATGCAAGGAAACCACGATAACGTTGCAGAGCTCTATTCATGCCAAGTCTTGTGAGTTCTGGCGTCCAAGCCGAATGAAACCAAGCTCCAGTGAGCTGGTGTAAGCCATACGCTTAACAGTACCACGGCAAAGGCAGTGATCAGTGTTTGCCCAGTTTAGCCGTTAATGCCTGCAATACGACAGGCGCCACAAAGGCACTGACATCACCGCCATGACGTGCCACTTCTTTGACCAGTGTAGACGAGATAAAAGTATTTTTTTCCGAAGGGGTCATAAACAAGCTATCAAGCTCAGGATTAAGCTGGCGGTTCATGCTGGCTAGTTGAAACTCATATTCGAAATCAGCCACAGCGCGCACGCCGCGCAGTAACACTTGGGCTTGCTGTTGCTTGGCAAATTCAGCCAATAAGCCTGAAAAACCGACGACGCTGACATTCGGCGTTTGGCTAAACACTTGCTGTGCTAAGGCCACACGCTCAGCCAAACTAAACAATGGCTGCTTCGATGGATTGGAAGCAACAGCCACAATCACTTCATCAAATAATTTCGCCGCACGGATCACCAAATCAGAATGACCATTGGTCAGAGGATCAAAAGTGCCAGGATAAATTGCTTTAGTTTTCATTTATTTGTCTCAAGCCTCGGTGAAATGTCAGCAAAAATTGCCAACACTAGAGTTTTTGGTCTATTTAGCGTTACTATAACGCAATAACAATACTAAAAATAAGCTTATTGCCGATGGATAAAAAGTTACGCACCAAAGATAAAATTCTGCAAGCAAGTATCGAGTTATTTAACCAGCAAGGTGAGCGGCAAGTGACCACGAATCATATTGCTGCGCATCTTGGGATCAGCCCAGGTAACCTTTATTACCATTTCCGTAATAAGGAAGATATCGTCCGGCAAATTTTTAAAGAGTATGTGAAGTTACTCGACAATCGACTGCAACCACCGGCGAAACAATCTGAAGCCTTAGATGCACTTGCGCAATACTTAGATGTTGTCTTTGAATTAATGTGGCGTTTCCATTTCTTCTATGCCAATTTGCCTGATATTTTAGGGCGAGATCCCATGCTGCAGCAAGATTATCTGCAAGTGCAAAAGGGCGTTCTGGCTAAGGTTATTTCGGTGTTGAATGCCTTAAAAGCGGCGGATGTGATCGCGATTGAGCAACATGATATTGCGAACTTTGCGCACACAGTGAAGCTTGTGGTGACCTTTTGGATCAGTTATTTAAAAACCCAAGCCCCGCATGCGCCGATCGATCAGCAGCAAGCCTATCAAGGGGTGTTGAAAGTGTTGTTGCTGTTTAAACCTTATGCCACAGCACAGGCCATGCCGCGGATTGAAAAGTTACAAGCGCATTATCAAACTTTGGCCGGACAGCCATTGCTGGCCTGACCATTGCTAGCATTTTTTCAAAGTTTTCGCCAAGTTTGTTGCATTTAGTTACAACTTGGCGAAGCCATTGATTGTCGAACTCCGCATAGACGGAGTACTATACCTTTGATTTTCACCCCGAACCAGGAACCAACTCCAATGAAAAAAATCACCCTGATAGCCGCCAGTGTGGCACTGGCTTTAGGCTTAGTCGCTTGTGACAAAGCCCCACAACCGAATACCACAGAAACGACCGCAACAGCGCCAGCAGCGCCATTAATTTCTGGCGTTGAAAAAGAAAACTTCGATCCAACAGTGAAACACACGGAAAACTTCTTCTACAGTGTGAATGGAACTTGGCTGAAAAATACTGAAATTCCTGCCGACAAATCGAACTATGGTGCTTTCACCAAGTTATACGACGACTCACAAGTTGCCATGCGAGCAATTATCGAAGCTGCAGCGAAAAAAGAAGGCAAAGTTGCTGGTTCTGATGAGCAAAAACTGGGTGATTTCTACAATAGCTACATGAACGAAGCCGCCATTGAAGCCTTAGGCGTGAAGCCAATCAGCGCGGATTTAACTGCCATTGCCGCAATTAAAGATCCAACAGAATTAGCAGCTGCTTTTGGTCAATTCCAAGGACTCGGCGTGTCAATTCCGTTTGGCTGGTATGTCAATAACGACGCGAAAAACTCGACCCAATATGCCGTGTATTTAGGTCAGTCTGGTTTGGGTATGCCAGATCGTGATTACTACTTAAAAGACGACGAAAAATCAAAATCAATCCGTGCAGCTTATGTGGCCTATATCAAAGATATGCTGACTTTAGCGGGTGTTGCTGATGCTGAAAATGCAGCTGCGCGCATCATGGCATTAGAAACCAAAATCGCGGAAAAACATTGGTCTCGCGTAGAAAATCGTGATGCGGATAAAACCTATAACAAAATGGCGGCCGCTGATTTAGCAAAATTAATGGGCGCTTTCCCGTGGGACGTTTATGCCAAGGCTGTGCAATTAGACGCTGCGAGCGAAATTATTGTTGAACAACCGACTTACTTTGAAGCCTTTGGTGCAATCTACAAAGATACCGACTTACAGAGCTGGAAAGATTATTTATCTTTACGTTTAGTCTCTGAATTCTCTGGCAAATTAAGCAAAGCCTTTGTTGATCGTCAATTCGATTTCTACGGTAAAACCTTATCAGGCACCACTGAACAACAACCGCGTTGGAAAAAAGCGGTCAATGCTTCTGATGAGGTGTTAGGTGAAATCGTTGGCAAGTTATATGTGGCTGACCACTTCAAACCAGAAGCGAAAGCGCGGATGGAAGTGTTAGTGCAGAACTTAATTAAAGCCTACCATGCCAGCATTGATACGCTGGAGTGGATGACACCAGAAACCAAAAAAGCAGCGCATGAGAAGCTGAACAAATTCACACCAAAAATCGGCTATCCAGATAAATGGAAAGATTACAGTGCTTTAGAAATTAAAGCGGATGATTTGGTCGGTAACTATAAAGCCGCTGCCGCTTTTGCCTACAGCCAAATGCGCAACAAATTGGGCAAGCCAGTGGACCGTTCAGAATGGTTCATGACGCCACAAACAGTGAATGCTTATTACAACCCAGTGAATAACGAGATTGTGTTCCCTGCGGCCATTCTGCAACCTCCGTTCTTTAACATGGACGCTGATGATGCCGTGAACTACGGTGGGATCGGTGCGGTGATCGGCCACGAATTAGGCCATGGTTTCGACGACCAAGGCGCGAAATTTGATGGTGACGGTAACCTGCGCAACTGGTGGACTGATGCTGACAAAGCAGAATTCGAAAAACGCGGCAAACAACTGGTTGAGCAGTACAACCAATATTCACCGATTGAAGGCATGCATGTGAACGGCGAGCTGACGCTTGGCGAAAACATTGGTGACTTAGGCGGTTTAACCGTGGCATTAAAAGCCTACAAACTGTCATTAGAAGGCAAGGAAGCTGCGGTCATTGATGGCTTTACTGGTGAACAACGTTTCTTCATCAGCTGGTCACAAGTCTGGCGTCGTAAAGGCCGTGACGAATACTTACGTAACATGCTGATGACTGATCCGCATTCACCAAGCGAATACCGTGTTATCGGTATTGTGTCGAACATCCCAGAGTTCTACACCGCATTTGACGTGAAAGAAGGCGACAAGATGTATATCGCGCCAGAAAAACGCGTCAAAATTTGGTAATTGCCAAATAACGTCAGTTTGAAAAAAGGCCGGTTTCCGGCCTTTTTGCTTGTATCAATAGTCCTAATTTGAAAAAATCAATGGGGTCAGAGTCACTGAAACAAAGTTTCAGTGACTCTGACCCCATTGATTACTGCTTTTTCGCCACGTCGCAAAGCGTTTTCACCGCCGATTGGTGCTGCAGATTTTTATCAAAAGCCAGCACCAGTTGTCGCTCGAGCACGAGGCCTTCGAT
>JACCDI010703935.1_pt1 | contig 17787 bp, 16 predicted proteins | sample 7442791 | NCBI WGS metagenome assembly JACCDI01 (sample SAMN15323434, study PRJNA562643) | freshwater metagenome | isolation source: river surface water | place: USA:Blue River Watershed | collected 2017-08-15
CTATGAAGACGGCGACTCCGTGACATTGATCAAAGACCTCAAACTCATGGGATCATCGAGCGTGATCAAGGTCGGCACAAAAGTTAAAAATATTCGATTGATCGACGGCGATCACGACATTGATTGCAAAATTGAAGGTTTTGGCGCGATGCAACTCAAAACTGAGTTTGTTCGCAAGGCTTGATCGATTCATGCAGAATTCAAAACGGCGGATCGCTTTTGAAATTGATTTAAACCTCGATTCACTGATAGGTTTTGACCCAAGTCAACGGGCTCCCCAATAAAGCAGCAGGACTTCAAAGCATTTCACCCTGCGAAATTTCCCTGAAAAAATCATTTTTCTGGGCTATCAGCTCGGTGTCAGAGGCAACTTTTAAGATCTAATACTGAGTTGCACAATTTAATGTGAAACAACAATAACGAGGAAGTAAATGGCTAACCAAAAATCCAAAATTATTTACACTTTGACCGATGAAGCCCCATTGTTGGCAACAGCGGCTTTTTTGCCCGTCATTCGTAAATTTGCCGCCCCTGCCGACATCGAGGTGGAATCTAGCGATATTTCGCTGGCAGCCCGTATTTTGGGCGAGTTTTCTGACCTGCTGCCAGAAGCTCAGCGCACCCCCAACAACCTGGCGGCTTTGGGCAAATTAACGCTCAAGCCAGAAGCCAACATCATCAAGCTGCCCAACATCAGCGCCTCTGTCAGCCAGCTGGTCACAGCCATTAAAGAGTTGCAAGGCAAAGGTTATGCCCTGCCCGACTATCCTGAAAATCCAAAGAACGACCAGGAAAAAGACATCAAGGCACGTTACTCCAAGTGCACAGGCTCAGCTGTTAACCCCGTGTTGCGTGAAGGTAACTCAGACCGCCGCGCACCTCGCGCTGTGAAAGAATTTGCGCGCAAAAACCCCCACAGCATGGCCGAGTGGAGCCAAGCGTCGCGCTCACACGTCTCGCACATGCACCATGGCGACTTCTACCACGGCGAAAAGTCAGTCACCATTGAGCGTGCCCGCGATGTCAAAATGGAACTGATCACCAAGAGTGGCAAAACCATTGTGCTCAAACCCAAGGTTCACTTGCTTGAGCGCGAAGTCATTGACAGCATGTTCATGAGCAAGAAAGCGCTCGAAGCTTTCTACGAAAAAGAAATTGAAGACGCTCACAAAACTGGCGTGATGTTCTCCTTGCACGTCAAAGCCACCATGATGAAGGTGTCTCACCCCATCGTGTTTGGTCACTGCGTCAAGATCTTCTACAAAGAAGCCTTCGAGAAGCACAAAGAGGTTTTGTTTGACAAGTTGGCCGTCAATGTGAACAACGGCATGATTGATCTCTACAACAAGATTGCCACCCTGCCCGAGTCCAAGCGCGAAGAAATCATGCGCGACTTGCACGCTTGCCACGAACACCGTCCTGAACTGGCCATGGTGGACTCTGCAAAAGGCATCACCAACTTCCACTCACCCAACGATGTGATTGTGGACGCCTCTATGCCCGCCATGATTCGCAACGGCGGCAAGATGTGGGGTGCTGATGGTCGCTTGAAAGACGTCAAGGCTGTGATGCCCGAGTCTACATTCGCCCGTATTTACCAAGAGATGATCAACTTCTGTAAGTGGCACGGCGCCTTCGATCCCAAAACCATGGGCACAGTGCCCAACGTCGGTTTGATGGCTCAGCAAGCTGAAGAATACGGCTCACACGACAAAACCTTCGAAATTTCAGAAGACGGCGTGGCCAACATCACCGACCTCGAAACAGGTGAAGTGTTGCTGACTCAAAACGTTGAAGCGGGCGACATTTGGCGCATGTGCCAGGTGAAAGATGCGGCCATTCGTGATTGGGTCAAATTGGCCGTCACTCGCGCACGCAACTCCGGCATGCCCGTGGTCTTCTGGTTGGATGCTTACCGTCCCCACGAAGCTCAATTGATCCGCAAAGTGAAAATGTATTTGCACGAGCATGACACCAATGGTTTGGACATCCAAATCATGAGCCAAGTTCGCGCGATGCGTTACACCCTTGAGCGCGTTGTGCGCGGTTTGGACACCATCAGTGCCACCGGCAACATCTTGCGCGACTACCTCACCGACTTGTTCCCTATCATGGAACTGGGCACCAGCGCCAAAATGCTGTCCATCGTGCCTTTGATGGCGGGTGGCGGCATGTACGAAACGGGTGCCGGCGGCTCTGCTCCTAAGCACGTGAAGCAATTGGTTGAAGAGAACCACTTGCGTTGGGACTCTTTGGGCGAATTCTTGGCCTTGGCTGTTTCGCTCGAAGATTTGGGCATCAAGACTGGCAACGAAAAAGCCAAGATTCTTGCCAGCACTTTGGATGCAGCGACAGGCGCCTTGTTGGACAACAACAAGAACCCATCCCCCAAAACAGGTGAGCTCGACAATCGCGGCAGCCAGTTCTATTTGGCCATGTACTGGGCCAAAGAGTTGGCCACACAAACGGCTGACAAAGATCTGCAAGCCAAATTTGCCCCCATCGCCAAAGCCTTGGCAGACAACGAGAAGAAAATTGTGGATGAACTCAAAGCAGTTCAAGGCAAGCCCGTTGACATTGGTGGTTACTACAAGCCGTCTGATGAGTTGCTACAAAAAGCCATGTGCCCTAGCAGCACTTTCAACGCCATCATTCAAGCTGCATAAGTTTGAATGGTCTCTAAGTTGCGATGCTGCCATCGCAGCTTAGACAATAAAAAAGCCGCTTTCAGAGCGGCTTTTTTTCGTTTGCAAAGTTCATTCGAAGAGGTCTGATTGCTGAACTGAGGTCTTGCTATTTGATTTGATCTTCTTTTTGGCACTGGACTTGCCCTCTGAAGATTTGATCGGCGCCAGCTCCAAAATAGCAGGCACAGAAGACTTTTTCACGGGTGGCTCTTGTGAGCTTGGGGCCAATGCGCTCTCAAGCTGTGTCAAGCCGGCCTGCCATCGCTTCAAGCGCTTTAACTCACCACGATTCATGCAACGATAGACAGCCAACAAAGCGCCATCTTGTTCGTTTTCTAGGATCACGTACTGTTTGTCCAACCAAGTTTTCTCGCGACCCTTGAGGCTCAAGGGTTCATCATTGGTTTTCAAGTCTGTTCGGGTGAACGCAGTGATGGCACGAAGGATGATTTTATTCATAAGTCTAGTTGAATAACAATTGGTTAAGTAACTTTATGTTAATTAACGAATGGTTAAAAATCAATAGGTTGTGCAACTATTTGTTATATATCAATGACTTAGGCCAAAACGGCATCGGCGATGAGCTTGATGGATACTAAGAACAGGCCTGTTTGCACCAATTTAAAGAACCAGGCATCTGCAATCCGACGGGTGAGATACGCCCCCAAATAGGTCCCCGCCAAAGCAAAAGGAATCAAGACGGCAGCCTTGGTGAGGTCCTCCATCGAATAGGGACTCAAATTTTGATAAGGCCCAATTTTGGCCAGGTTGATGACGGCAAACAAAATCGTGGCCGTTCCCGCAAATTCAGCCTTCGGCAATTTTTGCGGCAATACAAACACCTGAAATGGGGGCCCACCAGCGTGAGCAATGAAACTGGTAAATCCCGCCAAGGCCCCCCAAAAACTTCCTTTGGGCACTGAAGCGGGCAAAGGTGCTTCCGCCTGACCGCGCTTGAACCATGTCTGCAAACAAAATGACACCCCCACCACCCCAATGATGAACTTGATCGTCAAATCGGAAATCAAGGAGGCAGTCAACCAACCAATCAAGACCCCAACAATGCCTGCAGGAATCAAAATTTTGAGATTGACCAGACTGTAGTCGCGCCTGTAAAGCCATATGCCCACCATGTCCGAAATGACATAAAGGGGCAGCAACAGCACCGCAGCCTTCACGGGAGACATTACCAATGACAGAACGGGCACAGACATCATGCCCACCAAGGGCAAGCCGCCCTTTGACATGCCAATGAGCAAAGCGGCAAAACTGGCAAGCGCCAGGTACAGATCTATTTCCATGAAAACCTTGAAGACAATCGCCAGACAGCGATTTCAATTAGTAATTGGATTGCGGATACTTCAAGATGCGCCAGCAACTGAAGGTGGCAATTGCAGAAATACCCAGGGTGATCCAAATGACCATGCTGTAGCTTTGCGTGATGTCAAAGACTTTGCCAGCCACAACGGGACCCAGTAAGTTACCCAGGGCTGCGCCAGTGTAGAGCGTGCCAATGATGGCAGACACCGCCTTGCCACCAAACAAGTCCATGCAAATAGCGGGCAACAAAGAAACAATGCTGCCGTAGCTCAATCCAAACCAGATGGCAAACAAGGCAAACAGCCATCGGTCATGCGCGCCAGCCCAAACGAGGTAGGACAAACCCATCAAGGCCTGCATCAACATCAAGGTTTTAACCCGACCCAGTCGATCGGCCAGCCAACCAATGGCAAAGCGACCGACCAAACTACCAATGCCGATCAATCCCACCAAGCCAACCGCCTGCGCTTCAGGAACGCCCGCGTCTCTGGCCGCAGCAGAGATGTGCGCAAAAGGAATGAACATCACGGGCGCGCCAAGCAGCGCACCCATGTAGAGCCATTGAAAGGACGGCGAACGAACGGCTTCTTTGAGCGTTAAGCCCGGCAAGTCTCCCTTTGCCAGTCCGTTTTGCATGGGCGCTCGCTCCAATAAGAAAGCGGCCAACAAACCCACGCACAAAACCCCAAGAGAAAGAATTTGCAAAGCCTCACGCCACGGCATGCGAGTCAGCAAAACGCTGACCACAACGGGCAGCAACAAAGTCCCTGCCCCCACCCCAGAGCTGGCAATGCCTGAGGCCAAACCACGGCGTTTGGTAAACCAAGGCTGAACCGACGCAATCGAAGGCGTGTAAACAAATGCGATGCCCAGTCCCACCAGCAAACCATAGCTCAGGTAAATGGTGTCCAGCGATTGCGCCAGGCTGGTGACATACAGTCCCAAGGCAATCAGCCCCATGCCAGCCATGCATATAAGGCGAGGCCCAAAACGATCGGCCAGCAAGCCGCCCAAGGCTCCCAGCACAAAGTAAATCAAGCCACAAATGCCAAAGATCCAAGAAACATCAGCCCGCTGCGCCGAAAACTCCTTGGCAAAGCTTTCAAAAAAAGCAGCAAAGGAATAGGACACACCAAAGATCACGGCGAGGCAAACAAATGTTGCCCAGACCATGACCCAAGCTTTACGAGACTCCATCTTGGGATGGCCTGATTACTGAGGTTCTAACTTGGCTTTTTTCACCAGTGCCGCATATTTGGCCAACTCAGATTTGAAGGCAGCCTGCGCCTGTTCCGGTGAACTGATGTTGATAGAGTTGCCCTGCTTCGCCATGGTCTCTTTCACCGTGGGGTCGTTGAATGCTGCCACGATGCCATCGTGAATGCGTTTGACGTTGGCCGCACTCAAACCTTTGGGTCCAATTACCGCAAACCAAGCCTCTACGTTGTAACCCGTCAAACCTTGCTCAATGAAAGTTGGAATCTCGGGGGCTGCTGCCACGCGTTGTGGACCGCACATGCCAATGGCTCTGAGTGCTCCCGACTTGATGTGTTGCTGAACACTGGGCAAGGCCACCGTGGCAAATTCAACCTGGCCGCCCAGCAAGTCCGTCACCATGGGGCCAACGCCCTTATAAGGAATGTGCTTGGCACTGGTCTTCGATTCGTCCAAAAACATCTCAGCAGCCAAATGCAAAATGGTGCCGTTGCCGCCAGAGGCGAAATTCAACTCACCTGGTTTGTTCTTGAGCAAGGCAATGAATTCTTTGCCGTTGGTGGCAGAAACCTTTTGGGGATTGACCACCAACACCATAGGCGTGCTGCCCATCATGGCGATGGGCGTGAAGTCACCAGGCATGTCAAAGGGCAAAGATTTCAAGACACTGGGGAAAATGACCACATTGTTGGAGACCACCGACAAGGTGTAACCATCGGGCGCTGCCTTGGAGAGGGTTTGAAGACCCACCACGCCACCGGCGCCGGGTTGGTTCTCGACCACCACCGACATCCCCAAAGATTTGGACAATGCTGGTTGGGCTGCACGGGTAATGGCATCCACACCAGAGCCCGTTGCGTTGGGCAAGACCAAGCGCAAGGGGCGATCAGATTGGGCTTGAGCCCATTGAGGCAAGGCTGAAATGGCACTCACAGCGGCCAATTGCGTCAGGACGGTTCGGCGATTTTGCTTCATGATTTGTCTCCCCTTGGATATAAAACTTGGGGCTAGTTTAGTATTTTTTCTGGTCCTGTGAATTTTTCTGCTGTTGCCACCCACAGAGGCCATAAGTCACTTTATGCTCAGACCTTGTATTGGTTCTTCCTAACAACTTTTCATTTGTGTCCACTGCCCTTCGTATTCTTTATCTGAGTCAAGACCCAAAACTGATCCAACGACAGTTAAAGGGTGAAGTCGTGACCTTGGCAGAGGCGCGTCCGCTGCGTGACGATGTTTCGACCGACGAGATCACCCCTGTAGCCATATTGAGTCACTACGACGAGACCCTGGGTCAGTACGCGCACACAGGCACTCAATTCCAAGGGCAAACCCTGATGGGGCCAGGTGAGCTTCAAAAAAACCAATTTCAAATCATTGTGGCTGGCAAGCGCTATGGCAAAGGCTCTTCCCGAGAGCACAGTCCCACAGCAGAAAAGTTGGCAGGTATCCAATGTGTCATTGCGGAAAGCTTCGAACGCATCTATCGACAAAATGCCGACAACATAGGCTTGCTGACCAGCACTGATTTTGACTTGCTGAACAAGATACAAACTAACAACAAGATTGAGATCAATGATTGGACACAAGGCCGCGATCCCTTAACAGCCGGTATCTTGTCAGCAGGTGGGCTTTTGAAATGGGGCCAAAATCACCTCACGCATAAACTTCCCAAAGCGCAATCGTCTGACAACAGCCCCATGACGCTGTTTGAAAAAATCATAGAGAAGCACCGCTTAAAAGCCCCCCTTACCGCGACCTTGCCAACCTATGGCGAGGGTTTCTTCGTGGAAGCCCATTGGCGATTTATCCATGAGTACTACACCGGCATGGCCAACACCTTGTTGCACAAGGCATTGGGTCCCAGCTTTGTCCTGAAACGACCCGAACAGATTGTGGTCTTTGAGGATCACTCCTCTTACGTGCAGGAAAGCCCTGCGCATGTCAAAAATGGCTTGATCTCCAAAATGTTGGCCATGAGCCACGCTCAACGACAGTTTGCGCAGCAACATCAACTCAAAACACATCAAACCTTGACCGATGCAGAAGCGGCACAAGACGACGGGCGCAATGTGGCAGGTATTTCACACGCCATGATGACGGAGCACTATGCCTTGCCTGGGCAGGTCGTGGTGGGCACCGATTCACACACCCCTCACTCAGGCGCATTGGGCTGTGTTGCATTTGGCGTGGGCACGACCGACATGGCCAACGCCTTTGTCACCGGCGCCATCAGACTCAACCGTCCCGAAGTAGTTTGCGTACAACTCAACGGCACTTTGGCCCAGGGCGTAACAGCAAAAGATGTCATGCTGGCCCTGTTGGCCACCCCTGCCATTCAAAGCGGCATGGGCTTGGGCAAAGTGTTCGAATTCAAAGGCACGGGTGTGTCTGCCATGTCGCTTGACGAGCGCGCAACGCTGACCAATATGACCGCCGAGTTGGGAGGCTTAAGTGGTATCGTTGCCCCCGACCTAGAGACGCTCAAGTTTTTAAAAGAACGCAGAGGCATAGACTTTGTGATCGAGGATTGGATGCACAGCGATGAAGGTGCCACCTATGCAGATACGATCTCCCTTGACCTCACTGCTCTAGCGCCTATGGTGGCCTCACCTGGCGACCCTGGCAACGGTATCTCACTGGCAGACTTGAAGGATGACATCAAGATCGACATTGCCTATGGCGGCTCGTGCACGGCGGGCAAGCGTGAGGACTTTGAACACTATCACAGCGTCTTGGCCTGGGCCGACAGCCAGGGGCTGAAATTCCCCACCCATGTTCAGGTGTACTTGCAATACGGTACAACGGCAGTTAGAGACTACTGCCAACAAAAAGGCTACGATGCATTGTTTAAAAAGATGGGGGTCCGCATCCTCCAACCTTCTTGCGGGGCCTGTGCCAATTGTGGTCCTGGCTCATCTACCCACCCCGATCAAGTTACAGTGAGCGCCATCAATCGCAATTTCCCCGGCCGGTCTGGCCCTGGCAAAGTTTGGTTAGCCAGTCCGCCCACCGTCATGGCCAGTGCTTTGGCCGGCCGCCTCATTTCATTTGAATCCTTGCAACGAAAGTACCTCGCATGAGTTCCTTCCATTCTCCCGCTCAACGCTCTGCCATCACACCCCGTTTGCCAGGCATCCGCTTTGTGCACTCCCCTGGCCCCACCCATGTGCCCGACGAAGTGATGCATGCCATGCAGCGCCCCATGACGGACTTGGCTGATCCGCGCGTGGCAGCGCTGATTGCGGCGTGTGAGGCTGGCATGAAAGAACTGCTGAATTCCCCTCAATCCGATGTTTTCTTTTATGCCAGCAATGGCCATGGCGTTTGGGAAGCGGCCTCGGCCAATTTGGGCTCTGACCAACATACTCTGCTGATTGCAGGGTCTGGCCATTTCTCAGACCAATGGGCCATTCAAACGCAAGGTTTGGGCTTGTCGGTCATGAGAACCCCTCATCAAGAAGGTCAGCGCATCGATGTTGCCGCCATTGAGTCAGCCCTTCGCACTGACACTCAACACCGCATTGCTGCGGTGATGGTGGTTCAGACAGACACCGCCAGCGGCATCACCAGTGATTTGCTCGCCATCCGAGAAGCGATTGACCGTACCGGACACCCTGCCCTGTATGTGGTGGATGTGGTGGCCTCATTGGGCGCCACCACATTTGACATGGATGCCCTGCGTGCTGATGTTTGCCTCGGGAGTTCGCAAAAAGGTTTGATGATGCCGCCAGGCTTGGGCTTTGTTGCGGCCAACGCCAAAGCATTGGCTTGGTCACAACAACATGCCAAGCCACGTTACTACTGGAGTTGGCAAGAGCGCAAAACGGACAATCAATCGGCCAAGTTTTGTGGCACCCCTCCCTTGGCACATTTGGCGGGCCTAGAAGTCTCCTTGGGTTTGCTCAAAGCAGAAGGCTTGGCGGCGGTGTTTGCGCGTCACGAGCGTTTAGGTGGCGCAGTTCGCGCGGCTGTCAATTGCTGGGCCACCGCGGGCGCCCTCAAACTGCATTGCCAAGATCCCCTGGGATTCTCAAGTTCTGTGACTGCCATTGAAGTCAGTCAAGGTGTTGACCCAGAAGCTTTGCGTGTGGTGGCACGTGAAAAGTTCCAAGTGGCCATGGCCGGTGGTCTCGGACCTTTGGCTGGACGCGTCTTTCGCATTGGCCATTTGGGCGACATGAACGAGCCCATGATTTTGGGGGCCTTGGCTGGCATTGAAGCGGCCATGACGGTTCAAAAGATACCTTATGGCCCTAACGGCATGGCTGCTGCGATTGCTTACTTGGCAAAACACACGCCCTGAAAGACGGACTCAATCACACCCTAAGGTCAAGGGTGTGGAATGCCTAGCTTTTCATAAAGCGGCAAGATGTCTTGACGTATTCGCTTGAAATACAGCGCATACACCAGCGCAGCCATGCCTCCCACCATTGCAAAAATACACAAAGCGGCTTGACTGCCAATTTCATGGGCCAACCACCCCGAACTCAGTGACCCAAGGGGCGACATCCCCAAGAATGACATGACATAAAGCGCCGCAACACGCCCACGAAGTTCATCGGGCACGATGCTTTGCAACACTGTGTTGGTCGATGCAGCGGTCAACATCATGCTCATGGAAGACACAAATAAAAGCGGCAATGCCACCCACAAGCTAGGCGCTAATGAGAACCCCATCAAAGTCAGACTGGCAATGCCTGCGTGCCAACCAATCAATTTGAACAAGCCTCGAATGTTGTTGCGTGACGCCAAATACAACATGCCACACACCGCCCCCAATCCCGCGGCGCTGTAAAGCAGACCCAGGGTGCGCGAATCACCCTGGAACCTTTGGCTGGCAAACCATGGCATAAGCGAGCCATACGACTGCAAGCAAAAACTACTGATGGCCAGCAAGACCAAGGCGCATCGGCTTGGAAAAAAACCATAGGCATATTGAATGCCCACGACCAGTTGTCGGAACACGCCAGCGTGGGTGTGACTCAATACATGCTGGGTGATGTGTGTTGCGCGAAGTGCAGAGATCACAGCCAGTCGCATGATGCAGTTGACAGCAAAACTCCAAATCTCACCAAACGTTGCGGTGATCAAGCCACCCAACATGGGGCCTATAAAGCGAGCACCGTTCATCACCGTTGAGTTCAGTGCAATGGCGTTGGTCAGTTCTTGTCGATTGGGTAGCAGTTTGGAAATCAAGGCTTGACGGGCGGGTGCATCAAAGGCATTGCCCAAGCCCACGACTGCATTGCCCACCACCACATGCCAAGCCTCGATGAGGCCGCTGATCATCAGGGCCAACATGACCAATGACTGCGTCATAGCCAAGGCATTGGTTGCGAATAAAACTCGCCTCACATTCAGCCGATCGATGAAGACACCTGCAAAAGGCGTGATCAGCAACATGGGAATTTGTAGACTGAAGGCGGACAAGCCCAACATCAGCGTGGAGCCGGACAGGCGATAGACCAACCAACTGGTGGCAATCAATTGAACCCAATTGCCAATCTGTGAAGTGCCCTGACCCACCAGGAACAATCGAAAATTCCGGTGCTGTAAGGCACGCAGACTATTCGGTAGATTCATGAGGCAAAGGTCCTGAATTCAGCGGTTGATAAAGTGTCTGCATTCTAGTGCTGCAGAATGGCAAAATAGTCAAAGCAACTTAACCCTCCGTAAAAGGTCATTCACATGGTACAAAGATTTGATGTTGGCGCCCGTTTGTCCGAGATGGCCATTCACAATGGTGTGGCCTACCTGGCAGGTCAAATTCCAGAAGATCCCAATTTGGGCATTGAAGGTCAAACGCAGCAGGTGCTGGATGCCATCGATAAGTTGCTTGCGCGAGCTGGCACCGACAAAACAAAGCTTTTGATGGTGCAAATATTCTTGGTGGACTTGAATGACTTTGCGGGCATGAACAAAGTGTGGGACGCCTGGGTGGTGCCTGGCCATACACCGCCCCGCGCTACAGTTCAAGCGAACTTAGCATCGCCAAAATGGCGCATAGAAGTGGTCGCGACCGCTGCGGTTTAAGGCGCCGACTGATTCATTTGCCGCTCATTGGGCAAGAACAAAACGATGAAAGCGCCAAGGGCTGCAACGCCTGAGGCGACCATCATCAATTGCGTAAAACCCGACGCTTTGACAAACGGCCCCAATAGATAAACAGCCAACGAGCTAATGCCAAATGAGATGGCAATACGGGTACCACTCACACGCGAACGCATGGCATCGTCGATGTACCGAACCACCATGGTGTCGCTAAAGGGAATGGCGCCAAAGACCATCACCATGTAAGCAATGGCCGCAACGTACCACACCCACCCGGTGCTTTGCGAGGCCATTGCAAAGCACACAATTTGCAAAAACAAGATGCTGAAAAAAAGTGGTTTAACAGGGAGCCAATCAAGCAAACGCCCCACCACCAATTGCGCCAATGACGCCACAGCGTAAATCAGCGCCAACAAAACCCCCAAGCGCGAAGGGTCCGAAACCAATCCATCCAAGCGCTCTGCCAGCAACTGCGCATTGCCATTGGTGGTGATGTTGAACAACAAACTAGTGGTCGTAGAAGTAGCCACCATCACCACAAAAGTGCGCCACGCCAAGTGCTTGGGCAATTGAACCACCGTGGATTTCTTCTTGGAGGGTGCCACTGTCTCATGGGGTGCCGACATGGCAAATAAAACACCACACACCATGGAGACCACACCTGGCACCCAAAACGCCACACGCCAGCCCTGCCAGGCCACCAAAAATCCCGTCGACAATGCGGCCATGGCAATGCCCAAATTACCGGCCAGACCATTCACACCAATGGTCAAGCCTGGTCGCTCAGACTTTTGAACCAGCATGGGAATCCCCACGGGGTGATAGATGGCAGAAAAAATCCCCAAGACGGTTAATGCAATGGCCATTTGAAGTGGTGTTTGAGTGAAACCCACCGCGATGGCGGACAAGCCCATGCCAAAATAAAACACCAGCATCATTTGGCGGCGCCCCCATAAGTCGCCCAAGCGGCCTGCAGGGATCGAGCCCAATCCGAACATGACAAATGCACCGACGGTGTAAGGCATCATGTCTTCCCAACGACCCACACCAAAATCTTGTGCAATCGCACTGACGGCCGTCGCAAAGATCAACAAAAACAAATGATCTAGTGCATGACCGACGTTGAGCAAAATAGAAGGCAGGATGGGCATGTGTCCTCACAAACTTGGCAATGCCAGCATTAAACCTTGAAATCAAGACGCCGAGGTGACCCCTAGGGGTCAGTCCAAGGGAATATCCTGTGCCCAAATTCTTGAAATTCTCATAGGCTTGTGGCTCATTTTGATTGTGGAGTACACATGGCATCTTCTCAAACCTCTTCATCCCCCAAAAAGTGGCTCTCCGCTTTAGCGGTGGCCCTTGGATTTGCTGGCTTCATCGGCACGGCCAGTCCTGTTTTGGCACAAAGTTATCCCAACAAGCCCATTCGCTTGGTGTGCCCCTTCCCACCTGGAGGCGCTGTTGACATTGCGTCTCGAGCCATCGCGCTTGAATTGGCTAAAAATTTAGGCCAACCCGTCACGGTCGACAACAAGCCAGGCGCCGGTGGCAACATTGGTAGCGCCGAAGTCGCGCGTTCTGCGCCCGATGGCTACACACTGCTCATGACCACCAGTGGCATTCAGGCCATCAATCCAGCCTTGTATGCCAAGATGCCATTCGATCCGAGTAAAGATCTTGCACCCGTGTCGATGCTGGTTTCTTTGAACAATGTCTTGGTATTGCACCCCTCTGTGAAAGCCAACTCGGTGAATGAGGTCATTGCCCTGGGCAAGGCGCCCAACAGTGCCCTCAACTACGCTTCCAGCGGCAGTGGCACTAGCACGCACATGTCTGGCGAGATGTTCCGTTCTCTGTCCAACATTCCCATGACTCACATTCCCTACAAAGGCAGTGCGCCTGCCATGAACGATTTGTTGGGCGGTCAGGTCATGATGATGTTTGACAACATCCCCTCTGCCTTGCCACACATCAAAGCCGGCAAACTGAAAGCGCTGGCCACCACAGGCGCCAAACGCGATCCTTCTTTGCCAGACGTACCCACCATTGCTGAAGCGGGCTTGTCGGGCTACGAATCAGGTGTTTGGTTTGGCCTGATGGTGGCTGCCAATACACCCAAAGAAATTGTCAGCAAACTCAATGCGGAAGTGATCAAAGGTAGCAAGTCACCCGAGTTTGTGAAGCGCATGACCGAATTGGGCTACATCATTCATGGCACCAGCCCAGAGACCATGGCTGACATGAACAAAGCGGAAGTGCAACGCTGGGGCCCTATTGTCAGAGCTTCGGGTGCTAAAGCTGACTAAGACAGACAAGCGCTTTTTCCTAACTTTCTATTGCAACAAATCGCCATGGCAAATGCTCTCAAAATCGTTTTCCATGGCGATAATGCAGCCAACTTTCGGTCCGGTTTAGAAGGACTTCTGCAGCACCCGCACCAAATTGTGTCGGTTGCGCAGGCACTAGATCGCGCTGAAGATATCGCGCATTTTCAAACGGCCGATGTGATTGTGGGCATCACCTTGAACGACAGCATGCCTAGCCCCCAAAGCATGCGTCTATTTCAAGCGCCCTCCGCAGGAACCGATGGCATTCAACGCCATTGCTTGCCACCCAAGGCCATCCTTGCCAATTGTTTTGGTCATGAAAACGCCATCGCTGAATACGTGATGGCAGCTCTGTTGTCACGACACGTGCCTTTACTGCAAGCCGACCAAGCACTGCGTGAAGGTCATTGGCATTATTTTGCTGGGCGACCTGGGGCCCTTCGAACTGAACTGGGCTCGCAAACCATTGGCCTCTTGGGCTTTGGCCACATTGCCAAAACTTTGGCGCATCGTGCCAAAGCGTTTGGCATGCGCGTTGTGGTGGCAAATCGAAGTCCCGTTCAAAGCACCGACGTCGATGCGTCGTATGGCTTGGACAACTTAGATGCCTTCATGGGCTCCTGCGACGCATTGGTCGTTACCTTGCCTTTGACCGACAACACAAAAGGTTTGATCAACGCGCAAACCATCCGGTGCATGAGACGTGATGCCATCTTGATCAATGTGGGGCGTGGCGCCGTCATTGATGAGTCTGCGCTTTATGAGGCGCTTAAAAATCAAGTCATTGCCGGTGCATTGATCGACACTTGGTATCAATACCCAGGTTCTGACACGGCCACCTGTGCGCCCTCGCAGTATGACTTTGCCAGCTTGAATAATGTTGTCATGACGCCCCACATGTCTGGTTGGACTGAGGGCACTGTTCAAAGACGAAAACAAACAATTGCTGACAACATCAATCGATTGTGGGCAGGACAAGCCTTGCTCAACGTTTTGTCAGACTAAGCGTTTTCGCACTGACTTTAAAGTTTTACTAGGCGCTTTGCCGCGCCACAATTTCAAAGCCTAGGTCTAATTGCGGCTGCTCTGGCACTTCGCCATGAATGAGTTGCAACAACATCTTGGCCGCTGCTTCACCCACTTGTGCACGGGGCGTTCGAACTGTTGTTAAGGGCGGCCACATTTGATCGCTGCCCGTCAAATCGTTGAATCCCGCAATGGCAATTTGCTGCGGGACGGCAATCGATAGGCGCATGGCTGCCAACAAAGCACCTTGCGCCAAATCGTCATTGCAAAAGAAGATGGCATCGACCGAGGGGCTTTGTTTCAAGATTTGCTCGAACATCAAACCGCCGAGTGCCAAAGAGGAAGGCGCGGGATTAAGCCATTCCAAATTGGCGTCGTACAAATCAACTGACTTCAAGGCTTTTCTCCAGCCCCATAAACGTTGCATCACGCGAGGATCGAGTTGCGCCGCTGCAAAGACGATCCGCTTTTTACCTTGACCCAAAAGGTACTGGGTCATGGCCTCCCCTGCCTCTGTTTGCCTAAACCCAACGCAATAGGGAATGGATTGTTCAACAGGCGGTAAGTCCATCAAATGAACACAGGGTACATTGCTTCTGGCCATCAATTTTTGCGTGGCTGGGCTGTGATCCAAGCCCGTGATCAACATGCCTGCAGGGCGATGATGCAATTGCTCGCGCAAGAGTTGCTCTTCTTCGCCAGCGTTGTAATGCGTCACACCCATGAGGGTTTGAAAACCAGCCCCACGCAAAGTTCTTTGGGCCGCTTCCAACAAATCAACAAACAAGGTGTTGGACAACAAGGGGATCAAGATGGTGACATGATCACTTCGTTGCGAGGCCAGTGCCCTGGCAGCGGGATCCGGGACATAACCCAACTTGTCTGAAACAGACAAAACACGAGCCACCAAATCTGGATCGACGGCACGTTCTCCTCTCAAGGCTCGAGACACCGTACTGGGACTGACGCCCGCAGCCTGCGCCACATCGCTCAGGGTGACGCGTCCTGTTGAGCGGTGGTTTTTGAGACGAGCGGGCACTGGTTTCAAGGGTTTTTACCGTAGGTTAAAAGTCATTCACCGCGCTAGGATAGCGCTATCCAAAGAATTTAACCGAAAAAGATTCAAACCATTTGCCATCGATTTCCCTAATAAAAATTTGATTGCAAGACAGTTCTCTTTTTTTAACCTTTCGGACAGCGCTGTCCAAAACCATTCAAACCGTCGCCAAAATTCATGTCAACAGAAGTGCAAGCACTGCGAATCATTGTGATGGGTGTGTCTGGCTCCGGTAAGTCCACCTTGGCACAAAGCCTGAGTGCAACGCTTCAAATTCGCATGAAAGATGGCGATGAACTGCACTTGCCCCAAAGCGTCGCCAAAATGAGTGCCGGCATTGCGCTTCAAGATGAAGACCGTTGGCCTTGGCTGGAGCGCATCGCCAAATACCTCCGAGATCCACAAGACAACAGTGAGCAAGGCGGCATTGTGGCGTGCTCAGCCCTCAAGCGCATATACCGCGATCGCATCCGTCAGCATGCCGGCCCCCTGGTTTTTTTGTTTCTAGATGGTCAGCCCGACCTCATTCGCCAAAGAATGCAACAGCGCGTAGGCCATTACATGCAAGCAGGCTTGCTAGACAGTCAGTTGCAAACTTTAGAGAAGCCCTCAGCCGATGAGACCGATGTCATCACGCTGTCCATTGATCAACCCGTCGAGCAAATTCTTCAGCAGGCCCTTCAAAGTTTGAAGGCCGCGCCGCTTCACGCCCTCCCCTGATTTACCCACCATAGGATTTACATGTTCATTCGCTGTGCATTTTTTCAAGGCAACGTCAAACCTGGCAAAGAGCAGGCCTTCAACGATTACATCCGCAAAGAGCTTGTACCTTTGTGGACACGCTTTCCAGGCGCCCAAGAAGTGCGTGTCTTGCGCCAAGTGGAGAGTGACGTGGCCGACCCTCACTTTGGCATGGTGTTGTCTGTTCGCTATCCCACCCGTGAATCGATTGAAATTGCTTTGGCATCGGAAGTTCGACTGAAAAGTCGCGAAGTGTCCAAAGATTTAATTGCCATGTTTGATGGCACCGTATTCCATACCGTGTTCAGTGCTGACGAATATGCACTGCCCACCGATTGATTTTTTCACCCACGTCAAACCACAGGAGACATCACCATGAAAATTTCTCGCATTCTCGTTGCTTGCTTGATCGCTAGCATGGGCTCGGCTGCTTTTGCTGCCAAGTTCAACCTTAAGATGGGGCACGCTGTGAACACCACAGACGGCCAACACGCTGCGGCTATGAAATTGGCTGAGTTGGTCAAACAACGTACCAACGGTGATGTTGAAATCACCATCTTCCCCGCCAATCAATTGGGCAATGACGCTGCCATGATCAATGGTGTGCGCGGCGGCACCATCGACATTGTGTCAAGTGGTGCTTCCAACTTTAATGGCATTGTTCCCAACACGGCCGCCATGGAGTTGCCCTTCGTGTTTCGCAGCGCACAACACGCTTACACCGTGCTAGATGGTGCAGTTGGCACGGGTGTCTTGAACGAGTTGGCGCCCCACGGCATGAAGGGTTTGGCCTACTGGGAAAACGGCTGGCGCGCATTCACCAACAACAAGCGCCCTGTGACCAAGCCTGAAGATTTGAAGGGCTTAAAAATTCGCTCGACACCCAACCCTTATCACATTCAAGCCTTCAAACTGTTGGGCATGAATCCTTCACCCATGCCCATCGCTGAGTTGTACACCGCTTTAGAAACTGGTACTTTTGATGCGCAAGAACACCCCATCAACGTCACTTGGTCTTCCAAGTTTTACGAAGTTCAAAAACACCTGACGGTCAGCAATCACGTTTACTCGCCATTGGTGGTGGCTATGAACAAAGGCAAGTTTGATTCATTGCGTGCAAACTACCAAGCCATTGTGGTGGAAGCTGCCCGCGAAGCTGCCAAATATCAGCGTGGTTTGAATGCTGCCAATGCAGGTAAGGTGGTGGCAGACTTGAAGAAATCTGGCATGCAAGTCATTGAGAACGTTGACATGGCACCCTTCCAGAAAATCGTGTCTGCTGAAATTGCCAAAACCTTTGGTGAAAAGAACGGCCCTGCTTTGTTGCAAGCCATCGAAAACACCAAGTAATTTGTGCCACAAA
>JACCDI010985828.1_pt1 | contig 17787 bp, 15 predicted proteins | sample 7442791 | NCBI WGS metagenome assembly JACCDI01 (sample SAMN15323434, study PRJNA562643) | freshwater metagenome | isolation source: river surface water | place: USA:Blue River Watershed | collected 2017-08-15
ACCTGGCCAGCCTGAAGAACCATTTCGACAAGGGCCAGGCCAAGACCCACTGGCACGAGGCCTCGCGCACCGACGCGAGCTTCGAGCAGTTCATCGCCGACCCGGCCGTCGAACAGGTGCACTTCATCGGCAAGGACATCGTGTACTTCCACACCCTGTTCTGGCCAGCGATGCTGCAGTTCTCCGGTCGCAAGACACCCAGCCAGGTGAACGTGCATGGCTTCATCACGGTCAGCGGCGAGAAGATGTCCAAGAGCCGAGGCACCGGCATCGACCCGCTGAAGTACCTGTCCCTGGGCATGAACCCCGAGTGGCTGCGGTACTACATCGCCGCCAAGCTCAATGGCCGGGTGGAGGACGTGGACTTCAACCCCGACGACTTCGTCGCCCGCGTGAATGCCGACCTGGTGGGCAAGTTCGTCAACATCGCCAGCCGCGCGGTGAAATTCATCCCCGACGGCAAGCTGGTGGTCAACGACGCCGCCAGCCTGAATCCGCAGCGCCTGGTGGACAGCGTGGCCCAGCTGTATGAAGGGCGTGAATACGGCAAGGCCCTGCGCGAGATCATGGCCTACGCCGACGAGGTCAACCTGCGCTTTGACGGCGCCGCGCCGTGGAAGCTGGTGAAGGAAGGCCAGGGCGAGCGTGCCGCCGCCGTGTGCAGCGAGTGCATCGAGCACTTCAAGGTGCTGGCCACCTGCCTCAAGCCGGTGCTGCCGGCGCTGGCGCAGCAGGCCGAGGCCTTCCTGCAGTGCGAGCCCCTGACCTGGGCCAGCGCCGCGCAGCCCCTGGGTGCCGGCCACGTGGTCGGCGGCTACCAGCACCTGATGCAGCGGGTCGACCCCAAGCTGCTGGACGCGCTGTTCGATCTGCCGGCCGCCGCTGCGGCGCCTGCGGCGGCACCCGCATCCGTGCCTGCCCCCGCGGCTGGCGCCGCCCTGCCCGGCGGCGAAGCCATCGCCGACACCATCACCATCGACGACTTCGGCAAGATCGACCTGCGCATCGCCAAGATCGTGCAGTGCGAGCCGGTGGAGGGCTCCACCAAGCTGCTGCGCCTCACGCTGGACGTGGGCGAGGGCCGCACCCGCAACGTCTTCTCCGGCATCGCCTCGGCCTACAAGCCCGAGGACCTGGTGGGCAAGCTCACCGTGATGGTGGCCAACCTCGCGCCGCGCAAGATGAAGTTCGGGGTGTCCGAGGGCATGGTGCTCGCCGCCAGCCATGGCGACGAGAAGGCGCAACCCGGCATCTACGTGCTCAACCCCTGGCCTGGCGCGCTGCCGGGCATGCGGGTGCGCTGACACGCCGTTGAGCCACAATGGGGCGTGACTTCACACGCTCCCTCCGGTGAACCTGCCTCCACGGGGCCCCGGCGTCTGGCCGGCTTCCGCCCCCGGATCGTCGACGCGCTGCGCGGCTACCGCGCGGGCGCCTTCCAGAAAGACCTGGGCGCCGGCTTCACCGTCGCCATCGTCGCACTCCCTCTGGCCATGGCCTTCGCCATCGCCAGTGGCCTCAAGCCCGAGGCTGGCCTGTGGACAGCCATCATCGCCGGCGCCATCGTGGCGGCGCTGGGCGGCTCCAACGTGCAGATCGCCGGGCCGGCCGGTGCCTTCATCGTCATCGTCTATGGCATCGTCGAGCGACATGGCGTCGCCAACCTGCTGATCGCCACCGCCTGCGCGGGGGTGCTGTTGTTCCTTATGGGTCTGCTGCGCCTGGGCAATCTGGTCAGGCTGGTGCCGGTGAGCATCGTGGTCGGATTCACCAACGGCATCGCTGTACTGATCGCGCTGTCGCAGCTGCGGGACTGGCTGGGCCTGCAGGTGCCGCGCATGCCGGCGGACTTCTTCTCGCAGCTGGGAGTGTTGGCGGCGCACCTGGGCAGCTTCAATCCCTACGCGTTCGCGCTGGGCTCGGTGACGGTGCTGGGCCTGTGGCTCTGGCCGCGGCTGTGGGGCGCGCGCTCGCCGATCCAGCCGGCCATGGACCTGCCCCTGGTGAACCAGGTGGCCATGGTCGGTGCGCGGGTGCCGGGACCGGTGGTGGCCCTGGTCACGCTCGGCGTGCTGGCCTGGGTGCTGGCGCTGCCGGTCGAGACCATCGGCTCCCGATTCGGCAGCATCCCGCAGGGCCTGCCGGCGTGGGCTCCGCCGGACTTCAGCTGGGAGGGGGCCAAGCAGCTGGTGAACCCGATCCTCACCATCGCCCTGCTGGGGGCGATCGAGTCGCTGCTGTGCGCGCGGGTGGCCGACCAGGCCAGCGGCCTGCCGCGGCATGACCCGAACCAGGAGCTGATGGCCCAGGGCGTGGCCAACGTGGTGGTGCCCTTCTTCGGCGGCATGCCGGCCACCGGTACGATCGCCCGCACCGTGACCAACGTGCGCGCCGGCGCCACCACGCCGGTGGCGGGGCTGGTGCACGCCGGGGTGCTGGCCGCGATCGTGCTGGCGCTCGGGCCGCTGGCCCTGCACGTGCCGCTGTCGGTGCTGGCCGGCGTGCTGCTGTTCACGGCCTGGAACATGGGCGACTGGCGGGAGTTCGCCCGCCTGCGCCGGCACAGCGCGCACTACCGGTTGCTGATGCTGGCCACTTTCACGCTGACCGTGGTGTTCGACCTGACCGTGGCCCTGGAGGTCGGGCTGGTGCTGGCCTGCGCGCTCTTCATCCGCAGCATGAGCACCGAGTTCCACGCCGAGGTCGACCACCCGGCACCGGATCGCCTGCGTATTCGCCTGGCGGGTTCCCTGTTCTTTGGCGCGGTGGCGCGGATGGACGACGCGGTGCGCGCAGTCGAGGCGTCTGCGGACATCACCGAGGTCGATATCGATGCCGGCCGACTGGTATACCTCGACACCACCGGTTGCGAGGCCCTGGTGGAGATGGATCGCCTCACCCGCAGCCGGGGCGGCCGCCTGCAGGTGCGGCACGCACAGGGCCAGCCCCGCGCGGCGCTCGCGCGGGCGGGGCTGGTGCCTCAGGCGGTGGCGAGCGAGGCGAAGCCCATCGACATCCAGCCGTCGTAGGCGGCCGGCAGGGCCTGCTCCGCCACCGGTGCGCCCGCACCTGCGGCGGCAGGCAGGGACAGGTCGATCGCCTGGAGCGAGGCGTCCTCGCTGGTCGCGAAGTTCTTGAATACGCCCCGCGAGGCCTCCGCCCGCACTTCGTCGCGGCGGCGGACATGGAGCCCCTCCACCACGTAACTGTCGGCCTTCTGCAGCACCTTCTCCGCGGCCTCGGCCGCAGCCCGGGCCTGCCGACCGGCCTCGGCCAGGCGGTCGCGGTCCACGGTCAACGCGGCATCGAGCAGCGCCTGGTTGGCGCGCCGCAGGTGGGCGTTCGCCTCGCCGATGGCTGCAGCCGACAGGCGGCACCGCAGTTGCAGCTCGCCATGGGTCTCGACCTCGCCAATGCGCTCCGCCAGGGCCTGTGCCGCGGCATCACCCAGGCCAGGCATCAGCGTCTGCAAGGCCTGGGGCACCCGGCCTCCGACCACACGCACGCTCAGGACCGCGCCTGACTGCGTCTTCAGCAGGCCCTGCTCCCGGATCACATGGCGTGTCACGGTCCGGTCCAGGCCACGCTCCATGTGGCCCTCCAGCCGGCCCTGGGCTGCGGTACCGTGGGCCTCGGCGATCAGCGCGAGCTGGCGCCTCACGATCTCCTGGTCCTGCGCGCCAGACTGACGCACTTCACGGGTGACGCCCACCTGCGCGCTGACCGCAGCACCGACCGCTGCGATCGCCTCGGCCACGCCCAGGTTGATGGAAGCCTCCAGCCTGCCCGTGCGGGCTGTCTGCGCGACCTGGTCGACCCGGGCTTCGCGCCAGGCGAGCAGGTCGATGTGGCGGCCCTCGCTGAGGCTGCGGACCATGGACTCGCAGGTGGCCAGGTCCGCGAAACGGAAACGCAGGCCGGCGCCGGTGGCGCGTGAACCCTCGGCGCTCAGGCCCAGGGCTTCGTTGAAGGCCTGCAGCGCGACGCCGAAACGCACCTCGCGCCGGCCGATCACCTCGACCTCATAGCCTTCACCCTCGCGCAAGATGTGGATGCCGTCCGAGCGTTCGGCCCCCATGTGCGTGGCCACGGACAGGCCCGGCAGCACGGGTTGCGACACGATCTGGTCGCCGTAGCGGCCGAAGCGGATGGCGAAAGCCTCGCCGGGCTGCAAGGCCTTGAGCCGGATGGCGAGTCGGTCCGGTTCGGCGCGCGCGGGCGCGGCTGGCACGGCGGCGGAGGCGCTCGCCGAGGGCAGCAGGGACACCGCTGCCGCCGGTTGCGATGCGGCGGAACCCGTCGCGGCCCGCGACAGCCGGCCCAGCAAGCCGCCTTTCTTGCGGACCGCAGTCCCGGTCGCAGCCGGCGGCGCCTTGACCGGTGCCGCCGGCGTGCCCGCGTGCGCCTTCGCGCCTGGCGTCACCAGGCCATGGACTTTTGCCGCCGCCTTGAAGCGCAGGGTGGTCGGATCCAGCTCGGCGCACAGGGCCGCGAGGTTTCCAAGGGCGACGAAACGTCCCCGCGGCGTGGTCATCGCCTCGATCTGCTCGATCAGCCGCCTGTTCAACGGCGTGCCCGCAGGAAAGCGGCCAGGGGTCAGCCCGAGGTCGCCCATGCGGCGCACCACCTGGGCGCCCATCGTCGATTGCGTGCCGAATGCCTTCGACAGCTCGAACGCCGGATCCCCCGACGCCAGTGCCACCTGGAACAGCGCGATCTGGCTGCCCTGCTCGACGAGTCGGGCCATGTCGGCCTCATAGCGGCGCCGCTCGACCTCGACCTGCGGCTGGAGCCTGGCCAGGCCCTGCTGCATGTTCACCAGTTGCTCGAGCGTCGCCTTCATCGGCAACCAGGCCTTGAGGGACGCAGGGTCCGGCAGCTCGTCGTGGTCACGCACCTGCAGCGTGACGGGGTCGAGGCCCGACAGGCGCGCACGGCATGTCTCGAGTTCGGTCACAAGCGCCCGTTCCGCCTTGCGGATGGCGGGCGTGTCGCCTTTCAGGTCGGCCAGCGCCTCGGCCGCCGCCAGGTAGGCCACCAGCGCACGCATCGCCGGCTCGGCACCGGCGTAGGCCTGCCCTTCGCGCATCCACAGGCAAGGCGCAACCCCCGGCGCGCCCGGATGCCCGCCACCGGCCAGCGGGCGCAGGCCCGTGAGCAGGGCATCGCGTTCAGCCAGCCGCTTGTCGAGGCTGTCCACCAGCAACGCCTTGCGCTGCTCGACCTGCTTCCAGCGCGCCTGGAACGCCTGTGCGATCGCCGGCCCGTCGACCGTGTCGGGCACTACGCCAGTGGCCCGCTCGCAGACCCGGCGCAGGACGAAATCCGCATAGGCCAGCGGGTTCTTGTTCCGGTCGGCCACCGAGACCAGCTCCGCCTGCTGGAGCTTGCGCGCGAAGGCAGCCAGCTCCTGGCGGCAGCGGACCACCGCGCCCGTGCTGGGAAAGCCCTGGCGCACATGCCGCAGTGCCTCTTCCAGCGTCAGGGCGGCGCCGTCACGGCCCGTGAGGAAGCGGCACAACGCCTCGGCCTCGGTGTTCGAGAGGAGCCCCGCCGCGGCGCTCAGGGCAATCCACTGGACGACGCGCAGGTCGAGGGCCTCGACGACGCCAGGCGCGACGCGGCACAGCCCGTCGATCAGCTCCCGGGTCGGCGCCAGTGCGGTGAAGGCGCTGGCAAGGCCCGACACCATGCCGCCCGTGACCTTCACCTTCGTGCGCAGGGCGCTGAGGAGGAAGAGCCGGTCGAGTTCATCGGAAACCAGACGCTGGTTGTGCCAGGCATCGATGCGCAGGCGCTGTGCGTCGAAATCGACACCCCCCGCCGAATACCGCTCGCAGGCCTCGGGCACGCCGGCCTGTACCGAGCGTTCCTCGTCATCCACCACCGCCAGGGCGAAGGCGCAGACCTCCTCGCGCCACTCGCGCGCCTGGAACAGGGCGACAAGCACGTCCGGGCGAGTCGTCAGGGCGGGAATCAGGGTCTCCCGGAAGGCCCGGCCTCCCATCTCGCCCTTTCCGTCGCGGCCCGTCGGCGATGCCGCAACGGCGCGCGCCAGCGCCAGCAGCGCCTCGTCCTGGCGCAGCGGGTCGATGCCATCCATCAGCAGCTGCAGGCGCCGGCAGACCTCGATGTACTCGCTTGTCCGGAGCCCCTCGATGGACTCGGCCAGCTGGCGGCATGCGGGCTCACTCCGGGCGGTGGCGAGCTCGCGACATGTCGCCAGCACGGCGATCGGCTGTTCGAGGACGGCCAGCCGCTGCGAGGCCCAGTCGATCGAGCGGGCCAGCGCCTGGCGGGCATGCGGCGCCAGGCCGGGGCAGGTCTGGGTGGCCTCGCGCAGGTCGGCGAGAAGATCGCGGTGCTCCTGGAGCGTGGCCGCGTCCCGCGTGCGGTGCAGCGTCGGGTCGAGCGTGCGGATCAGGGCGAAGGCCCGGGTGGGTGCATCGCGCGTTTCCGCCTGCAGGTTCAACGCCGCAGTGGCCAGGCTCCCTCTCAGGCTCTCCAGCACCGTCGCGGGCAGGCGGCCCTCGGCCGCGCGGATGGCGGTGTCCACGGTCGCAAGCGCCGCGATACGCGGGGCCAGCGTGGTGGACCTGTCCCCCAGCGACAGGATCGCGCGGCGGATGTCGCCTTCCATCCCCGCCTGCGAGACGAGCAGGCCCTGAATCAGGCCGGCCACTTCGGTACGCAGGCGATCACGCTCGCCGGTGCGCACCACCAGGCCGGCGCCGTCGATCGACGCGGCCAGCGCGCGCAGGGCGGCCAGGCGCTGCAGCAGCGGCAGCGGGCCCGGATCCGCCCGCAGCGCCTCGAGCCGTGCGCGCAGGTCCGCCAGCACCCGCTGGGCCTGCACATCGCCCACCACCGCGAGTGCCGCGGCGAGAACGGCCTGCGCCCGCGACGCGGACCGCAGGCGGAAGGTGTCCGACGCCCGGCAGTCCTGGGTGACCCGGGCGAGGAGCCCGTCCACCGTCGCTTCGCCAGCGGTCATCTGGCGTGTGACGCTGCGGCGCAGTGCCAGATCGTTCCGCAGGGCCTCGACGGCACGGTCGAACACCTGGTCCGGCCATTCGTCGGCGCATGCGCGCGCCAGCTGCAGCATCCCGTCCTGCGGGTCGCCGGGCAGGGCTGCGGCAGGCGTCTGGAGCTGGGGGGCGCGGACCTGCGCCAGGAGCGCGACGGCATGCTGGCGCTGGGAGCCGGACAGCGGATCGATCCGGCCGGCCAGGCGCGCGAACGCGCCCGATGCGGCCACCGGGCGCAGGTACCCGATCGGATCATCCGGCTCGGCGGCACTCGCCGCGACGACAGCGCGGCCCAGCATCACCTCCTGCAGGCGGGAGAAGAAGCCGCGCTGGGCGGGCCGCAGGCCGGACAGGTCGCCCGCCGCAGGCCCCATGCCGACGGGTCTTCGGGCCGCCGCCTGGGCGCCATGGGTGGAAGGAGGGGTGTGCATGGAAGTTCTTTCGTGAAGGCGGCCCTCGGGGCCAGGGGGGTTCAGGTGGCCGGCTGCGCGTCCAGGGCCCACAGCTCGTGGCGCCAGCGGCCCGCCACCTCGAGGAAATCGGCCACCCAGGACCCGAAGGCCTGGGCATCCAGGGCCTCCAGGGAACGGGAAGCCCACAGGACCAGCTCGCCCCCGGCCGGATCCACGGCGAAGCTGCCGCCGGCGGTATCGATGCCCAGGAAATGCGCCTGCAGGCATTGGGCGGCCAGGGCCTCGGGCCGCGCGGGCGGCCAGGGCATGAGGGGCACTCGCAGGAACACCTCGCGGCGGGCCTCGGCCACTTCGATGGCGCACTCGAGCCCGTTGCTGTGGCCCACGGCGCAGACGCCCTCCGCATCCAGGACCAGCGGGAAGCCGATGCGCTCCCCCATGTGGCGGAGCCAGCGGCCTACTTCGTCTCGCTCCTCGCCGATCCGGCACGCGGTCATCAAGTCCCCTTTGGAAGGCCGCATCCGGACGGACGGGCCTGCCCTCTGTAACGGGGCTCGAAGACGGGGTTCCGGCCCCTCCGGTGGCGCCCTGACGGGCCGCTAGAATCCCTGAAAGAGGTTGTCTGACATGTTCCTGCGCATTTTTCGCCGCCCCGACTACAACTCCGAAGTCACCCAGTTCATCTCCGGACTGAAGGCGGCCCAGCCGGACCTCGAAGCCCGCCAGCGCGCCGGCCGCGCCCTGCTGTGGGACAAGCACGTGGACCGCGAACTTCAGGCTGAATGGAAGCAGGCCCGCGTCCCCCAGAAGGCCTACGTCTACGGCAGCGGCCACTGAGCCCGCCGCCCCCGTGATGGACGAACCCACCGACACCCTGCCTGCGCCCGCCCAGGCCGAGGTGCCCGGCCTGCCCGAGGTGGTGGACCAGGTGGCCATCGCGCGCCTGTATGGCGAGCCGCTGTTCGCGCTGCCGCAGGACCTGTACATCCCGCCCGATGCGCTGGAAGTGTTCCTCGAGGCCTTCGAGGGCCCGTTGGACCTGCTGCTTTACCTGATCCGCAAGCAGAACTTCAACATCCTCGACATCCCGATGGCCGGGGTCACCCGCCAGTACCTGCAGTACGTCGAGGAAATCCGCAGCCGCAACCTCGAGCTGGCCGCCGAGTACCTTCTGATGGCGGCGATGCTGATCGAGATCAAGTCGCGCATGCTGCTGCCGCCCAAGAAGGTGGCCGAGGGCGAGGAGCCGGAAGACCCGCGCGCCGAGCTGGTGCGCCGCCTGCTCGAGTACGAGCAGATGAAGCTCGCCGCCGCCCGCCTGAACGAGGTGCCCCAGGTCGGCCGCGACGTGCTGCGTGCCCAGGTCTACATCGAGCAGTCGCTGCAGCCGCGCTTCCCGCAGGTGAGCGTGGTCGACCTGCAGGACGCGTGGCGCGACATCCTCAAGCGGGCCAAGCTGGTGCAGCACCACAAGATCACGCGCGAGGAACTGTCGGTGCGCGAGCACATGTCCATCGTGCTGCGCAAGCTGCAGGGCCGCAAGTTCATCGAGTTCGAGCACCTGTTCGACGCCACCCGTGGCGTGCCGGTGCTGGTGGTGACCTTCATCGCCGTGCTGGAGCTGGCCAAGGAAACCCTCATCGAGGTGACCCAGGCCGAGGCCTACGCGCCCATTTACGTGCGCCTGGCCTACCAGCCGGCATGATCCCCGGCATGAACGCACCCGCCACGCTGGACTTCGATGTCCTCATCGTCGGCAGCGGCCTGGCCGGCCTGTCCGCGGCCCTGCACCTGGCGCCCACCCGGCGCGTGGCCGTCATCACCAAGCGCGCGCTGGCCGACGGCTCCAGTGGCTGGGCCCAGGGCGGTATCGCCGCGGTCTTGGGCGAGGGCGACACCTTCGCCGCCCATGTCGACGACACCCTGGTGGCCGGTGCCGGCCTGTCCGACCCGGCGGCCACGCGCTTCGTCGTCGAGCATGCGCCCGAGAGCATCGGCTGGCTGCGCGAGCTGGGCGTGCCCTTCTCCGAGGAAAACGGCCAGCTGCACCTCACGCGCGAGGGCGGCCACAGCGCCCGCCGCATCGTCCACGTGACCGATGCCACCGGCGCCGCCGTACAGCAGACGCTGATCGAGCATGTGCGCCGCTCGCCGAACATCACGCTGTTCGAGCACCACATGCTGGTCGACCTGATCACGGCCGGCAAGCTGGGCCAGTCGCCGCAGCGGTGCCTGGGCCTGTATGCGCTCGACGAGGACACCGACCAGGTGGTCGCCTTCCGGGCGCCGCACACCATCCTGGCCACCGGCGGTGCGGGCAAGGTCTACCTCTACACCACCAATCCCGATACCGCCACCGGCGACGGTATCGCCGCGGCCTGGCGCGCGGGTTGCCAGGTGAAGAACATGGAGTTCATCCAGTTCCACCCGACCTGCCTGTACCACCCCAACGTCAAGAACTTCCTCATCACCGAGGCGGTGCGTGGCGAGGGCGGACGCCTGCTGCTGCCCGATGGCACCCGCTTCATGCCGGCGCACGACGAGCGCGCCGAGCTGGCCCCGCGCGACATCGTCGCCCGCGCCATCGACTTCGAGATGAAGCGTCACGGCCTGGACTGCGTGTTCCTGGACATCTCGCACCAGCCGGTCGAATTCATTCGCGAGCACTTCCCCAACATCCATGCGCGCTGCCTGGAGCTGGGCATCGACATCACCCGCGAGCCGATCCCGGTGGTGCCGGCGGCCCACTACACCTGCGGCGGCGTGCAGACCGACCTGGCCGGCCGCACCGACCTGCCAGGTCTGTACGCGATCGGCGAGACCGCGTGCACCGGCCTGCATGGCGCCAACCGCCTGGCGTCGAACTCGCTGGTGGAGTGCATGGTGTTCGCACGTTCCGCGACACAGGACATCCTGGCCACCCCGCTGGCCCCGCCACCGCCGGTACCCGCGTGGGACGACAGCCAGGTGACGGACGCCGACGAATCGGTGGTCATCTCGCACAACTGGGACGAGCTGCGCCGCTTCATGTGGGACTACGTGGGCATCGTGCGCACCAACAAGCGCCTGGAGCGCGCGGCCCGGCGAATCGCGCTGCTGCAGCACGAGATCCACGAGTTCTACAGCGCCTTCCACGTCACGCGCGACCTGCTGGAGCTGCGCAACCTGGTGCAGGTGGCGGACCTGATCGTCATGTCGGCGATGCTGCGGCACGAAAGCCGCGGCCTGCATTACAGCCGCGACTACCCCGGGACACTGCCCCGTGCCGAGCCCACGCTGCTGCGTCCCTCGGCCCGCGCACCGGCCACGCCTTCGTCAGGCACCGCCTGGTGAGGCCATGCGACCCCAGGGGCCCGGGGGGCGCGGGGCGGCTGTGGTAGCGTAGTCAACCTGAACAACAAGGCCGACGCCTGCGGACGGCGGCCGTCCTTTCCCGGAGGGATTTCCATGCGTCGTCTCGTCTCCCGCGGCCTGGCTGCGGCCATCCTCGCCCTCGCCGCCAGCGCGCACGCCCAGTACCTGCAGGGGGCGGCCCCGCCTTCGATCCTGATCGAGAAGCTCGACGAGGACGCGCGCCAGTGCGGCATCACCGAGGACCTGCTGGACGCCGCGGTGCGCCTGCCCTTCGCCTCCGCCAACCTGCGGATCAACGACAGCGCACTCACGCCTTACGTGTACGTCAACGTGAACGTGCTGCGCCTGTCCTCCGGCCTTTGCGTGGCCAACGTGGCGATGGACCTCAAGCGCTCGATGTGGGCAAGCCCCGGCGCCAGCCGCAGCATGATCGCCTCGGTCTGGTCCAAGGGTGCGATGCTCTCGGGCGGAGCCTCCAACTTCGGCCGCCGCGTGTCCGACGCCACCGAGACCTTCGCCAAGCAGCTCGTGGGCGCCTGGCTCAAGGACAACTGAAGTCCTCCCGCTCGGACCCCCTCCGCATGCGGCCCATCACTGCCCGACAGGCGCTGCACATCAAGCTGGGCGTCGGTGGTGCCTGGGAACGCGAGTGCCTGGAGCGCGGCACGCTGCGACTGGGCTACCGCGAGATCTCCCATGAACTCGCGGTCCGAGCGGCCGGCGAAGGCGACTGGGACGCGGTGCGTGCGATGGCGCGGGAGCAGGGCCTGGGGCGCAGCCTCGGCGCCGCGAGCACGCACGTGAATCAGATCCGTCACTTCTATGCGTCGGATTCCGAGGTGCTGTGGATCACCTTCCATGCGGACCGCCTCTGGTGGTGCTTCGCGCGTCCAGACGTGACGCCCCTGCCGAACGGGGATCGCGAGCGCCTGGCCATCGGCGGATGGAGCGACCGCGACATCCATGGGCAGCCCCTGCTCAAGGCGCGCCTGGCCGGCAAGCTGCTTGCGACGCAGGGCTACATGGGAACGATCTGCGGCGTCAACGAGCTGAACTACCTCCTGAACAAGATCAATGGCACCGTCGAGCCGCATGTCGCACAGGCGCAGGCGGCGATCGAAGCGTTGCAGAACGCCCTGCTGCCGATCATCCGGGGACTGCGGCCGTCGGACCTGGAGATCCTGACCGACCTGATCTTCCGGCAATCCGGCTGGCAACGGGTGGGCGTGACCGGAGGCACCGAGAAAGACGTCGACCTCGACCTGCAGCAGCCGGTGACCGGCGAGCGCATCGCGGTGCAGGTCAAATCGCGGGCCGATGCAGCCGTCTGGCGGGACTACAGGGACCGCTTTTCGGACGCCGCGGGCTACACGCGGGTCTATTTCGTCACGCACAGCCCCAGCGAGGACCTGCGGCGCGAAGCCGAGGCGACGCAAGACGACCAGTTCATCCTCTGGGGCGGCGCGGAACTGGCGGAACAGGCCGTGCGCAGCGGCCTCACCGACTGGCTGATGAACAAGGCGAGCTGACAGTCCGGCGCGCCGGCGAGCCAGACGCTCAGGCGGCGCCGATGTTCGGCACCAGCGAGCCAGCCGGCTGGCCGCTTTTCAGGGCGGCGGTGAAGGCCAGCATGCGGTCGATCGGCACGCGCGCACGGTCGATCAGGGCGGCATCCACATGGATCTCGTTGGCGCCGGTCTCCAGCACGCGGGCGAGGTCGACCAAGCCGTTCATCGCCATCCAGGGACAGTGCGCGCAGCTCTTGCAGGTGGCGCTGTTGCCGGCGGTGGGCGCCTCGATGAAGGTCTTGCCCGGGTTCAGCGTGCGCAGCTTGTGCATCATGCCGTTGTCGGTGGCCACGATGAACTCGGGGGCGTCCATCTCGCGCGCCGCCTTGAGGATGGCGGAGGTGGAGCCGACCGCATCGGCCAGGGCCACCACCTCGGCGGGCGACTCGGGGTGCACCAGCACCTTCGCCTCCGGGTGCTGCTTCATCAGGTCGGCCAGCTCGAAGGACTTGAACTCGTCATGCACGATGCACGAGCCGTTCCAGAACACCATGTCGGCGCCCGTCTCGCGCTGGATGTAGCCGCCCAGGTGGCGATCCGGCGCCCAGAGGATCTTGTGGCCCTTGTCCTTCAGCGCACGCACGATCTCCAGCGCGCAGCTGGAGGTGACCAGCCAGTCGGCGCGGGCCTTCACCGCGGCGCTGGTGTTCGCATAGACCACCACGGTGCGGTCCGGATGCTGGTCGCAGAAGGCGCTGAAATCGTCGATCGGGCAGCCCAGGTCCAGCGAGCAGGTGGCGTCGAGGTCGGGCATGAGCACCCGCTTGTCGGGCGAGAGGATCTTGGCCGTCTCGCCCATGAAGCGCACGCCGGACACCACCAGGGTACGGGCCTTGTGGTCGCGGCCGAAGCGGGCCATCTCGAGCGAGTCGCTCACGATGCCGCCGGTTTCCTCCGCCAGGTCCTGCAGGTCGGGGTGGACGTAGTAGTGCGAGACCATCACCGCGTCGCGCTCCTTGAGCAGGCGGCGGATGCGGTCCTTGAGCGCGGCGCGCTCGCCGGGCGAAGGCTCGGCGGGCACGCGGGCCCAGGCATGGCGGGTGCTGCAGGTGGCGCCTTCGGGCTGCTCGTACTCGACGTCCTTCAGCGCCGCCTGGACGGGAATCACGGCACTCATCACAGTTCCTTGAAACGCATGGAGAAGTCAGTGGCCTTGACGTCCTTGGTCAGGCCACCAATGGAGATGCGATCGACGCCGGTCTCGGCCAGCTCGCGCAGGCGCTCGAGGGTGACGCCGCCGGAAATCTCGAGGATGGCGCGGCCCGCATTCAGGCGCACCGCCTCGCGCAGGGTGGGCATGTCCATGTTGTCCAGGAGGACCATCTTCGCGCCGGCGTCCAGCGCCTCCTTCAGTTGCGCGAGGGTTTCCACCTCGATCTCGACGAAGCTGGCGCGCGCCGCGACGCGAGCGGCCGCCTGCAGCACCGGCGTGACGCCGCCGGCAGCGGCGATGTGGTTTTCCTTGATCAGCACCGCGTCGTACAGGCCGATGCGGTGGTTGGTGCCGCCACCCACCCGCACCGCGTACTTCTGCGCCAGGCGAAGGCCCGGCAGGGTCTTGCGGGTATCGACGATGTGGGCGCGGGTGCCGCGCACCGCCTCGACGTAGGTGGCCGTCTTGGTGGCCACCGCACTCAGGAGCTGCAGGAAGTTCAGCGCGGTGCGCTCGGCGGTGAGCAGCCCGCGGGCGCTGCCGCGGATCTCCAGCACCACCTGGTCGGCGGCGCAGCGGCCGCCTTCGGCCACGAACCATTCCAGCGTGGCCTGGGGCTCGACCTGGCGCACCGCAGCCTCGACCCAGGGCCGGCCGCACAGCACCGCGGCCTCGCGGGCAAGGATGCGGGCCTGCGCCTGGCGCGAGGGATCGACCAGGCCGGCGGTGAGGTCGCCGGCGCCCACGTCCTCGGCCAGCGCACGGGCCGCATCCTCGGCGGCCAGGCGCGCCAGCGACGCGGGCGAGAAATCGAAAAACTCGGACATCCCGGGAGCATAGCGGTTGCCGGCACACCGGCTGGCCGCCGGGTGAAAATGCGCGACATGACCACCGCTTACCAGGACCTGGCCCTCTCCCGCGCCGACGTCGAGGCGCTGCGCGGGCCCACCGTGCTCGAGTTCGGCGCCAACTGGTGCGCCTGGTGCCAGGGCGCGCAGCCCCACATCCAGGCGGCCCTGGCGGGTCAGGATGGCCTGCGGCACCTCAAGGAGGAAGACGGCAAGGGCCGGCCGCTGGGCCGGGCCTTCGGCGTGAAGCTCTGGCCCACACTGGTGATGCTGCGCGATGGCCAGGAAGTGGCCCGGGTGGTGCGCCCGGCCAGCGCGGACGACGTACAGCAGGCGCTGGCGAAGCTGGCCGGCTGAAGGAGGCTCAGCCCTCGGCGCGCGCGTCGCGCCCCATGAGGTCGGCCACCGCCTGGGCCGGCGACTGGGTGCCATCCAGCAGGCCGACCACGGCGTTGGCGATCGGCATGTCCACGCCAAGCCGCGCGGCGCGCTGCACCACGGTGCGGGCGCAGTAGACGCCCTCGGCCACGTGGCCCAGTGAATCCACCGCCTGCGACAGCGTCATGCCCTGCGCCAGCAGCAGGCCCACCTTGCGGTTGCGGCTCAGGTCGCCGGTGGCGGTGAGCACCAGGTCGCCCAGGCCGGAGAGGCCCATGAAGGTTTCCGCCCGGGCGCCCAGCGCGAGGCCCAGGCGGGTGATCTCGGCCAGGCCGCGCGTGATGAGGGCGGCCCGCGCGTTGAGCCCCAGGCCCAGCCCGTCGCACAGGCCGGTGGCGATGGCCAGCACGTTCTTCACCGCGCCGCCCACCTCGACGCCGGGCAGGTCCTCGTTGGCGTAGACGCGCAGCGTGGGGTTGTGGAAGGCCGCCACCAGGGCCTCGCGCACGCCGGCATGGGCGCTGGCGGCCACCAGCGCGGTGGGCTGGCCGCGCGCCACTTCCTGCGCGAAGCTGGGGCCGCTGAGGGTACCGGCCGCCAGCCGAGGCGCGACCTCGGCCTGGATCTCGTGCCCCAGCAGCCCGCGCGGCGGCTCGCCGCCGGCCTCGAAGCCCTTGCACAGCCAGGCGACCGGCACCCGGGCGTCGCGCAGGAGGGCGAGCATGGCGCGCAGGCCGGCCATGGGCGTGGCGACGATGGCCAGGTCGTGCGTGGCCACCAGCGTGGGCAGCGCCTCGGGCGCGTCATCGCGCAGGGCCAGGGAATCGGGGAAGGCGATACCGGGCAGGTAACGCCGGTTCTCGCGGTGGGCGCGCATGTCCCGCGCCTGCGACGCGTCGCGTGCCCAGAGGGTGAGCGAATGGCGCGCGGCGGCGTTGACCGCCAGGGCGGTGCCCCAGGCGCCAGCGCCGAGCACCAGGACCTTCACCGCGTGCCTTTCGCCGGACGGCCGTTCAGGCCTGGGTGATGATGCCGGAGCCCTGCTCGCCGGCCTGTTGCTGCTGCTCGTACATGGCCTGGAAGTTGATCTCGGCCAGGTGCACCGGCGGGAAGCCCGCGCGCACCACCAGATCGGCCACGCTGGCGCGCAGATAGGGATAGACGATCTGGGGGCAGACCACGCCCATCAGGCCGCCGAGCTGGTCTTCGCCGACGTTGCGGATGTCGAAGATGCCGGCCTGCTTGCACTCGACCAGGAACACGGTGCGGTCCTGGATCTTGGTGGTGACGGTGGCGGCCACGGCCACCTCGAACACGCCCTCGGCCACCTGCTGCGCCTCCACGCCCAGCTGGATGTCCAGCGCGGGCTGCTCCTGCTCCAGCAGGATGGCGGGGGAGTTGGGTTGCTCGAGCGAGGCCTCCTTCAGGTAGACGCGCTGGATCTGGAAGACGGGGGCCTGGTTGTCGGACATGGGGAAGGCTTTCTGGGGATGAAACGACGCCGGCCCGGGAGTCCGGGCCGGCGGGGCTGGAACGGGGAGATTATGTCAGGCGCCCTGCTGCTGGAGCAGCGGCAGCAGGCCGCCGCGGCCGTCCAGCGCGATGAGGTCGTCGCAGCCGCCCACATGGGTGTCGCCGATGAAGATCTGCGGCACGGTGCGCCGGCCGGTGAGGGTCATCATCTCGTCGCGGCGGGCCGGGTCGGTGTCGATGCGGATCTCCTCGATCGCCTCGACGCCGCGGGCCTTGAGCAGCTGCTTGGCGCGCTGGCAGTACGGGCAGACCTGGGTGGTGTACATCTTGACGGGCTGGGTCATGGCGGGGCTCCTCAGGCTTTCTCGACGGGCAGGTTGGCTTCGCGCCAGGCCTTGAGGCCGCCGGCGATCGGCTGGGCCTTCTCGTAGCCGAGCTTGCGGGCCTGGGCAGCGGCGCGCTGGGCGCGGCCGCCGCTGGCGCAGACCATCAGCACCGGCAGGGCCTTGTTCTTCACCACCTCGGGCAGGCGGGCCTCGAGCTGGTCAAGCGGGACGTGGCGGGCGCCGGTCACGTGGCCGGCGGCGAACTCACGCTCGTCGCCGACATGGACCACCACCGCCTTCTCGCGGTTGATCAGGTTGACGGCGGCGGCCGGGGCCAGGCCGCTGGCGGCGGCGCCGCGGATCACGGGCATGAGCAGCATGGTGCCGGAAGCGGCGGCCACGGCAAGGAGCATCCAGTTGTCGATGAAGAACTGCACGGGGGGTCTCGGGTCGGGTGGGAAGGGTGCGGAACCCGGGATTCTAGAATCCCGGGGTTTCCCACACCGACCACAGGCGCTTGCCCATGCACAAACTCGTCCTGATTCGCCATGGCGAATCCACCTGGAACCTGGAAAACCGCTTCACCGGCTGGACCGACGTGGACCTGACCCCCACCGGGGTCGAGCAGGCCAAGGCCGCAGGTCGCCTGCTGCGCGCCGAGGGCTACGACTTCGACGTCTGCTACACCAGCGTGCTGAAGCGGGCCACCCGCACCCTGTGGCACTGCCTGGACGAGATGGACCGCACCTGGCTGCCGGTGGTGCATTCGTGGCGCCTGAACGAGCGGCACTACGGCGCCCTGCAGGGCCTGAACAAGGCCGACATGGCCCGCCAGTACGGGGATGACCAGGTGCTGGTGTGGCGCCGCAGCTACGACACCCCGCCGCCGGCGCTGGAGCCGACCGACCCCCGCTGCGAGCGGGGCGACCGCCGCTACGAGAAGCTGGCCGCCTCCGACGTGCCCCTGACCGAGTGCCTGAAGGACACGGTGGCCCGCGTGGTGCCGTTCTGGACGGAGTCCATGGCCCCGGCGATCCGCGCGGGCAAGCGCCTGGTGGTGGCCGCCCACGGCAACTCGATCCGCGCACTGGTGAAGTACCTGGACGGCGTGTCCGACTCGGACATCGTGGGCCTGAACATCCCCAACGGTATCCCCCTGGTGTACGAGCTGGACGAGGCCCTGCGGCCGGTCCGCCACTACTACTTGGGCGACGCCGAAGCCGCCGCCCGGGCCGCCGCCGCAGTC
>JACCDI011976453.1_pt1 | contig 17784 bp, 15 predicted proteins | sample 7442791 | NCBI WGS metagenome assembly JACCDI01 (sample SAMN15323434, study PRJNA562643) | freshwater metagenome | isolation source: river surface water | place: USA:Blue River Watershed | collected 2017-08-15
AATCGAACCCGCGTCCGCAAGTCTTCCAAAGACAGTTCTACATACGTAGTCGATTAATTTAATTTAACCAAGCTGCTTAGCCAACCGACAGGCCGGCAACTGGCGATCCGCTTGTTTTAGGCACTGGACTCGCGGCTCGCCCAGTGACGATCTGATGTGAATGACACTGCTGCGGTGTGACCCGCCCGGCCCATCAGAGAGCCGGTGCAGCGCTCGCTAGCACTTAGGCTGCGAGAGCAAAACGTTCGTCGTTTGCGTTTGTTTTTTTTCGACTGTATTTACGAGGGAATCGAGCCTCGGTATGCCCTGCGCTTCTTCACTACCCACGTCGAAACCGGGTCGGCCCCATGTTTCTGCGTTTGCAACTCAGACCCGCAGTATGCGGGAAAGGTTCCCCCGCGTCCAGATTCAGCGGCCCGTGGCCAGAGCGATCAGATCATGGGCCTGGCCGATGACCGCATCGGCACCCCACTGCGCGGGAAAGGGCGCGCGTACGTGATGCCCGAAATCGCAGGCGATGGTCCAGGTGCCGGCATGAAAGCCCGACTCGATATCGCGGGCATCGTCGCCCACATAGACGACCGCCTGGGGATCAAGCCCCAGCGTCGTAATAGCGTGCTGCATGGGGGCGGGGTGGGGCTTGGCATGAGGGGTTGTGTCGCCGCTCACCACGACTGCGCAGCGCTCCCAGAGGGCGATGTTTTTTAAGAGCGGTTCGGTGAATCGGGCGGCCTTGTTGGTCACGATGCCCCAGGCAATGTTTTGGGATTCGAGCGCCTCGACCACACGGTCCATGCCGGGCCACCACGTGGTGTGGCGCGACAGACACTCGGCATAAATTTCGAGAAACTCCAGCCGTGCCGGCTCGTAGTCGGGGTGGTCGGTGGTGATGTTTAACCCTTGGGTGATCATGCCGCGGGCGCCCTGTGAGACCCAGGGTCGCAGTTGTTCCACGGGTAGGGTATCGAGGCCGCGCCGGGAGCGGATAACGTTTGCGGCATGGGCAAGATCGGGCGCGGAATCCAGTAAGGTGCCATCGAGATCAAACAGCATGGCCCGCCTGCCATGGGCCAGCCAGCGCTCCTGCCAGTCGGGCCGAGAGAAGGGCGCGCTGATCAAGGCTTTCGGTAGGCCATCAGGTAGTTCACGCTGGTGTCGCGCGTAAGCGAATAGACCTGCGTGATCGGGTTGTAACTCATGCCCAGCATCTGATGCAGTGTCAGGCTAGCGTCGCGGGCTGCATCGGCGAGTTCAGAAGGCTTGATAAACTTGGCGTATTCGTGGGTGCCTTTGGGCAGGATACGCAGCACATACTCGGCGCCTACGATGGCAAACAGAAAGCTTTTGGGATTGCGGTTGATCGTGGAAAAAAATACCCAGCCCCCGGGCTTGACCATGGCCGAGCAGGCGGCGATGGTGGCGGCAGGGTCGGGCACATGCTCAAGCATTTCCATGCAGGTCACCACATCAAACGAGGCCGGCTCTCGGGCGGCCAGCTCCTCTGCTGCGATGGCCTCGTAATCCACGCTCACACCGCTCTCTAAGCCGTGCAGCTGCGCTACTTTGAGAGGCTTTTCTGCGAGATCAATGCCCTTTACTGTGGCGCCTAACTTGGCCATGGATTCGGCCAAGATGCCACCACCACAGCCCACATCCACCACACGTTTACCGCTTAACTGGGCGAGATTGTCGATCCAGTCCAAGCGCAGAGGATTGATTTGATGAAGGGGCCTGAATTCGCTGTTGGGATCCCACCAGCGTGATGCCAGGGCACTGAATTTTTCGAGCTCGGCTCGGTCAACGTTTGCAGTCATGGTGTGCTCTCGCAAAAGCCAGATAGTGATCCAGCCAGAGCATATCGGAAAAGAAAAAGCCCCGCGAAGGCGGGGCTTAATCGTTGGGCGCTGGGGCCTCTCAGCCCCAGTGCGCCGGGGGTTTACTTAAGGGTGCGCGTGCCGATCACTTCCACTTCAACGCGGCGGTTTTTAGCGCGGCCTTCACGGGTTTTGTTGTCCGCGACCGGCATTTTCTCGCCCTTGCCCTCGGTGGTGATCTTGTTTGCAGCTACCCCTTTGCTCACCAGGTAGGCTTTCACAGCAGCAGCACGACGCTCAGAAAGTTTCTGGTTGTAGGCATCAGTGCCGGTGGCATCGGCATGGCCGATCGCGATGATGACTTCCAGCTGGAGGTCTTTGGCCTGGTCGGCGAGTCGGTCCAGTATCTGCTTGCCTTCGGGCTTGACGACGGATTTATCGAAGTCAAACAGGGTGTCGCCTTTGAGCGTGACTTTTTCCACCACCGGTTTCGGTGGGGCGGGGGGAGGCTTGACAGCAGGTGCGACCGGGGCCGGGGCCGCAACGGGCGTGGTCTTAGGAACCAAGTCCGGATCGCATTCTTCGGTGGCCATGGATGGGGTCCAGTAGCCGGTTCTCCAGCACAGGCCGAATCCGCTTCGTACGGTGCCGCCCGAGGACTGAACGTAGCCATTTGAGGGGGCGGGGGCCTGGGCCTGCGCAGCCGGAATTGCAGCGAGCAGCGAGGCGCTCACTACCACCGTGGAAAGAACACCAGAGAGGGTCGATGTGGACATTCAAAACTCCTTAAAAACTCAGCGTAGACGGGCTTCAAACGTTACGTGGTTAGACGCCCATTTTGCCACAGGGCGTGTGGATTAAAAAGGTAAAATCGCGCGATGGAATCCTTCGCTAAAGAGACCCTTCCAGTCAGCCTGGAACAGGAAATGCGCCGCTCGTATCTCGACTACGCCATGAGCGTGATCGTGGGCCGGGCCCTCCCCGATGTTCGTGATGGCTTAAAGCCCGTGCACCGACGTGTGCTCTTTGCCATGCATGAGCTTAACAACGACTGGAATCGGGCCTACAAGAAGTCTGCCCGTATCGTGGGTGATGTAATCGGTAAGTACCATCCGCACGGTGATTCCGCGGTCTACGACACCATCGTGCGCATGGCCCAGGATTTTTCGCTGCGCTACATGCTGGTCGATGGCCAAGGCAACTTCGGCTCGGTCGATGGCGATAACGCCGCGGCCATGCGCTACACCGAGATCCGGCTATCGAAAATCGCCCATGCGCTGTTGGAAGACCTGGATAAAGAAACGGTCGACTTTGGTCCGAACTACGACGGTAGCGAAAAAGAGCCGCTGATCCTGCCGGCCCGCATTCCAAACCTGCTGATCAATGGCTCATCGGGCATTGCCGTAGGCATGGCCACCAATATTCCGCCGCATAACCTGTCTGAGGTGATCGAGGGCTGCTTAAAGGTGCTGCACACTCCCGAGATTACGGTCGACGAATTGATCGATTTGATCCCCGCCCCGGATTTCCCCACCGCGGGAATTATCTATGGGCTTGCGGGTGTGCGCGAGGGCTACCGCACGGGCCGCGGCCGGGTGGTGATGCGGGCCAAGACCCACTTCGAAGACATCGACAAAGGGTCGCGCCAGGCCATCATCATTGATGAGCTGCCCTATCAGGTGAACAAGCGCACGCTGCTTGAGCGTATCGCTGAGCACGTAAACGAAAAACGAATCGAAGGCATCTCGGATATCCGTGATGAGTCCGACAAATCGGGCATGCGCGTGGTGATCGAACTCAAACGCGGCGAGATGCCCGAGGTGGTGCTCAACAATCTGTACAAAAACACCCAGCTTCAAGACACCTTCGGCATGAACATGGTGGCCCTGGTGGATGGCCAGCCGCGCACGCTTAATCTCAAGCAGATGTTGTCGGCCTTTATCGATCATCGTCGTGAAGTGGTCACGCGCCGTACCGTGTTCGAGCTGAAAAAAGCCCGTGACCGCGGCCATATCTTGGAGGGCCTGGCTGTTGCCGTCTCCAACATGGACGAGATGATTGCCCTGATCAAGGGTTCGTCCACACCGGTCATTGCCAAGCAAGAGTTGATGTCACGCACCTGGCAGGCCTCGCTGGTCAAAGAGCTTCTGGTGCGCGCTACCGAGAAAACGATTGCGGAGGCCTTCCGGCCCGAGGGCATCGGCGAGGAGTTCGGCCTGAAGGCCGATGGTTACAAACTGTCGGATGTTCAAGCCAATGAAATTCTGCAGATGCGTCTGCAGCGCTTAACGGGCCTAGAGCAAGACAAGATTGTTCAGGAATACAAAGAGATCATCGAGAAAATCGCAGATCTGCTGGATATTCTTGCTACGCCCGCCCGGATCACCGCCATCATTTCGGAAGAGTTGACTGCGATTCGTGAGGAGTTCGGCGATGCGCGCAGAAGCTTTATTGAAACCAATGCGGAAGAGCTGCAGACCGAAGACCTGATCACCCCACAAGACATGGTGGTCACCCTATCGCATGCCGGCTACATCAAGAGCCAGCCACTCTCGGAATACCGCGCACAGCGCCGTGGCGGCCGTGGCAAGCAGGCGGCAAGCACCAAGGAAGACGACTGGATCGATCAGCTGTTTATAGCCAACACCCACGACATGATCCTGGCGTTTTCAGACCGTGGCCGCGTGTATTGGCTCAAGGTCTGGGAGGTGCCCCAGGGCAGCCGCACATCCCGCGGAAAGCCTCTGGTCAATGTCTGGCCTTTAGAGCCCAACGAGAAGATCACCGTGGTGCTCCCGGTCAAGCAGTTCGATGAAGAGCACTTTGTGTTCATGGCCACCGCCCTGGGTACGGTGAAAAAGACACCGTTGACAGCCTTCTCGCGTCCGATGAAGCGAGGAATCATTGCGGTCTCGCTCGATGAGGGCGATCATCTGATCGGCGCGGCGATCACCGATGGTCAACACGATGTCATGTTGTTCTCCGATGCCGGCAAGGCGGTCCGCTTTGATGAGGCCGATGTGCGTGCTATGGGCCGTGAAGCCCGAGGTGTGCGTGGCATGCAGCTGGAAGGCGAGCAGCGCGTGATTGCGATGCTGGTGGCCGAGAGCGAGACACAGTCGGTGCTGACCGCCACCGAAAATGGCTACGGCAAACGCACGCCGATTGCGGAATACACCCGTCACGGCCGCGCCGGTAAGGGCATGATTGCGATTCAGACCAGTGAGCGCAACGGCAAGGTGGTGGGTGCGGTATTGGTCAACCCAACCGACGAGATCATGCTGATCACCGACAAAGGCGTGCTGGTGCGCACCCGGGTCTCCGAGGTGCGTGAGATGGGCCGTGCAACACAGGGCGTGACGTTGATCGCTGTGGATGACGGCAGCCAATTGGCGGGTCTGCAACGCATCGTGGAGAGTGACGTCGGCGAAGATGGCCTGGATGCCGATGATGAATCGATCGATGCTGAGTCGGTCGATGCCGCAGACGAAGGCGAAGCGAATGCGTGAGTGTGGGGGGTGGGCGCGATGAGCGCGCGGCCGTTTAATTTCGCTGCGGGCCCTTCGATGCTGCCCGAGTCGGTCTTGCAGCGCGCGGCCGATGACATGCTGAACTGGCATGGCTCGGGCATGTCGGTGATGGAGATGACCCACCGCGGAAGCGTGTACCTGGGATTGTTTGAAAAAGTCATGGGCGACTTCCGCAGGCTCCTCAACCTGCCTGCGGACTACAAAATTCTGTTCATGCAGGGCGGGGCCACGGCACAAAATGCGCTGATCCCGTTGAATCTTCTGGGCGCAAACCGTAAGGCCGACTATGTCAATACTGGCCATTGGTCAACGAAGTCGATCAACGAGGCGAAGCAATACGGTGATGTCCATTTGGCGGCCAGTGCACAGGCAGCTTCGGTCGTAAACGGCCTGGATCAGCCCGCATTTACCTATATCCCCGACATGGCGAATTGGGATGTGCGGCCCGACAGTTCGTATTTGCATATCTGCGGTAACGAGACTATCGGCGGTGTGGAATATTGGCAGTGGCCCGATATGCAGGCCTTGGGTGCACCCGATGTGCCGCTGGTGGTGGATATGTCGTCGCATATCTTGTCGCGGCCCATCGACGTAACGCGTTTTGCATTGGCCTACGGCGGAGCCCAGAAGAATCTGGGCATCTCGGGTTTGACCTTCGTGATTCTGAACGAGGCCTTGATTCGCGATCGCATCAAAAAACCGCTTCCGGGCTGCCCCACGGTCTTCGATTACCGAAAGGTGCTTGAGAACGATTCCATGTTCAACACGCCACCGACCTATGCGATTTACTTGACTGGCCTGGTCCTGGAGTGGATCGAGGCTCAGGGCGGTGTGGCGGCTATGGAAGCTAAAAACCGTCAAAAAGCTGAGATGTTGTACGGCGCTCTTGATGCTTCGATCTTTTATCGCACGCGTGTCGCAAAAAATGCCCGTTCGTTTATGAATGTGCCGTTTTATCTGCCGGATGAGCGGCTCTACGAGCCATTTTTAAAAGGCGCGCAGGAGCGTGGGCTTTTGAATCTCAAAGGCCATAAGGCGGTGGGTGGACTGCGTGCCAGCATGTACAACGCGATGCCGATCGAGGGTGTGCGAGCATTGTTGGATTGGTTGGCCGTATTTGAAAAGGAGCAGGCATGACACCGGAAGAGCTCCAAGGGTTTCGCAACCAGATCGATGCGCTGGATGACCAGCTGATTCAACTCCTGGCCAAGCGTGCCGGACTGGTCCAAGAGGTGGGCCGTCGTAAGCATCTGGTGAATGCCCCGGTGTTTCGGCCCGAGCGCGAGGTCGCCATCATCGAGCGCATGGTCGCCGCCAATCCGGGGCCGTTATCGCCTAAATCGGTGGCCACCATCTGGCTGGAAATTATTTCGGGCTGCCGTGCACTGGAGCGCGAGATGCGCGTGTCGTATCTGGGCCCCGCCGGCACCTACAGCGAACAGGCTGTAAGGGTTCTTTTCGGCCACCGTGTTGAGATGGTGCCGTGTGCCACGATGGATGAGGCCATTCGCGAGGCCGAGACCGGAAGCGTGGATTGCGCGTTACTGCCTGTTGAGAATTCCACAGAGGGTACGGTAGGCCGCACGCTCGATATTCTGCTTCGCACACCTTTGAAAATCTCTGCTGAGATTTCGCTTCCGATTCACCACAGCCTGCTTCAGAAAAATGGGGACCGCGCGGCCATTCGCAGTATTGCGGCGCATCCGCAGGCACTGGCCCAGTGCCAGCATTGGCTGGATCAACATTTTGCCGGCGTGGCCCGCTTGCCGGTCTCGAGCAATGGCCATGCGGCCGAGATGGCCTCAAAGGACCCTTCCGTTGCAGCGATCGCTGGGCAACTCGCCGCCCAGCATTACGGCCTTCAGTCGGTGGCCGAGCGTATTGAAGATGATCCCAACAATCGCACGCGTTTCGCTGCCATCGGTGACTTCACGCCGGAGGCCTGTGGCGTGGATCAGACCTCGTTGATATTGTCGGTGCCCGATCGTGCGGGTGCCATGGTGTCGTTGATTGAGCCCCTGGCCCGACATGGTGTGTCGATGAAACGATTTGAGTCGCGGCCTGCGCGCCAAGGTGCCTGGGAGTACTACTTCTATGTTGACCTTGTGGGCCATCGTAACGATTCCAATGTCGCGCTTGCGCTGGCCGAGATTCGTGAGCGGGCCGCGTTTTTCAAAGACCTGGGTTCTTACCCGCTGTTTGATCGTCTTACAACCAAGTAACACCGCTCTCCGGGAGGGCATATGACAGGTGGTCCAGGCGCGGTCGCGCCAGAGTATGTTCGTGGCATCGCGCCGTATCAGGGTGGCCGGCCGATTTCTGAGATTGCACGCGAATACGGCTTTGATGAGTCGGCGATTGTGAAGCTTGCGTCCAACGAAAACCCCCTGGGCATGAGCCCCAAGGCACGCGACGCCATGCTCGCTGCAAGTCAGGATCTTGGCCGCTATCCCGATGGCAATGGGTTCGCGTTGAAGGCAGCGATTGCCAAACGCTTCTCCGTATCGGAGGGCTGGATCACGTTAGGCAATGGCAGCAACGACATTTTGGAGTTGGTGGCCCATGCCTTTTTGCCCCCAGGCCGTGAGTCGGTGTTTAGCCGCCATTCGTTTGCGGTGTACGCCTTGGCCACACAGGCTACGGGCGCAAAGGCGGTAGTGGTGCCCGCCACCCAAGGCCTGGGCCATGATCTCTCGGCCATGCGGGCGGCAATTACAGCGAATACCGGCGTGGTCTGGGTGGCCAATCCCAACAATCCGACGGGAACGTTTATTGCATCGGCGGAGTTGAAAGCGTTTATTGCAAGCGTGCCGAAACATGTGCTCGTGGTGTTGGATGAGGCTTACACCGAATATTTGTCCGATACCGATCGTTACAACGCCTTTGCGTGGGTGGCAGAGTTTCCCAATCTCTTGGTGTCACGTTCATTCTCGAAGGCCTATGGCCTGGCGGGCCTGCGCGTCGGTTTTGGTGTGGCTCAGCCGGAGGTCACCGATTTATTGAATCGAATTCGCCAGCCCTTTAATGTGAACGCCCTGGCGCAGGCGGCTGCCAGTGCTGCACTGTTCGATCAGGAATTCCTTGCGAAATCTCAAGCGTTGAATACGCAGGGTCTTGATCAGCTCGCAACGGCCATGACATCGTTGGGCCTTGAGTTCATTCCTTCATGGGGCAATTTTTTGCTGATCAAGATGGGCCAGGCCAATGATGCGGGCATGCGGGTCTTTAAAGACCTGCTGGCCAAGGGCGTGATCACACGGCCCGTGGCGAACTATGACCTCCCTGAATGGCTGCGCGTGTCGATCGGCACCCGAGAAGAAAACGAACGCTTTATTTCTGCTCTGCGCGAGGTGCTGTAACCATGGCCGCTGAACAACAGACCTGCGTGGTGGATTGTCTGGTGGTGGTGGGGACCGGGTTTATGGGCGCTTCGATTGCTAAGGCTGCCAAGCGGCGTGGCGTGGCTGGGCAGGTGATCGGTGTGGATCCCAAGGAAGCGGCCAATGCGCTTGCAGCAGGCTGCCTGGACAAAGCTTTGGCGGGCGTTGATGCACTTAAGGGGGTCTGCCCAACAGGGCCGCATTCGATTGCTGTTGTCGTGGCCTCGCCCGTGAAGACCTTTGAACAGGTCTTTGCCCAGTTAAGCAACACTTTTTCAGGTGAACGGGCCGAGTCGTTAGCCTGGATCACTGATATTGGGAGTACCAAGGCAGGCGTGCTGCGCGCAACGAAGGCGTCGCTGCTGGCGCATCTGCACCGATTTGTCTCGTCTCACCCGATGGCGGGATCAGAAAAGCAGGGTGCGTTGCATGCGCGTGACGACCTTCTGGTCGGTGCCCGTGTGCTGGTGAGTCCACTCACCGAGAGTGCAGCATCCACGGTCCGTGATGTGGAGTCGTTTTGGTTGGCGTTGGGCGCCCAGCCCAGCCCACTGCCGATCCAGGATCATGATGATCTTTTGGCCTCGATCAGCCACCTTCCCCATGTGTTGGCGTTTGCGTTGGCCGGTGCGTTGTCCCAATCGCCGCTCGCCGTGGCCGCCCAGGCCCTGCACGGTGGTGGTCTGCGTGATACGACACGCATTGCAGGCTCTTCCCCCGAATTGTGGGCCGACATTTTTCTCGATAACCGCGAGGCCTTGTTGGCGTCGTGGTCGGAGTGGTCATTGCAGCTCCAGGCGATGCATCAGGCGCTGGAGCGTTCGGATCGCGACTTACTGATTGAATTGTTGTCTGCAGCGAGCCATTGGCGAAGGGGGTTTCAGTAATGCTTTATCCCGATTCACTCACGCTGCCACCGCGCATCGGTGCAGTCGGCCATGTGGTTTTACCTGGCAGCAAAAGCATTTCGAATCGCATGTTGTTGCTTGCGGCATTGGCGGATGGCGCTACGCGTCTGCACCATGTATTGAAGTCCGATGACACCGCGGTCATGATGGATTGCCTGCGCACCCTGGGCGTGGTGATCGAGGAGCATGCAGACAACGCAGAGCAGGGTGCCATTGCTGGAACACGCTCGGTCAATGCACTGGAGCTTACGGTTCACGGAGTGTCGGGTGTATTCCCCACGATCGGGAGTGTCGAGAAGCCTCTGCAGTTGTTTGTGGGCAATTCCGGTTTGACGATTCGCACCTTGGTGCCCGCGCTGGCGGTCGCCTTTGCAAAAAGCGGCGGCTGTGCCGAGATACGCGGCGTGCCCCGCATGCACGAGCGGCCGATTGGTGATCTTGTCGATGGTCTGCGGGCGATCGGCGCCCAGATTGATTACCTTGAGAATGATGGATTTCCCCCGCTTCGCGTGACCGGCGTTGCGTTGCGTGACCAATCCACGATGACGGTCAAGGGATCCACGTCCAGCCAGTTTTTGACGGGCTTGATGCAGGCCGCGCCCCTCTTGGCGGCGCAATTGGGCCGAACGGTGCACGTGGCAGTTGAGGGGGAGTTGATCAGCAAGCCCTATGTCGAGATCACCGTAGCGGTACTTAAAAAATTTGGTGTCACGGTCGAAACCAGCTCCCAAGATGGGCTGCGTTATTCGGTAGCCCCGCAGACCATCCGTGCGGCTGGCGAACTCTTGGTCGAAGGCGATGCGTCTTCGGCATCTTACTTTCTGGCAGCGGGCGCGATTGGGTTTGGTCCTGTGCGTGTGATTGGCGCTGGTAAAAACAGCGTGCAGGGCGATGTGGCCTTTGCCCACGCCCTTGAAAAAATGGGGGCCGTGATCACGTGGGGTGATGACTGGATTGAGGCCTCGTATCCGCAGGCGACTGAATCGGCGTTTGCAGCCTCGGGGCCGACCGCATCTGCCACCCGGTCTGTTTTGGGGCCGGTCACGCGGCACTTAAAGGGCATCGAGCTCGATTGCAACGCCATTCCCGATGCTGCGATGACGCTCGTGATCTGCGCCATGTTTGCCGATTCGCCCACGACCCTGCGCAACATTGCGTCGTGGCGTGTGAAGGAGACCGACCGCATTTTGGCCATGGCCACCGAGTGTAAAAAGCTGGGTGTCACGGCCGAGTACGGTAACGATTGGATTCGGATTCACCCTGCGGCCCAGATGACGCCGGCCAGCATCGCCACCTATGACGATCACCGTGTGGCGATGTGCTTTGCGCTGGCAAGCTTTGGTAACGCGCAGGTCCGGATTGAGCAGCCAGGCTGCGTGGCCAAGACCTTCCCTGACTTTTTCGAGGTCTTTTCAAGCCTCTGTGCCCAGGCCGTGCCGGTGCTGGCCATCGATGGCCCTACGGCCTCGGGCAAGGGCACGATCGCCAGCCGTGTGGCCATGGAGCTTGGGTTTGGTTACCTTGATAGCGGGGCGCTGTATCGGATCACGGCCTTGGCAGCGATCCAAAATGAGGTTCCCGAGTCAAATGAGCAAGCACTCGCTTCTATAGCGACTCAGATGGAGCTAGAGTTCCTCGGCCAGACCATATTGCTGGACGGCGTAAATGTGAGCCATGCCATCCGTGCCGAGGAGGTCGGGGTCATGGCCTCGAAAATCGCGGTCTTTCCGGCGGTTCGTCACGCACTTTTGCTGCGCCAGCGGGACTTTGCCCGTATGCCGGGGCTGGTGGCCGACGGGCGTGACATGGGCACCGTGGTCTTTCCGAACGCTCGCCTGAAGGTGTTTTTGACCGCGACGGCCCGCGCACGCGCGGAAAGGCGGTATAAGCAATTGATTGATAAGGGTTTTTCTGCTAACCTTGACGATCTTTCCGCCGATTTGGAGGCGCGGGATGCTCGAGATCGTTCACGGGCAGTCGCACCATTGAAACCGGCACCGGGGGCCGTGGAGATTGATTCCACCCAGCTCTCGATTGACGAGGTGGTGCAAGCCGTGGTGAATCAGTGGCATCGGGTCTCCGTTCGCGAGTCCGGCCAGCTCACCTAGCAAGCACCTTTTTTTAACTCCGCTGTGACTGGGCGTTGAAGTCCGCAGGCATGTCCTGCTCGATTCGTCTCCCATGAATGGTGTGTTTATGACTTTTTGTCGGAAACTTTTTATTTAATGTCCCAACAACTTAACCAACTGAGCGAGATCGCTAAGAACGCTGCCCCCGATTCATTTGCTGCCCTGTTTGCAGAATCCATTGCCCGCCAGGAGATGCGTGCCGGCGAGGTGATCACCGCAGAAGTGCTGCGCGTAGACCAGAACCACGTGGTGGTCAATGCAGGTCTGAAGTCTGAGAGCTTCATCCCTTTAGAAGAATTTTTTAATGATCAAGGCGAAGTCGACGTCAAAGAAGGCGACTTTGTCTCGGTGGCCATTGAGGCCCTGGAAGATGGCCGTGGCGAAACCCGCCTCTCGCGTGACCGCGCTAAGCGTCTGGCCGCATGGGTAAGCCTTGAGCAGGCCCTGGAGAGTGGTGAGACCGTTGTAGGTACCGTGACCGGCAAGGTCAAGGGTGGCCTGACCGTGATGACCAACGGCATTCGCGCCTTCCTGCCCGGCTCGCTGGTCGATACACGTCCGATCAAAGACACCTCGCACATCGAGGGCAAGACCCTGGACTTCAAGGTCATCAAACTCGATCGCAAACGTAACAACGTGGTGCTCTCGCGCCGCGCGATTGTGGAAGCCTCGATGGGTGAAGACCGCGCCAAGCTGATGGAGAACCTGAAAGAAGGCTCCACCGTGACCGGCGTTGTGAAAAACATCACCGATTACGGTGCATTTATCGACCTCGGTGGTATCGACGGTCTGCTGCACATCACCGACATGGCATGGCGTCGTGTGCGTCACCCCTCCGAGGTGCTCACCGTGGGCCAGGAAGTTACAGCGCGTGTCTTGCGCTACGACCAGGACAAGAACCGCGTCTCGTTGGGCGTGAAGCAGCTCGGTGACGATCCGTGGGATGGCATTGGCCGCCGCTACCCCCAGGGCACTCGTATGTTCGGCAAGGTCACGAACATCACCGACTACGGTGCATTCGTTGAGATCGAGCCCGGCATCGAAGGCCTGGTGCACGTCTCCGAGATGGACTGGACCAACAAGAACGTGAACCCCGGCAAAGTGGTTCAGGTGGGCGACGAAGTCGAGGTCATGGTGCTGGAGATCGATGGTGAGCGCCGCCGTATCTCCCTGGGCATGAAGCAGTGCCGCGCTAACCCCTGGCAAGAGTTTGAGTCCAACCACAACAAAGGCGACAAGGTAAAAGGCCAGATCAAATCGATCACCGACTTTGGCGTGTTTATTGGTCTGCCCGGCAACATCGATGGTCTGGTGCACTTGTCTGATCTCTCGTGGACCGAGACCGGTGAAGAGGCCGTTCGTAACTTCAAGAAGGGCGATGAGCTCGAGGCCGTAGTTCTCGCGATTGATGTGGAGCGCGAGCGTATTTCGCTGGGCGTGAAGCAGCTCGACGGAGACCCCTTCACATCTTATGCCTCGCGCTTTGAAAAGGGCGCTGTGGTCAAGGGCACCGTGAAGTCGGTGGATGCCAAAGGCGCGACCATTACGCTGGATACCGATGTAGAGGGTTACCTGCGTGCCTCGGAGATTTCCCGTGAGCGCGTGGAAGACGCGACCAAGGTCATGGCCGAAGGCGATTCCGTGGAAGCGATGATTGTCAACGTCGACCGTAAAACACGCACCATCAATCTGTCCATCAAGGCGAAAGACTCCGCAGAGACCGCCGAGACCATGCAGAAGATGGCGGCCGAGAGTGCCGGAAGCTCCGGCACGACCAGCCTGGGCGCATTGCTGCGTGCGAAGCTTGACGATCAGCAGACCAAAGAATAATTGGGGCCTGTCGGATTGTCTGGCATAGAAGAAACGTTACGTGACCAAGTCTGAACTGATCACCCGGCTTGCAGAGCGGCTCAACCAGCGGGGCACCCCGCTGGCCACCCGCGACTGTGAGTTTGCGGTCAAGACCTTGTTGGATGCGATGGCCGAAGCACTCGGTCATCGTCATCGCATCGAGATCCGGGGCTTTGGCACGTTTTCGTTGTCGTACCGTCCGGCGCGTGTGGGCCGCAATCCAAAATCGGGTGCCCAGGTGCGCGTGCCCGAAAAGCGGGTTCCGCATTTCAAGCCCGGCAAGGATCTGCGCGAGCGGGTAGACGTGCATCCCTAGGGATGCCTCGTTCTGAACGATGCGTCTGCTTTCGTTCATCTTCCGAATTTTTTTATTTTTTCTGGTGCTGGTGTTCGCGCTTGCGAACACGCATCCGGTCGTGCTGACCCTGGTGCCTGGGGTGACGGGCCTCTCGTTTGAGGCGCCTATGGTGGTGTGGCTATTGACGGTTTTCTGCCTAGGCATCGCGGCCTGTTTCCTGTTTTTACTGCCGACCTTGGTTGCGGCCTGGCGAAAGGGCGCGCGTGGAGATTGATCTTGCTTGGCTGCTGCTTCTGCCCGTGTTCTTTTCACTGGGCTGGTCGATAGCACGTTATGACCGTTCTCAGCGCCGCGGCGAGTTGGATGCGGTCTCACAGCATGTCTTGCGGGGGCTGTCGTCGGTGCTCTCCAAGCAGTATGACCAGGCCACAGATGAGCTGATTCAGGCTGCAGGCCTGGCCCCCGATACGCCGGATCTGCATCGCGCGGTGGGTAATCTCTACCGTGCCCGTGGGCTGGTGGACCGTGCCATTGAGGTCCATGAGACGGCGCTGCGGCATCCCCATCTCTCCGTCCTGCACCGTGCGGCCTTGATGGTTGATCTTGCACGTGACTACGTTGCGGCCGGGTTGTTTGATCGTGCCGAGGATGTGTTGGTGGATCTGCTCAATCACACCGGTGATCCCGGCGCGGTAAGCCCATCGCTTGCCAACGAGGCACGGCTACTGCTTGTGAATGTATTTCAGACCACACGGGATTGGCGGCGGGCCTTGTATTGGCTTCAAGAGGCGCATCAGCATCAGGCGGTCCTCAGCCCGCATTCCTATGAACAGCTGATGGGCCACATGCATTGCGAGCTGGCCGATGAAGCCCTGGCGAAGCAAGCTATTGCAGCCGCAGAGGCTGCGCTGTCGATGGCCCAGAACTTTGATGCTCCGGGTGTAGCGCAGCGTTGTGCCGCGTTACGGATTCGCATTGCGGAAGCGCAAAACGGCCCAGGCGCCTCGGGCGCGGCCGGCGCTACGGCAAGCGCTTCTGGTATGGCCGCGCCACCCGATATGCAGGCCTGTTCGGTCTGCGGATTTCGGTCGCGCACGATGGCCTGGCAGTGTCCCGCCTGTCATCATTGGGACACGTTTAAACCGTCGCGTTAATCTGTTGAACCGAACCATCACTCATTCCATCGCAGCCGAACCGTCACCATCTCTCTGCCACTGTTTATGAAGACACCGTCGATCACGTCCCGTTTTGCCTCGTCTCAGGTGCTGGTGGTGGGCGATGTGATGCTCGATCGCTATTGGTTTGGCGATGTGGATCGTATTTCGCCAGAGGCGCCGGTGCCCGTGGTGCGTGTCCAGCACTCGGATGAGCGGCTTGGCGGCGCAGCCAACGTAGCCCGCAATATCGCGGCGCTGGGTGCGCAGGCCCGTCTCATGGGCGTGGTGGGCGATGATGAGGCCGGTAAAACCGTTCACGCCTTGGTCCATCGCGCAGGCATTCAAGACCAGGTCTTTGATGATGCCCGTGCGAAAACCACCGTTAAGCTTCGCGTGCTGGGCCGACAGCAGCAGCTGCTTCGGGCCGATTTTGAGTCGCTTCCTGATCATGAAGTCTTGATGGAAAAGCTCGATCAGTACAAGGCATCACTCTCCAATGCAAAGGCTGTGGTGCTGTCCGATTATGGCAAGGGCGGGCTTTTGCACATTCAGGAAATGATCGCGGCGGCAAAGGCCCAAGGGGTGATGACCCTGGTCGACCCTAAGGGCGATGACTACGACCGTTACCGTGGAGCCTTTCTGCTCACCCCGAACCGAAGCGAGTTTGCGCAAGTGGTGGGCCGCTGGTCGAGCGAAGACCAGATGACCGAAAAGGCCCACGCGCTGCGCAGTCGCCTGGGGCTAGAGCACCTGTTGGTCACCCGATCCGAAGAGGGCATGAGCTTATACAGCGCATCGCAGGGCAGGCCAACTCAGGTCCATATTGCGGCCCGTGCCCGCGAGGTCTTTGATGTCAGCGGCGCCGGTGATACGGTGATCGCTACGTTGGCCGTGATGTTGGCCTCGGGCGCCCCCGTGTCCGAGGCGATGGACGTGGCCAATCGTGCGGGCGGCATTGTGGTGGGCAAACTCGGCACGGCGACCGTGACCGTAGACGAACTTTTTTCGGAAGGGCAGGCATGACCATTATCGTGACCGGAGCCGCCGGATTTATCGGCAGCAATCTTGTAAAAGCGCTCAACACATCAGGTGAGCGCCATGTTTTGGCGGTGGATGATTTGACCGACGCCGATAAATTTAAAAACCTGGTCGACTGCGAGATCGATGATTATCTTGATAAGGATGACTTCATCGACCGGATCGAATCGAAGAAGTTTTCAAGCGGTATCACGGCCATTCTTCACCAGGGCGCATGCTCAGACACCATGGAGACCGATGGCCGCTTCATGATGGACAACAACTTCCGGTATTCCCGCATTCTGCTGGGCTGGGCCCAGCGCCATCGCATTCCTTTTCTGTATGCGTCGTCTGCGGCGGTCTACGGTGCCAGCACTGTGTTTCGCGAGGAGCGTGCCTGCGAGGGGCCGCTTAACGTTTATGGCTACTCGAAGTTTCTGTTTGATCAGACCGTACGGCCGCTGCTCGCCAGCCCCTCGACCATGACAGCCCCGGTGGTGGGCTTTCGCTATTTCAACGTGTACGGCCCCCGTGAACAGCACAAGGGCCGCATGGCTTCGGTCGCTTTTCATCATTTCAATCAATACCAGGCCGAGGGCCGCGTGCGATTGTTTGAAGGTTTCGATGGCTGGAAAGCGGGCCAACAAGAGCGGGATTTTGTCTCGATCGACGACGTGGTCAAGGTCAATATGTTCTTCTTGTCAAAGGCTCTTGCGGGCCAGGCCCAAAGCGGCATTTACAACCTGGGCACGGGCCGCGCGCAGACCTTTAACGAAGTTGCCCAGGCGGTGATCAATACCCTGGAAAAAAACAAGAAGACCGTGGCCGAGCTGGTGAAAGCGAAAAAGATTGAATACATCGCCTTTCCTGACGCATTGAAAGGCAAGTATCAGAGCCACACGCAGGCTGATCTCACTCGGCTGCGGGCTGCGGGCTACAAGTCAAAGTTTCTGACGGTGCAAGAGGGTGTGAGCCGCTATGTCAACGCTCGCCTTGCCGCTGCTTAAGTACCGGCTAAGTCTTTACGGAAGGCTGGCCCGGGTCGACAAACCGATCGGCACGCTGCTGCTGCTCTGGCCCACGCTCTGGGCGTTGTGGCTTGCCGCCGGCGGATTTCCTGAGTGGTCGCGTCTTGCCGTGTTCGTGTTGGGCACCTTTTTGATGCGCTCAGCGGGATGCGTATTGAACGATATTGCCGATCGGCACGTGGATGGCCATGTGAAGCGCACGCGAGAGCGTGTGTTGGCCAGTGGCAAGGTCTACCTCTGGGAGGCGGTAGTGGTGGCGCTGGTCTTGCTTGCTGCCGCAGCCGGTCTGCTTCTTTTTCTGAATGATCTGGCCGTTCAGTATGCGTTTACGGCTGTGATCGTGGCGGCGAGTTATCCCTATTTCAAGCGGTTTTTCGCGATGCCTCAGGCGATTTTGGGCATTGCGTTTGGGTTCGGGATACCGATGGCCTTTGCGGACACCCAAGGCCAGATTCCAGGTGTGGCCTGGATGTTGTTTTTGGCTAATTTTTTCTGGACGATGGCCTACGACACCGCCTATGCCATGGTGGATCGCGACGACGATTTAAAAATCGGTGTGCGCAGCAGCGCGATCACCTTCGGCCGATTTGATGTCATGGCCATCGGCATCTGCTATGTGTTGTTTTTGTGGTGCTTGATGATCGTGGGCCAGTCACTGCCCGGTGTGTCGGG
>JACCDI011805426.1_pt1 | contig 17753 bp, 17 predicted proteins | sample 7442791 | NCBI WGS metagenome assembly JACCDI01 (sample SAMN15323434, study PRJNA562643) | freshwater metagenome | isolation source: river surface water | place: USA:Blue River Watershed | collected 2017-08-15
AGCTATGTATTGTATTATCACCCTACGCACCACATATTACAGAAGAGTGTTGGAAATTATTGGGAGAAAAAGATTCTATTAGTAACGCAAATTATCCGGTTTATAAAGAAGAATATCTTGTTGAGTCAGAATTTGCATACCCTATTTCATTCAATGGCAAAACCAGATTAAACATTTTGATGCCGATTGATATATCTGAGGATGATGCGAAGACGATAGTTCTGGCAAATGAAGAAGTTCAGAAGCAGATGGAAGGGAAGGAGATGCGGAAATTTATATTTGTAAAAGGCAAGATCGTAAATATAGTATGTTAGTAGGCTAGTAGGCTAGTATGTTAGTGCTAGTGATTAGTGATAAGTTATTAATACTCGATACTTAATACTTAAACTTTATACTCAGTACTCAGTACTCAGTACTCAATACATTCACCAGTTACTATTTAATAAGGATTAAATATCAGACTGCATAAATGCAGTTGTGATTCTTTCATATTCGAATGAAATTTGGGTATGAAAGAATCAATATTATTTGACAAGAGTTGTGAATTGTGTGGCATGATTCTCGACTTAACTGATGACCTTAAAAAGATAGGTCAAAAAAACATTTCTGGCCAACTAGAGAGGTGTTCAACTTCTATATCAGCAAATTTATCAGAAGCTAATAGCTCTGAAAGTTCGAACGACTTTATTCATAAATTAAAAGTTGCAATAAAAGAATCTAATGAAACCTATTTTTGGCTTAAACTCATTGAAAAAAGAAAGCTAATAAAGATTGAAAAGGAAATATTAGAAATACTTGATGAGGTGCAAAAAATGTTATCAAAGTCAATATCTACAGCGACCTATAATCAAGAAATCAAAAAACAATTGAAAAACAAGAAACCTCCTAATTATTTGTAACTAGTAACTAGTTACTAGCACTAACTTACCAGCCTACTAGCCTACTAACTTACTAATAAAGTTTATCGTATTATATTCTGTCGATTGCTGTCAAGCTTTATCAAGATAAACAAAAGTATCGTAAAACTCCAAAGTGAAGATCCTCCGTAACTCACAAAAGGCAAAGGTATTCCGATAACGGGTACTAATCCGATCGTCATACCAATATTCACCGTTAAGTGCATGAATAAAATACTTGCAACACCATAGCCATATATTCTGCTAAAAGAGGATCGTTGTCGTTCGGCGATGAAGATAATTCTAAGTAATAAGGCGACGAATAAAGCGATGAGTGCAATGCTACCAACAAAGCCCCATTCTTCTCCGACTGTGCAGAAAATAAAGTCAGTACTTTGTTCGGGTACGAAATCGTATTTAGTTTGTGTGCCATTCAAAAAGCCTTTGCCCCAAATACCGCCTGAGCCAATAGCAATTTTCGATTGGTTAACATTATATCCTGCTCCCTTTAAATCAATGTCTTTACCTACTAAGTTGTTGATACGATCACGATGATGTTGTTCGAATACATTATTGAAAACATAATCAAATCCGATGACCATGACCACTGATAGTATCACACCTGCGAGTATAATGAATATAGCATTCTTTTTCTTATGGAAGTAATACATTAAGATAGCTCCAACAGTAGATATTCCAATAATTAAATATAGTTGGGGTAACAATAAAGCTAGTATGAAAATAAAGCCTAGCAAGAAACCGATAAATAAAACGTAGCCTGTTAATCCTTCTCTATACAATACAAAAACAAATGCTACATAAGTTACAGCTGAACCAACGTCTCCTTGTAATAATATCAATGCTAGTGGTAAAATTAGAATACCTAGACTGCCAAAGATTTCACTTGTTTTTTCTAGTTTTTTATTGCCACTACTAATATATTTTGCAAGTACTAATGCGGTTGCAAATTTTGCAAACTCTGCAGGTTGTAATCTAAAGCTGCCAATTTCAAACCATGATCTTGAGCCATTCACATATTTTCCGAAGAATAGAACGGAGACTAGAAGTATCATAGTAATTCCATAAATCCCCCAAGAGAATACCGAGTAAAATTTTGATTCGATTAATAAAATCATGAATGCAATAAAGAATGCAGTGATGATCCATATTAATTGCTTACCATAATTTCTTTCGATGTCAACAATTGACTGATGATTTTCATCGTATACAGCAGAGTAAATGCTTATCCATCCAATAAAGACTAACACTGCATACAATACAATGGTAATAATATCTATATTACTCCAGAATTGATTTTTTCTTAACTCACTCACCTGATTCTTCCTCCTTTTCTACCAATACTTTTGGCGGATGTATAAGATCTGCATTTAATAATCGATCGATATAGTATGCAGGTCTACTTACAGTATCTTTTAAATATTTTTCAATGAGTATACTAGCCATTGGTGCTGCCCAAGTAGAGCCGAAGCCCGCATTTTCAACAACAACTGCTATGGCAATTTTCGGATTCACTCTAGGTGCAAAAGCAACAAATACAGAGTGGTCTTTGCCATGAGGATTTTGAGCAGTACCAGTTTTGCCACAAATTGCAATGTCATTTATTTTTGCATAGTAAGCAGTACCACGATCAACAACTTGTTGCATACCATCAATTACTACTTCAAAATATGAGGTATCAATGCCCACAAAATTTTTAGTTGTGAATTCTTTTTTTACATAGGCTTTGTCTCCAATGCCTTTAATTAAATGTGGATTGTAGTACCATCCTTTATTAGCGATGACGGCCATTATATTTGCCATTTGCAAAGGAGTAACACCTAATTCTCCTTGACCAATTGAAAGCGATATAATGGTTGAAGATTTCCACCTTCCAGAGCCATAATATTTATCATAAAATTTTACGGTAGGCAATAAACCACTTAGTTCATTTGGCAAATCAATACCAGTTTTTTTACCGATTCCAAAGTTATTGACATACTCTCTCCACTTTAAAAAGTTCTTTTCTACTGTACCATAATTACCTTGGTCAATTAATTTTTTGAATGTCCAGCAGTAATAAGCATTACACGATTGAGCGATAGATTCTCTCAAATCTAAAGGTGAGTGTACGTGCATACATTTTACCATTCTACTACCAATAGAATAACCACCACCACAAGGGAAACGAGTTTCAGGGAAAATTAAATTTTCTTGTTGAGCAATTAAAGCCTCTACTGCTTTAAAGATAGAACCTGGCGGGTACTGAGCCATTAAAGGTCGAACGAATAACGGTTTGGTTTCGTCGCGTAAAAGTTTTATGTAGTTATTACCGCGTTCACGTCCGACGAGGAGGTTGGGGTCATAACCCGGACTGCTAATAAAGCATAGTATTTCGCCGGTACTAGGTTCAATGGCAACGATGCTACCTTTTTTATTTTGCATCAATTGTTCACCTAGTTTTTGAATTCTATAATCGAGTGATGAAATTAATTTTTCACCAGCAATAGCAACAGTATCATATGCGCCATTTTCATAAGAGCCTTGTTCTCGGTTAAGAACGTCTACCATTATTACTTTAGTACCACGTTGTCCGCGTAAGATATCTTCATATGATTTCTCTATACCACTTATACCAATATAATCACCTAGCTGATAATAGTTATTGGTTTTGGCAATCATATTATCATCAACTTCACCAATGTATCCGAGTACATGAGCAGCTGTTGAGTCAGGGTATTTTCTTACTGTTCTATTTTGAACATAAAAGCCTGGGTATTCGAACAAGCGTTCTTGAAAGCCTGCGTATAATCTTGCTGATAATTGTTTTTCGAAGATCGAAGCTTTGAAAGGGGAGTACTTTCTAGCTTTAGTCATCTTAGTAATGAATTCTTCTTTGGTAATGCCGATAAGCCTACAAAACTCCAATGTATCGAGAGCTTTAGTCTGGCGAGGAATAACCATTAAATCGTATACAGGTTCATTCTGTACAAGTATTTTACCGTTACGATCATATATTATACCACGTGCTGGGTAGATATTGATTTTACGAAGTACGTTATTGTTAGCAGATAAGAAATAGCTATCGTCAATAACTTGAATATAAAATAATCTTGCTAGTAGAATTACTGCAACAAATATTATGAGTCCTTGAATGATGAATTTACGTTCAGGGAAAATGTTCATGCTCTCTTTTTAGTACTTCCGGTTAAATATTGTGAAAGTAGAATCAAAAGTAATGTAAAAATTGAACTTAATATAGAGCGTGTTAAGGTTATAAGAAATTCATTAAATCTGAATACCTCAATTTGAAATAGTACCAAATGATGAATCAACACCAAAGTTATTGAATATGCTAAGAACCATTGAATGCCCATGTTTCTTAAGTTAGGTACTGATTGATGTTCATATCCACCACGTGGTGTAATAATTAATAATATTAAAGGTCTCATGAAAGCAATTAATGTACATGCTGCAGCATGAATACCACCTGTATTTGAAAAAGTATCTACTGAAAGCCCCATCAAGAAAGACAAGCTTAATAATAGATATAGAGGAGTATCTAATGGCAAGAGTATAATGAACAAAATATATACGTATGGGTTGACCATATTTAATATTCCAATGTTATTGAATACAATAATTTGTAGGAGTAATAAAAATAAAAATCTGAAAAGGTTACTTAATACTAGCTTAATCATTTTTCTTTTCCTCCTTTGCTTCTAGTCTAAGTTTTTCAATAGAGAGAATATCAGATACTACATATACATAACGTAGGGTAGAGAAATTGGTAGATAAGCTCACTTCGACATTATGAAAATTGTCTCCACTTTTTTGTTCTGCATTTTTAACTTTTCCTATCATCACACCTTCTGGAAAAATACTTGAGAAGCCTGTAGTAGTTACAGAATCACCTGCAGTAATTTTCACATGTGTGGGAATATCTTTCAATAGACCTACACGCGGATTTAGGCCTTCCCATACTAATGATCCGAAGTCCTTCGTACTATTTAGTTGTGCAGAAATTTTAGAGTCTTTATGTAAAAATGAAATTATAGTGCTGAAATGTTCTGAAACATCTTTGACAATGCCTACAATACCATCGCCACAAATAACACCCATATTTTTACGAACTCCATGAATATAACCCTTATCAATAGTGATATAGTTATTGCGTTTTATAGTTGAATTATTTACTACTTTGGCTTGTAAATATTTGTAGCGTTGTATGCCAGAAGTATCGACTACACTGCCTTTTATAACTTTATTAGAATATCTTTCAGATAGTAATTGATTTTTAAGTCGGGCGTTTTCAATTGCTAAACTATCGTTCACCGATTTCAAATGAACATATGATTCAACATCAGCTAAAGAGCTGTAAAATTTTGCAGCTACAATGTTTGCAGAGTTAAAATAGCTAGCCCCTTGATATGAATTATTATTAATAATCAAGGTAAAGGCAATGACCTCTAAAAATAAAAATAAGAAAATCGCATAGTAGCGTAGAAAAAATATCCAGAGGTTTCGCATTTACTTTTTTTTCTTATGTCATTAAGAATTTAAAGTTACCGATATTTTTCAGGGCGATACCAGTACCACGAACTACAGCTCTTAAAGGATCTTCAGCAATGTGTACAGGTAATTTTGTTTTAGCAGAAATTCTTTTATCTAGTCCTCTTAATAATGCACCACCACCAGTTAAGTAAATACCTGTCTGGTAAATATCTGCTGATAATTCTGGAGGAGTAATCTCTAATGCTTTTAAAATCGCTTCTTCAATTTTAGAGATTGATTTATCTAAGCAATGAGCAATTTCTGAGTATGAAACTTTTATTTGTTTAGGAACACCAGTCATTAGGTCACGACCTTGTACCGCAAAGTCAGCAGGAGCTTCTTCTAATTCTGCTAGTGCAGCACCCACTTCAATTTTAATTTTTTCAGCAGTTCTATCGCCAATTAAGATGTTATGTTCACGTCTCATATATTGAACGATATCACTATCAAAGTTATCACCTGCAACACGAATCGATTGATCGCATACAATACCAGATAGTGCAATAACTGCAATCTCAGTAGTACCACCACCGATATCGATAATCATATTGCCCATAGGTTCTTCAACATCGATACCAATACCGATTGCTGCAGCCATAGGCTCGTGAATCATATATACTTCTTTCGCACCAGCAATTTCTGCTGAGTCACGAACAGCTCTTTTTTCTACTTCTGTAATACCTGATGGGATGCAAATTACCATACGAAGAGAAGGTAAGAACCAACCTCTACCCGGATTAATCATTTTGATCATACCACGAATCATGTGTTCTGCAGCATCGAAATCTGCAATTACACCATCTTTCAGAGGTCTAATAGTTTTGATACCGTCGTGTGCTTTACCATCCATCTGCATAGCATGCTTACCAACAGCAATCACTTTGCTAGTTTTGCGGTCTATTGCAACAATTGAAGGTTCGTCAACAACAACCTTATCATTATGTATAATTAAGGTATTTGCAGTTCCTAAATCTATCGCAATCTCTTGCGTGAAAAAATTGAATAATCCCATTTTATAAAAATATGAAAAATGATTTATTAAAAATAATAATTTCTAGTGTTTGAAATGGCGAACACCAGTCATCACCATTGCTAAGCCATTGGCATTGCAATAGTCAATAGAATCTTGGTCCTTGATAGAACCACCTGGCTGAATAACTGCTGTTATACCCGCTTCTTTCGCAATTTCAACACAATCAGGGAATGGGAAAAATGCATCTGATGCCATCACCGCACCCTTCAAATCAAATCCGAATGCATTCGCCTTCACAATCGCCTGCTTCAATGCATCTACTCTTGATGTTTGTCCGACCCCACTCGCCATCAACTGCTTACCCTTCGCAAGTATGATGGTATTCGATTTTGTATGTTTTACTAATTTATTAGCAAATGCTAAATCAATGTATTCTTGTTCTGAAGGTTTAGTGTTTGTTACCAAACGCATATCAGCAATACCTTCCATCGAAAGATCTTTATCTTGTTCTATTACTCCATTAAGTAATGTTTTGAATAATTTATTAGGTAATGCTGTTGGTTTTTGAACTAATAATATTCTGTTTTTCTTTTCAGATAATAAGCTTACTGCATCGGCACTAAAGCTAGGTGCAATTAATACTTCACAGAATAAAGAATGAATTTCTTTCGCAGTTTCTAAATCTATTTCTCTATTGCAAATGATTACTCCACCAAATGCTGATACAGGGTCACATGCTAATGCATCTACCCAAGCATCTTTCAAAGAAGGGCGTGAAGCGATTCCGCAAGCATTATTGTGTTTTAAAATTGCAAATGTTGGCTCATCAAATTCTTTGATTAGTTCTACTGCCGCGTCGACATCCACCAAATTATTATACGATAATTCTTTACCATTTAATTTCTCAAACATGGCATCTAAATCACCATAGAATACACCTTTTTGATGAGGATTTTCACCATAACGCAGTACTTGTGAATCTTGGATACTTTGTTTGAATACCGTCAAAGGATTCTCTTGATTGAAGTAATTGAATATCGCAGTATCATAATGAGAACTTGTGTTGAAAGCTCTTTTTGCAAATTCCTTACGCTCCATAATCGTTGAGCCACCGTTATTATTCAATAAGGTTTCTTCTAATAAAGCGTACTCATTTTTAGATGAAATAATGATGACGTCTTTGAAGTTTTTAGCTGCAGCTCTAATTAAAGATATACCACCTATATCAATTTTCTCTATAATGTCTTGCTCTGATGCCCCAGAAGCTACTGTTTCTTCAAATGGGTATAGGTCAACTATCACTAAGTCGAATTCAGGAATTTGATACTCGTTAAGTTGCTCTAAATCAGTGTTTAATTCACGACGTGCTAAGATTCCTCCGAAAATTTTTGGATGTAAGGTTTTTACTCTACCTCCTAATATTGAAGGGTAACCTGTTAAGTTTTCAACTTTATTAACTGGTACTCCTAATCCATTTATGAAATCTTCTGTTCCACCTGTTGAATAAATTTCAACACCGTGTTTATGAAGTAAATGAATGATAGGTTCTAATCTGTCTTTGTAATATACTGATATTAAGGCGTTTTTGATTGGCTTTACTGCGCTCATGAAATGATTTTTTGGAAGCGCAAAACTAAGGAATTAATTCGATAATTAGCTAATTAGCAAATGTGATAATTAGCAAAAAACTATCGAATTTGCTAATTATCGAATTTGCTAATTCTTTTTTAGGATGTCTTCGATTACTTTAGGGAAGTGGTGATGTTCTAGTTGGTGAACTTTGTAAGCTAGTTTTTCTAGATCATCATCTTTATCAATTGCGCAGCGAGTTTGGTAAATAATTTCACCTTCGTCGTACACTTCGTTCACATAGTGTATGGTAATACCCGTTTCTTTCTCTTTATTTGCTAAAACGGCTTCATGTATATATTTGCCATACATGCCTTTACCTCCGTATTTAGGTAAAAGGGCAGGGTGTATGTTTAAGATTTTCTTCGGATAAGCTTTGATGATTCTCTCAGGCAAGAGTATATTAAATCCGGCTAAAGCTATTAAATCAATATTTAGATTTTTTAATAGATTATCGATTGAATTGGTATGGTATAGTTCATCTTTGCTAAACACATGCGTAGGGACTTCAAAATTATCGGCACGTTGTAATACATAAGCATCTACTTTATTGCTTAATACTAATGCAACTTCGATCTCTTTATTTCTTTTGAAATATTCCATGATCTTTTGTGCGTTAGAACCTGAACCTGAAGCGAAGATTGCTATTCTTTTCAATTTGATAATTTATTTTGCCCAAAAATAGTAAAAAAATAATAGGATTAACGCTTAATCTTAAATTGTGAATTTTTTAATTTAAGCTCCAATTCTTCTGTCGAGTCTTTAGTAAATAGCCAGTTATAGAAAGGGTGTTGATATTCGAATTCTCCATTTTTAGAATGAATAAGTTCAAAGTTATTTATATAAAATGCATTGAATTTATACTCTTTAATCATTAGCTCTGGATATTTATTTTCAATAGAATCTTGCAATAATTCTATTACTAAATATTGAATTTTATCAACCTGATTTCTTGCTCCTTTGATGAATTCAAATTCTGCTGATTCAACATCTACTTTTAATAAATAGTTATTGTAGGGTAGATGTTCAACATAATCGTCGAACGTTGTAGTATTTACTTTGATCTCTTTTAAGGTATGTTTATTTTGAAAAGTATTTTTTATGCTTCCTGAATAAGTATCATTTAAGTTTTTGAAAAAAGTTAGCTCTCCAATCTTATCAGAAAATGCAATTTCTGATCCGTTGATATTCGTCAAGCCATTAGTATTTACATTACTTTTGATGTTTTTAAATAAATCTGGGTCAGGTTCAAAAAAGTGCAGTGGTATTCTCTTACTATTTTGATTTTCTAAATAATAACAGAAGTATCCGATGTGTGCACCAATATCTAAAAAGGCATCTGTATGTTTTAATAAATTAGTACATAATTCAAGAGTAGAATATTCGGGGGTGTATAAAGCTGGATTGCCAAATGCTTGTACAGAATCAGTAATTTTCACTTTAACTTTCAAGTGATTGTTGATACCTAGATTACTAATGACTTCAGACTTTGGGTCGCAATATTGAGAGATGTTTGAAGTTATTCTAAAAAGGTAATGTGATTTAAAATTTACTGGTAAGCTGGCTACAATTTTAAGTATGGAGAGTTTAAAAGGTAGAATTTTAATCAGTGTATTATAAATTTTCTTTATCATAAATTTAAAGATAAAAAAAAGGAGGATATATATCCTCCTTTAATTTTTATATATAAATTGTAATTACAAATTTCCTCTTAATTCTTGCTCTCTCTCAATCGATTCGAACAATGCTTTGAAGTTGCCTTTGCCAAATGAAGTTGCACCTCTACGTTGTATGATTTCATAAAACACTGTAGGTCGATCTTCCACTGGCTTCGTAAATATTTGCAATAAATATCCTTCAGGATCTCTATCTACAAGGATGTTTAATTTTTTCAACTCCTCAACATCTTCATCAATCTTACCAACACGCTCAAATAAATCATCGTAATAAGTTTCTGGTACATATAAGAATTCAATTCCTCTTCTTCTCATTTCTGATACAGTATCTATGATATTATCTGTAGCTATTGCTATATGTTGACATCCTGCACCTTTATAAAAATCAATGTATTCTTCAATTTGTGATTTCTTTTTACCTACAGCAGGTTCATTAATTGGGAACTTCACATAACCTGTTCCATTTGAAACTACTTTCGACATTAATGAAGTGTACTCTGTTGAAATGTCTGTATCATCGAATGTAATCAATAGTTTAAAGCCCATTACTTCTTCGTAATACTTCACCCATTTGTTCATCTCACCCCAACCCACATTACCTACACAATGATCTACAAACTTAAATCCGATTGGCTTTGCAATAGTATCTTTCGCAGTCGCTTTAAATCCGGGCATGAACGCACCCTTATAATTTTTACGCTCTACAAATGTATGAACGGTATCACCATAAGTTTGTAATGTAAATGTTTTCACTTCGCCAAACTCATCTGTTAAAGTTTTAGGTTCTTCAACGATAATACCACCTCTGCTTTTTACTTGTTCGTATGAGTACATAACATCATCTACCCAAATTGCTAATACTTTCACTCCATCACCGTGTAAATTCACGTGTTTAGAAATTGCTGACTCTGGGTCAAAAGATGTAGTTAATACTAATCTGATTTTGTCTTGTTGTAAAACATATGAAGCACGGTCGCGAACTCCTGTCTCCGGACCTGCATAGGCGACTAATTCGAAGCCAAAAGCAGAGCGATAAAAGTATGCTGCTTGCTTTGCATTACCTACGTAGAACTCAATATAATCTGTACCTAGTAATGGTAAAAAATCTTCAGCTGGATTATGGTCTTTATGTAATTCAGCCAATTGGTTTGTTTTATCTATAACTTGCATAAACTATTTTCTATTTTCTATTTTCTATTTTTTTAATTCTGAATTTTTAATTTTTAATTCTGAATTTTACTACTTGCCTTCCATCCAGCTTGCAAAATAATCTGCATCCTCAATAGCTACAGCATCTTCAGTTAACATCAAAGGTCTGAACGGATCTACCATTACAGCTAGTTCTTCTGTCGCTTCTTTACCAATTGATTTTTCAACTGTACCTGGGTGTGGTCCGTGTGGTATTCCTCCCGGATGTAAAGTAATTTGTCCTTTCTCAACACTCTTACGGCTCATGAAGTCACCATCTACATAATATAAAACTTCATCAGAATCTATATTACTATGATTGTATGGTGCAGGAATAGCTTGTGGATGATAATCATATTTACGTGGTACAAAAGAGCAAACCACAAAATTATGTGCTTCAAACATTTGGTGTACTGGAGGTGGTTGATGAACACGACCTGTTATTGGTTCGAAATCATGTATTGAAATCGCCCATGGGTAACAATATCCATCCCATCCGAAGAAATCAAAAGGATGTGTACTATACGTATAAGGGTAAATTAATCCTTGTTTTTTAATCAATACTTTGAAGTCGCCTGTTTCGTCGAAAGTTTCAAGATCTTGTGGTAACTTCATATCACGCTCACAAAAAGGTGAGTGCTCAAGTAATTGTCCAACTTGATTTCTATACCTCTTAGGCGTTACAATCGGAGTGAATGATTCGATGATAAATAACCTATTGTTTTCATCGTTGAATTCCAATTGATAAATAGTGCCACGAGGAATTACAATATAATCTCCGTATTCAAATTTAATTTTACCGTATCCTGTTTTCAAAGTACCTGAACCCACATGCACGAAAATTAATTCATCGGCTTGTGAATTTTTATAGAAATAATCGGTCATTGATTTCTTTGGTGCTGCCAATGAAATATGTAAATCGCTATTCACCAATACTGGTTTTCTTGATTTTAAATAATCGTCTTCGGATTTTATTTTAAAGCCTTTTAAACTAGTATGTTTCAAGTGTTTTTCTCTAGCAATTTTAGGTTCAACAGAGTAAGGCTCACCTAAATGTTTAACCATTGTCGGAGGATGGCAATGATAAATCAATGAATAGATATTTGAAAATCCCTCAGTAGAAAAAAGTTCTTCTGCGTATAATGATCCGTCGGGTTTACGGAAAGTTGTATGACGCTTATGAGGTATTTGACCCTGTTTATGATATATAGGCATGATTAATTAAATAAATAATTGGAACGAAATTTAATAAAAATATTTGAAATTGAAGAGTTAAAACTCTCAGAAAGGGTAGTTTAGAAAGAATATTGAGCGAATACAATCTTAGATAATAAGCGCGCTAAAAAGGCTTGCTTTATTTCTGCGGATGTGTACTCTATTTGAATAAAGTCTAATTTCATTTCTGATGCTAAGATAGCTTGATTTTTAATTTAATCAAATTGATTATAGCATAAGCAATATTTTATTAGTTTTGAGCAAATACTATAGACCATGAAATTAGTTTCCTACAAGACTGAAAACCAAGAGAAATTGGGTGTTTTTATAAACGGACATATCTACAATTTACATTCGGTAGATAAGTTAATACCACATACAATGTCAGAATTTTTATGGGGCGGCGTTGAATTAATGGAGCGTGCACATAGGGTAAATGACGGAATTAAAGCTGGCAATATAACAGCAAGAGAAGAAGTATTTTTCGAGATATTAGCACCAGTGCCACATCCTACATCATGTAGAGATGGATATGCATTTCGCCAACACGTTGCTTCAGCACGTAGAAATCGTGGAGTAGATATGATCCCAGAATTCGATCAATACCCAATCTTTTACTTTACCAACCACAACGCAGTTCAAGGTCCGGGTGAAATTGAATGCATGCCTGACCATTTCGAAAAATTAGATTTTGAATTAGAGGTTGCTGTAGTTATCGGTAAAAAAGGTAGAAACATCAAAGCATCTGAAGCTGATGATTATATCGCTGGTTACATGATCATGAACGACATGAGTGCAAGAACTTTGCAAATGGAAGAAATGCTGTTAAACTTAGGTCCAGCTAAAGGCAAAGACTTCTCAACAGTGATTGGTCCTTGGATGGTAACCCCAGACGAGTTAGAACAATATTTAGTGCCAGCAAAAGAAAATCACACTGGCAAAAATTTCAATTTAGAGATGAAGTGTTGGGTGAATGGGGTAGAGGTTTCTTCGGGAAATGTTGCTGATATGGACTGGACATTCGCTGAAATCATAGAGCGTTGTGCATATGGTGTAGATATTTTACCAGGCGATGTAATTGGATCTGGAACTGTCGGCACAGGATGTTTCTTAGAATTAAACGGTACTGGATTGTTAAATGATAAAAATTTCAAACCACAATGGTTGCAGAATGGAGATGTGGTTGAAATGGAGATCACAGGATTAGGAAGATTGAGTAATACGATAAGGAAAGTTGATACAGATTTTTCACTATTGAAAATGAAGAAATAAAAATATGCTAACACTAAACATCAAAGACTTAAGTCCGCAGCAAATTCAAATGTTTTTGCAATATGCTGTTGCGCCCAGACCTATTGCATTTGTTAGTACTGTAGATACTGAGGGTAATGTAAATTTAAGTCCCTTTTCATTCTTTAATTTATTCAGTTCAAATCCGCCTATATTAATTTTTTCACCAGCTCGCAGAGTTAGAGATAATACTACTAAGCATACACTTGATAATGTTTTGCAGGTAAAGGAATGTACAATTAACATTGTTAATTATGCGATGGTGCAACAAACTTCTTTATCTAGCACAGATTATCCGAAGGGTGTGAATGAATTTGTAAAAGCCGGATTTACAGAGTTGAAATCTGATTTTGTAAAACCACCAAGAGTAAAAGAATCACCTGTTCAATTCGAATGTATTGTTCGAGATGTCATAGCTTTAGCAGAAACTCCAGGTGCTGGTAATTTGGTTTTAGCAGAAGTTATTGCAATGCATATCTCTGAAGATGTTTTAGCAGAAGACGGCAAAATAGATCAATTAAAAATGGATCATGTTGCACGCTTGGGTGGTGATTGGTATTCAAGAGTCATTGCAGAATCTTTATTCAAAGTTGCTAAGCCTCTTACTACTATGGGCATTGGTGTTGATGCTTTACCTGAACATATTCGTCACTCTAAAATTCTTACTGGTAACAATCTAGGTCAATTAGGAAATGTTGAACACATGCCACAATATGATGAGCATACTTTAGCAGAAATAAAAAGCAAATATGCTTTTATGACTGAAGAAGAAAAACATTCTTTAGCGAAAGATTTGTTAAGCGAAGGGAATGTAGAGGAGGCTTGGAAGGTTTTGGAAGCAGGCAGATAAACTTGTAAACGTAACTAGTTACTAGTAACTAGATTGTGTTTTTCGCCACCGGCAACACTTTTCCATTGAAAATCGTATTTCCATTGAGTGCGAAGTCTGCCACATACTTACCCATTTCAAATGCCATTACTGGAGATTGGTACCCGGGGAATGCTTGCTCTAACATTTCTGTTTGAGCTGAACCTAAGGCTAATGCATTTACTGAAATTCCTAATTCTTTAAATTCTTCAGCGAGACATTCGGTTAGAGTATGTAATGCAGCTTTCGATGCAGAGTAAGATACTAATCCATTGTATTTAGATGAGCCCATATAACCTCCCATACTACCAATATTTACTATATGTGAAGGCTTGTTGAAATAAGGTAATAATGCTCGTATCATACGCACATGTCCCATCACATTTGTCTGAAACATCTGCACCCAATCTTCATCTGTTTGCTCTGCAAATGGTTTGTTGATTAAGACACCAGCGTTGTTGATTAGAATATCGATCGGACCAGTTAAATGATGGTTAAGAAATGGGATTAACCCCTCGTCATAAACACCTTCTACAATATCAAATTGCACAGGTAATAATTTCGCTTCAGGATTCAAATCTTTAGCGATTTTATTTAATGTTTTTAATTTCTCCACAGAACGCGCAATAGCCACCACCGTATTATTAGTATCTTTAACTAATTCTAATGCTGCTTCGAAACCTATGCCTGATGAGGCGCCTGTGATGATGATATTCATTGATTGAGTTATTAGGTTACTAGGAATTGAGTTATTTGTTACTAGGAATTGAGGAGTCGAGTAAAATTTAACACCTAATTAACTTAATAACTTACTAACTCAATTTCTCAATAACTGAATTTTCAGTAACGTTTTTCCTATTTCTATTTTCGTTTTCCTTTATCCGGCTAGACGTCATAATCCACCACCACCTTCGCTGTCAACGGATGTGCTTGACATGTTAATATAAATCCTTCTGCTACTTCTTCTTCTGTTAAAGCATAGTTTGCTTTCATGTGTACTTTCCCTTCAAGAACTTTTGCTCTACAAGTACAACATACAGCACCTTTACAAGAGAATGGTACATCTAAATCATTGTCCATCGCCGCATCTAAAATATTCTTACCATCTGATGCTAGTTCAAATGTTGTTTCATCACCGTCTAATAAAACAGTTACCTGTGCAACAACTTTATCGCCAGTAGTCTCAGCAGTTTCTTTTGCAGCTTCTAAACTTGCTGTGAAATATTCTAAGTGAATTTTTTCTTTAGCAATTTTTAAATTCAATAATGACTCCTCAACGTTCTTCATCATAGGTGTAGGTCCGCATATAAAAAACTCATTATCTAAATTTAATCCCACGTGATTTTCAATCAATGCTAAAACTTTTTCTTTAGTGATTAAGCCTTTGTAAAGCTCAGCCGTATTGGCTTTTGCATCATCCAGAATATTATATAATTTAAAATTAGCATGTGTATTTGCTAATTGAGTAAGTTCAGTATTAAAAATTATTGAAGCTTCATTTTGATTACCATAGAACAAAGTCAAATTTGTTGATGGTGAAGATTTCAATAATGTTTTAACAATTGAAAGCATTGGTGTAATACCAGAGCCACCGGCGAACAATACGATGTTTTTGTTTTCTACGGATGTGAGGTTGTAGAAATTTCCCATCGGACTCATCACTTCTAAAACATCACCTACTTTAAGAGTATCATTAAGGTAAACAGACATTCTGCCATCTTTTACTTTTTTAGCAGCGATTCTAAAATCTTGATCAGCAATTGGGCTGCTACATAATGAATATGATCTACGAATTTCTTCGCCAGAGTGGTTCATTTTAATCGTTACATATTGACCTTGAACGTATTGGTACTCTGCTTTTAAATCTGCAGGTATTTCAAATGCTACGCTTACACAGTCTGCCGTTTCTTTTCTTATATCAGCTACTTTTAATTGATGGAATTTTGCCATTGTTTGTTTATTTCAGGTCGTAAAATTAAAAATAAGATTGGTTTTGGAACAATGTGCGCAGAGATTTGTTTTTTGACTGATTCTGTATAAGCGTAAAAACTTTACAGAATGCAATATTTTTATAAATTTGTCACAACTAAAAAAGGCTATGTCACATTTAAATGAACAAGAGTTAGAAGCTTGGTTTGAGAACAAACTAGCTAAAAATGAGATGATTGAACCGAAAGACTGGATGCCTGAGCAATATCGCAAGCATCTTATTCGTCAGATCTCACAACATGCACATTCAGAGATTATAGGAATGATGCCAGAGGGTAACTGGATTACCAGAGCTCCGAGTTTACGTCGTAAGATGGTATTACTGGCAAAAGTTCAAGATGAAGCAGGTCACGGATTGTACTTATATAGTGCTGCAGAATCGATGGGCATCTCTAGAGAAGAATTATTAGACCAATTACATACTGGTAAAGCAAAATATTCATCCATCTTCAATTATCCGACTTTAACTTGGGCCGATATTGGCGCAATTGGTTGGTTAGTGGATGGTGCTGCAATTATGAACCAAGTGATGTTGCAAAGAACATCGTACGGTCCGTATGCTCGTGCAATGGTAAGGATATGTAAAGAAGAATCATTCCATCAACGTCAAGGGTATGAAATCATGATCACTCTAGCAAACGGTACACCTGAACAAAAAGCGATGGCACAAGATGCTATCAACAGATGGTGGTGGCCAAGCTTGATGATGTTTGGTCCGAAAGACGACGAATCACCAAACACAGCTAACGCAGTTAAATGGAAAATCAAGCGTGAAACAAATGATCAATTACGTCAGCGTTTTGTTAATCAAACAGTGCCTCAAGCAGAGCACATCGGATTAACGGTGCCAGATAAAGATTTGAAGTGGAACGATGAGAAAAAAGGATATGATTTTGGCGCTATCGATTGGAGCGAATTCTGGAATGTTGTAAAAGGCAATGGCCCATGTAACAAAGAAAGAATTGCAGCAAAAATTAAAGCACATGAAGATGGTGCTTGGGTAAGAGAAGCAGCTAATGCTTATGCCAAAAAACAAATGCAAAAAACTAACGCAGCTTAATTAAATATTATGAGTGATTCACAAGGAATACTTTGGGAAGTATTTGTACAAAGTAAACCGGGCCAAGCCCACAAGCACAGCGGTTCTGTGCATGCGCATGACAAAGAAATGGCTTTGCAAAATGCTAGGGATTTATATTGTAGAAGAAGTGAGGGTACTAACATTTGGGTAGTACCGGCTTCAGAAATTGTAGCATCTTCACCTGAAGATATTGCTTCATTTTTCGAACCATCAAATGATAAAGTTTATCGTCATCCGACCTTTTACACGGTACCTGATGGCATCACTCACATGTAATCATGACAGTACAAGAAGCATTATTTAAATATTTATTGAGGTTAGGTGATCAGCATTTAATACTCGGACATAGATTATCGGAGCAGAGTAGTAAAGCTCCATTTTTAGAAGAAGATATTGC
>JACCDI010550382.1_pt1 | contig 17746 bp, 15 predicted proteins | sample 7442791 | NCBI WGS metagenome assembly JACCDI01 (sample SAMN15323434, study PRJNA562643) | freshwater metagenome | isolation source: river surface water | place: USA:Blue River Watershed | collected 2017-08-15
ACCGGATCTTATTTACGGTGATTGTGGTGCTCACCTTAATCACCGGCTTTGGTATTGTTGGTTTGGCGATGTTTAGCATCAATCGCCGTACTCGCCAAATTGGCACAAGACGCGCTCTGGGCGCTAGCCAATGGCAAATTATGCGCTACTTCATGCTGGAAAACTTGCTGATTAGCACAGCCGGTGTGGTGCTTGGTGTTGCAGGTGCAATTGGTTTAAATATCTGGTTAGTCAGCAGCTTTGCGATGAAGCCGTTAACGCCAGGGTTGTTGATTGTTGGATGTTTTGCACTATTGGCAGTAGGTCAATTAGCGGTCAGTTATCCAGCGTTAATTGCCGCGCGGATATCGCCAGCAACCGCGACACGCGGCCGGGCTTAAGCTTAATCCCTGCAGCTTAGCCCCCGTGGCAACATAGGTTGCTGCGGGGGTGATTTAATATCTGCGGATCAAAGCGATTCGGAACTAGTGAATAATTCTGGTTTGCTGGGCGTTTGTTTGGCCATATAAGCTGCGATGTTTTGGTCTTTGGTGACCCAACGCTGATTCAACCACAATTGGAATTGTTGACGGAACGCTTCGTCTTCGAAGTAATCGCCAATGATTTGCTCATCAACCTGTAATACGTCAACTTGGATCACCACGCGTTTCAAGCGTCCGAGCAACATATCGACCAGCACATGATGTTGGTTATCTGGGTAAATTAAAGTGATATCCAATACAGCATTAAATTGCGAACCCATGCTAGCAAGGGTAAAAGCGATACCGCCGGCTTTTGGTGGTAGCAAGAAATCGAAAGGGCTATTTTTGGCACGGTGTTTGGCTGCGGTATAGCGAGTGCCTTCAACGAAGTTGATAATGGTCGTCGGCATAGTTTGAAATTTCTCGCAAGAGCGGCGAGTGGTTTCAATGTCTTTACCTTTCAGCGACGGGTTACGTTTAATTTGAGCTTGGCTGTAGCGTTTCATAAACGGCATGTCGAGTGCCCATGACGCTGAACCGATGAAAGGTACCCATTTCAGTTCTTCTTTTAAGAAGAACTTCGGTTCTGGGATGCGCGACAAGGCAAACTGACTCAACACAGGAATATCCAACCAGCTTTTGTGGTTGGAAATTAGTAAATACCAACTGTCCTGACGCAGTTCGGTGAGTCCACTTAGCTGCCAATCTACTTTATTGAATATTTCAATCAGTTGCTTGTTGTGCAGCGACCAGTGTCGATAAGCCCAATGCGCGAGTCGAGAAAATTGCCGTTGGCTTGCAGGAACTGGCAGTAACAATTTGCCAATACCAGCCAACGTCACTAAACCACCCCAAAGCGCTAAATTGACAGTAAAGCAAAATAGCGAGATCGGCAGTATGATAAAACTCGGTAAAAACGACAACATTATCGAGACTCTCCTTGTTCTAATTCAATGAGTTGCTGGTCTTTTTCATGCCACAGCTGATTAACCCATTGCTGAAATTGTGCGCGAAATGCTGGATCTTCATAATCCCCAATCCATTGACGCTCAATTGGTAAAACCCGCACTCTAACCTTTATGTCATGGACTTTGCCAGAAATATAATCCCAAAAGCTTGGTGATCCCTTTGGATAATAAATAGTCACATCGAGCAGTTTGTGCAGATGCTCTCCCATGGCGTTTAACACAAAGGAGATGCCGCCGGCCTTTGGTTTTAACAAATGCTGAAAAGGTGATTGCTGGTATTGATGCTTTTTCGGTTCAAAGCGTGTGCCTTCTAAGAAATTCATCACTGATACCGGCTTGTAGCGGAATTTCTCGCAGGCTTTGCGGGTTGTCGCAATATCTTTGCCTTTTAGATGTGGATACTTTTCCAAAAATGCCGCGCTATAGCGTTTCATAAATGGAAAATCCAAGGCCCACCAGCAAATGCCGATGACCGGAACATAAATTAATTCCTTTTTTAGAAAGAACTTCAAAAAAGGGATCTGCCGGTTAAAAATCTTTTGCAGCACTAAGATATCCACCCAAGATTGGTGGTTGGCGACAACTAAATACCAATCTTTCACCGATAAGTTTTCTATGCCTTTGATGTCCCAACGGATCCGAGTGAATAAACGGGTAGTCACATTGTTCAATGTGATCCAAGCACTAGCACAAGTATCCAGCAAATAGGTCATCCAAGTTTGCCAACGTTTAACTGGCGGTAGTTTTAGCACGGCTAAAAACAAAATCGGCACAGCCCAAAACAAGGTATTGCCGATATAGAGTAAAAATGAGAGCGTGCCGATTAAAGGCTTGGGAAGGAAATGCAACATATCAGCTCCGATTCTATCTAACTAACCTTTAACTGTTAGTGCTACTGGTATTGGCTAAATTTACCGCAAAAAAAAGAGCAGGTTAACCTGCTCTTTATACGAGAAGGGCCGAAGACCGATCAAGCCATATCGCTATAGTTGCTAGTGCCAATGGCGCTTCAACGATATTTTGATATAGCTAGATCTCATCCGACCTGTCGATTGTACCTTAATCTTCGAAGTAGGTGTATCCATAGACACCAGCTTTCAATTCGTCCATCAAAGCGATACGCTGCTCTGGCGTGAAATGTTGGTGTTTCTCCAATTGATTTGCGTAAGACTTCAACAGTTTTTCTGCATCAAATTCAACGTGTTGCAATACATCTGCTACAGTCTCACCTTTCAGTGGATTGGTCAGCATGTAAGTACCATCTTCGTTTAGTTCAACATGTACTGAGTCGGTATCACCGAACAAGTTGTGCAGATCGCCCAAGATTTCTTGGTAAGCACCGACCATGAACATACCGAGCAGGTACTGTTCGTCTTCTTTATAGATCGGTAATGGCAGGCTTGATTCAATACCGTTGCCATCTGCATAGCTTTTAAGCTGACCGTCAGAATCACAAGTAATGTCTTGGATAATAGCCCGATGTTCTAATGACTCATTCATCCGTTCAAGTGGCATTACTGGGAACAACTGGTCAATACCCCAAGCATCTGGCATCGATTGGAATAATGAGAAGTTAACGAACAATTTGTCGGCAAGCTTTTCATTCAGCTCATCGTGAATTTCACGGTGTGAGCGCGATGACAGATCCAGCATGTCTTTCACTTTGTTGATGGTTGCAAAGTAGATTTGCTCCAACAGTGACCAGTCTTTTAAGGTCAATAAACCATGCACGTATTGAGCGTGAGCATCGGTAAAATAATGCACAGCATCGTGGTAGGCTTCAACCGCAGAACGTGGCGTGACGTTTTGGTATGAATCCCAAAGTGCCCAAATTACCGATGGCGAATCTTCGCTTGGTTCTGGCAAATAACGTAAGCCAGGAGCGCGTTCGATATCGATAGCATCAGTCACTAACACTGCATGGTGCGCAGTCATAGCGCGGCCAGATTCAGTGATAATGTTCGGATGTGGCAGATCGTATTCGTCACACACTTCTTTTAAGCCGTAAACGACGTTACGAGCATATTCGTACATGGTGTAGTTCATTGAACAAGCAGAACGCGAGTTTGAACCTTCGTAATCGACACCTAAACCACCACCAACGTCGACCGTATTGATCGGCACGCCTAAGGTACGCAGTTCAGCATAATGACGAGCACATTCGCGGATAGCGTTGTGAATGTCACGGATATTGGCGATTTGCGAACCGATATGGAAATGCACAAGTTGCAATAAATCCAGTTTGCCGGCTTCTTTAAGCACATCGATAGCTTGCAGAACCTGAGTGGCGGTTAAACCAAATTTGCCCTTCTCGCCGCCGGTATTTTGCCATTTGCCTTTGCCGACCGAATTCAAACGAATACGGATCCCGATCATAGGCGCAGCACCGAGGCTATCGATTTCACGTAACAAGGTTTTGAGTTCAGATAATTTCTCAACAACCACGTAAACGGTATGGCCCATCATTTGGCCGATAGTTGCTAAACGCAGGAATTCACTATCTTTATAACCGTTACATACGATACGCAGTGGCGTTTCAGTGACGCCAAGGATTGCCATAAGCTCAGGTTTAGAACCTGCTTCAAGGCCGACCTTTCCGCTAGTGTGGCTCACTAATTTGTTCACAACCGAATATTGTTGGTTTACCTTAATTGGGTAAACTGCCGTGTATTCGCCTTGGTATTCACGTTCTTCTTTAGCTTTGGCAAAAGAACTGATCAAGGTTTCGACGCGATGTTGCAGAATATCGGTGAACCGCACCAATACCGGCAGCGTTAGCCCTTCTTCTTTAAAGCGAGCGGTCAATTCCGGGAAACTAATCCCAGGTTTGCTGTGGTCTTGATCCGGATAAGCGATCAAATCCCCGTTGGCGTTTACATCAAAATAGCCTTCGCTCCAAACGGCGACGTTATAAATTGATCTTGCTTTGTCGATACCCCAATCTGCCATGGTCGTGCCCTTAAAAAGTTAATGATGCTATTTTAAAACCAATAGCAGCAAAAAAACATGAAAAGTTTGTCTCAATGGCGTGCAGCTGGCAAAATAAATGCCCCCTCACAACAGCACACAGAGTGGAATTATGTCTGAACTCAATTCAAAACAATGGTTTACGGAAATTTTTCAACCAAGCGGTAGTGCGTTTTCGCTGAAAATCCATCAAAAATTAACTGAAGTGCAATCGCCGTTTCAGCATATCGAAATCTATCAAACCACCGACTTTGGCAATTTGATGGTGATTGACGGCTGCACTATGGTCAGTACCCGTGAAAATTTCCTTTATCATGAGATGATGAGCCATCCGGCATTGTTCACTCATCCCAACCCAAAGAACGTCGTAATCATCGGTGGTGGTGACTGCGGCACATTACGAGAAGTGCTGAAACATCGATCAGTCGAATCGGTATATCAAATCGATATTGATGAACAAGTCACCCGACTTGCCGAGCAATATTTCCCGGAATTGTGCGCCAGCAATCATGATCCTCGTGCTTTTATCATGTTTGATGATGGCATCAAGTTTATGCAAGAAACTGCAGCTGAATCGGTTGATGTCATTATTGTTGACTCCACAGATCCGGTGGGGCCAGGTGAAGGCTTGTTTAACCGTGCCTTCTACCAAAGCTGTTTGCAGGCGTTAAAACCTGGCGGCATATTGGTGCAACAAAGCGAGTCTCCACTCATCCACATGGCGTTGCTAAACGATATGCGCCAAGCGATGAAAGATGCCGGTTTTGCCGCGCTGCAAACCCTAAACTTCCCGCAAATGATCTATCCAAGTGGTTGGTGGACCTGCACTATGGCAAGGAAAGACATGGTGTTTGCAGGTTTTCGACGCGACGATGTCATGGATGCCGAATTCGAAACTGACTACTACAACGCAGACATCCACCAAGCTGCTTTAGCTCTGCCTAACTTCATGCGGCGGCAATTAGTGGGTTAACTATTTGAATTTTTCATGAAATATTTAGTCACAATTACTTGCGTACTTCGGTTGATTTTTGTACATTGTAATTTGGTTGAGTAGGAGAAGCTGATGAAAAAGTATTTTGCATTGATTTTGTTGGGCGCAACAGCAAGCGCTCAGGCAAACGTGTATCAGTGTGAGCAAGACAATAAGGTCATCTTCAGCCAGTTTCCTTGTGATTCAGACACTGGTGCAAAACCTGTTGCCCAATCTGAGAAACTGACTCAAGCACCTATTAATTCCAATGCTGATCAGCAATTATTGCAATTACAAAAGCGTAATCGCTTTTTGGAATACCAATTTGCTGAAGCTGAACAAGATTACAAAATTGCCGTTGAACGTATTAAAACGGAAATGTACAACCTGACTAAAACTGCACCGCAGCCAAATGAAACGCAAGTACTGCGTATCAAACTGCAAAATCTGCATAAAGAGTGGGCTGAACGCCAAGAACATCTGAAAGCTGAATTGGTTGTAACTCGCAATCAAATGTCGAGCTTGGAACAGCAATACGTGCAAAAGTAATTGCTATCTTCCGATTAATATAAAAAAACTCTGCATTTGCAGAGTTTTTTTTCGTCCCAAATTTCACATGGCAGTCAAATGGCTAGCGGAATTGCCGTTGCTACAGAGTCAAAGGTGCCAATAAAATCTCTACTCGCCGATTTGCTGCGCGATTGGCGGGAGTTGTGTTGGGCAACAATGGATAATTTGGGCCTTCACCGTGAGTTTCTAAGCGGCGCTCATCAAGTTGTTGGCTTAACAAATAGCTTTTTACTGCATCTGCTCGTTGTTGTGAAAGCTGCATATTGGTTTGTAGGCCGCCGCTATCGTCGGTGTGGCCAATGATCACAACCATCGTCTTGCTGTATTCTGCGACCACTTTAGCCAGCGTGCTGAGCATTGGGTAGAGCTGGGCGCGGATTTCGCTTTTACCGACGGCAAAGGTCACTTGGCTGGGAATTTCTAATCGCAGAATATCGCCATCTCTGTGCACCTTAATGGCACTGCCGCGCAATTGTTCGCGCAGAGCCTGCTCCTGATTGTCCATGTAATGCTTAATCGCCAAACCTTCCAAAGCGCCGACTTCTGCCGCTAATTCCCGACGTTCTTTGGTAATTGGGTAGTTGCTGGGGCTAGGTGACGTCGCAATCACTTCGCTTTGCGCTGCCGGCCACTGCGGCAATTGCTGACACCCAGCCAATACTGTAGTCATCATTAAAGCTGGAACTAACCAACGCCAACGTCGGCTTTGTTGAGTGTGCTGGCACTTATTCATGGGTAAAGAGTCATCCTTGTTGAGTGGCTAAAACCGAGCCTAGGGCGATTTTGCTGAATTATGGCTGAATTTTTGCGGTGAGCCTACCAGCAATTGCGCTTAAGCCAAGCGCAATGCCTGTTCTACTGGACATATATACGTCTAAACGAGTAAGCTTTTGCTGAAATAGTCAGCAGAGGCATAGGCAAAACTCATGGTGGGGCAGGATTGGAAACGGATTGTCATCAAAGTCGGTAGCGCTTTGATTGCACCCGAAGGCAAAGGCACTTCGACCCGTTACTTGTTAGCAATCGCGCAGTTTATTAGCGAATGCAAACAGCAACAAATTGATGTTGTATTAGTTTCTAGCGGCAGTGTTGCTGCCGGTCGTTCAGCCATCCCCTTTAGTCATCAACCCTTGCCCATTAACGTTAAGCAAGCCATGGCTGCAGTCGGCCAAACTAGAATGATGGCGGTTTGGAGCCAATTGCTAGATTGTCCTTGTGCGCAAATTCTGCTGACACACGATGATTTGCGAGATCGCAAACGTTATCTCAATATCGATAACACCCTGAGAACGTTGTTGAGCCATGGTGTGTTACCGGTGGTGAACGAGAATGATACGGTCGCAACCAAAGAGCTGAAAGTCGGTGATAACGATAATCTTGCGGCGATGGTGGCAACTGTCGTTGAAGCCGATGCATTAATTATTTGCTCAGATGTCGACGGTTTATATACCGCCAATCCGCGAACTGATAGCAATGCGCAATTTATTCCTGTGGTGCCATTAATCACTGCGGAGATTTTTGCGATGGCCGGTGGCAGTCATCACCACATTGGGACTGGTGGGATGCTCACTAAGATCCAAGCTGCGGCCAAAGCCACCGCGCAGGGCATTGATACCTTGATTATCAATGGACAAAAAGCCGAGAGTTTTGTTGGGTTGTTGAATCGGCAGCAAGTCGGCACCTTATTCAAAGCACAAGCGGAAACGCTGAGTGCGAAGAAACACTGGTTATTGCATAGCAGTAAAGCCAGCGCCGAAATTGTCTTGGATGCAGGAGCCGCCAAAGCGGTATTAAACCAAGGTGCATCGTTATTGGCCAAAGGTGTCAGTGGTATTCAGGGTGACTTTGATAAAGGCGACGCGGTCTGGTTGGTGAACACCGACGGTGTTCGACTTGCTAAAGGTGTCAGTCAATACAGCGCACCTGAGCTTGAGAAAATCAAAGGTATTCATAGCCAAGAGATTGCTGTGGTGCTTGGGTATTGCCCAAGTGAAGTGGCGGTCCATCGTGATGATCTAGTGTTGCTTAGCCCAGAAAAGCTAAGTACAGATCAACAACGCTAGTCGCACTAAGTTTCGGAGAATGATGATGAGTACCCAATTTGATGTAGTGGCGCTTTGCCAAGCGGCACGCCTCGCATCGCGTCAGCTCGCACAACTGACGGAAAGCCAGAAAAATGAATTGCTACTTGCTATGGCAGACGGCTTAGTTGCTGCCATACCGCAAATTTTGGCCGCTAACGCGCTGGATATGGCAAATGCCCGCACCAACAACTTAGCGAGTGCGATGCAAGACCGGTTATTGCTGACCGAAGCTCGTTTACAACAACTAGCGCAGGCGGTGCGACACATTGCCGCACTGCCAGATCCTGTCGGGCAAATCCGGCAGATGCAACCACGACCAAATGGTATCCAAGTCGGTAAAATGCGCATCCCACTGGGTGTCATCGCGATGATTTATGAGGCTCGGCCGAACGTGACTGCCGATGCGGGCGCATTATGTTTAAAATCGGGCAATGCTGTCATTTTGCGTGGGGGCCGTGAGGCCTTGCAATCAAGCTTGGCAATTGCCGAAGTGCTGCAGCAAGTGCTCAGCGACCATCAGATCAATCCTGCTGCCATCAGCGTGCTACCAGACCCAGATCGGGCGGTATTACTGACGTTATTACAGCAACAATCAACCGTAGATTTGGTGATCCCACGAGGTGGTGAGGGCTTAATTCGGTTTGTTAGTGAACACAGTAAAATCCCAGTGATCCAGCACTACAAAGGCATTTGTCATTTGTTCATCGACAAAGCAGCTGATGTTGAGAAAGGGCTAGCACTGTTATTGAACGGCAAAACGCAACGGCCGGGTGTTTGCAACGCTTTAGAGACGTTGTTGGTACACCAAGCTATTGCTGATGAGTTTTTACCTATAGCGGCAAAGGCGTTGGCCTCGGCTGAAGTGCAAGTTTATTGCTGTGATAAATCAATTACTTATTTTGAAAATGCACAAGCGGCTAGTCCAACGCAATTCGATACCGAATACTTGTCATTGGCAATGTCAGTGCGGGTAGTCAGCGATTTTGCTCAAGCAGTTGCGCACATCGAACAGCATAGTTCAGGCCATACCGAAGTCATTTGTACTCAAGACATTAGCCGTGCACAGCGGTTTATCAAGGTGATTAACTCCGCAGTAGTCATGGTGAATGCCTCGTCGCGGTTCTCAGATGGTGGTGAGCTAGGGCTCGGCGCCGAAATTGGTATATCGACTAGCAAATTACATGCTTACGGGCCAATGGGATTGGAGTCACTGACTACTGAGAAATACATCGTGATAGGTGATGGTCAGGTTCGTCTCTAACAGCAACCGGCAAAAATAGCAGGCTGCCGGAAACAAACTTTTCCTTGCAGCCTGCTACCACTATTCAATTTAGAAGTTGATCATCAATACAAATCTGCCACACAGCTAGTAATCTCAGCACGCATTTCTCGACTGCGCCTTGGTGCCTTGCAATCGGCAGTTTTGGCTCTGCTATTTGAGAATCTATTCTGCGCGGCTTGGTTTTATATGCTTGCCAAGCATCAGCAAGAACTTTTAGCACTATGGTTTTATCAGTTTCGAATAGTGTCAGTGCGATTCCACAGGTTCTGATTTTTCTGATAACTAAAATATTCATCTGGATACCAGCATTTAGGAATTAAATCAGTGCTGGTTCGCTCCTCAAAATTTGAAACTAGTTTGCTCAAAATTTCCTTTAACCGCTCTTCGCTAACTTTCTCCAGTTTTTGCTGCGCTGTGCTGAAATACAGGTTGTTTTCAGCGCTAATCACCAAGTTAATGCCAAAGCTGTTGAATGTCAGGTTTCGGGTGACTTGGCGACAAATCGGAGCTTCTGGTTCTGGCGGATATAAGCCGTTAACGATGGCGTATTCGTAGCGGTCCAAATCGCGTTTATCGGAATCTTTCGGAATATAAGTAATGCCAAATCCTTGCGGGAAATAGCCGGTAATTTTAAGCAAACTTTCAACAATGGCCTGTGGGTACCAACCCTTCTCGGCGCCGGCTTTCAACAGCGCACTGACTTTTGGCAAGTGTTCGTATTGATAAATCTGCTTTGAGGGCAGCACCACAGAAGTATAGACTTGAGGAATTTTCAGCAGATTGCCAATACCGTCTTCTGGTTTGATTGCAGATTTTAGTAAATGCAAAATGAAGCTTTGATTTTCATCTTCAATAGCGACAAAGACATCGCGCTCTGCTTTAGAGTTTCCGACATAGGTATCAAGTCCCAAACCTTCCTGCACATAACGCTGACTTTGCGCAAAACAAATCTGCAGCAATTGTTCACGCTCTAAACCTTGCAAAATGCGGTAAGGATCCTGACTACCGTCTTCACCATAGAGTATTAGTTTAACCTCGGGGTGTTGTAAGCCAATATCTTGAAGTAGACAGGCCATAATGAGCGGCAATTGCACTTGCGCTCGGAACAAATTGCCGGTGTTGTCAGCACATTTACTGAACACGTAACGGTTCTTTATTAATTGGTCGGCCAACAGCTGGTCTAATAAACGCAGCGCTAATACCGCTTTGTAGAGATGTTTATGCCTTTGGTTGACTGCGGCGATGTTTTTACCGTGGGTTGGCGATAGCAGTTGAATGGTGCCAAGCATCCGGGCAGAAAGCTGCTGCGTTTCTTGGGTGGAATCGCCGGTCACAGCTTCCAAAATATGTTTGGCAGTTTGCTTTAACTGGCGAATGCGGCCTAGTCTGTTGTCTTCTTGCTGGCGTAATTTTTCTTTTAGTTCATTTTGCGTGTCAGTTAAGCGCTTTTCTAGTTTTACTCGGGCGCCTTTGCTGGCATCATCGATGCGTCGCTGCAAATCAGCTTTTTGTTGTTGCAATGCGTCAATCGCAAGCTGTTCTTCACCGGTGAAAAACGTTGCGGCTTGTTGGTATATGGATTGCGAGAGTGGATTGGCATCTTGAATTCGGTAGAGCAGTTCCTTTACTGCTTTGCTAACCGAACTATCACCAAACAAGGGCTGATTCATCCGCTGAACTTCCTTAGCCATGACCATTGTTGTTGCGTCCAATAAGTTAGACTTTAAACTTTAGCGGCTTTTGCTCGATATGCCAGTGCTAATGCTGTGACTAAGATGGAAAAATCTCCTTTGGAACTACAGCAATATTCGACAAAACCTAGTAAATTTGCTTTTCTTAAACAAATAGTTAGTAAGCGAGGAGCGGTAATTTGAAAATTGCTGTGATTGGTGGAGGCATCAATGGACTGACGTCTGCGTGGCAATTGGCCCAGGCAGGTCATCAAGTTCAGCTATTTGAGCGTGATGAATTGATGAAAGCAACCAGCGCAGCTTCCAGTAAATTACTGCATGGCGGCTTACGTTATTTGGAGCAAGGTGAATTTCGGTTAGTGCACGAAGCGCTGCAGGAGCGGCGTTGGTGGATTAAAAAGGCGCCGAAGCTCACTCATCGTTTACCTATTCTATATCCAATTTATCGCGATGGCCGCCGACCGCGCTGGCAGCTAAAAATTGGCTTGTCATTGTACGATTTATTGTCTGGGCGTCGAGGGATAGGCCGCCATCGTTGGTTAAATGCGGTGCAAACCATCCGTTGTAGTCCAGATATCCAAGCTGAAGGCTTACTCGGTTCTTATCTATTTTTTGATGGCCAAATGCAAGATCAGCAACTGGGACTCTGGGTAGCCGAACAAGCGAAAAAGCTTGGGGTGCAGATCCACGAGCACTGTCCGGTCGTGGAAGTTGATACTGAAGCGCGGCTGCGCTTAGGCTCCGATGGCAGTTGGTTGCATTTTGATCGAGTGATTAACGTAGCCGGACCTTGGAGCAATTTGCTACTTGAACAATCTGGCATAGTGCCACCTCAGGGAATTGATTTGGTTAGAGGTAGCCATCTGTTACTTCCGCCTGTAAGTCGTTATGGTCATATGCTAGAAGTGCCTGGCGAGGGCCGTATTGTGTTTGTGCTGCCATATCAAGGCCAAACTTTGCTAGGTACTACAGAAGTGCGACAAACGCTGGCAGAGCCCATCCGATGTAGTGAAAAAGAACGGAATTACCTGCTGAAAGTCTACAACCACTATTTTATCAGCCAACGCAATATTTCCGATATTCAGCGCGAGTTTGCTGGAGTGCGCCCCTTATTAGGTGGCAGTGCGGAAGCAACACGAGCAAGTCGAGAGTACGCGATGAATTGGCAAGGTCAGTTGCTCACTGTGACTGGCGGTAAGTGGACTACTGCTCGCGCTTTGGCGAAGCATGTACTTGAACAGGTTAAATTCTCGGGTGGATAACCCAGCCCAAGCTAACAAGGAGTCGATAGATGATTAGAGTGATAGGGATTTATCGCTGGGCGGAAGGTGCTTCGTTTGATCATCAGTATTACCAGAACACACATATGCCGCTAACTCGAGATTTATTGATGCCACTTGGGTTGCTGCGATTGGAGGCAGACCGTTATTTAACGGCGAATCTAGCAGAGCCAGGAGCGATAATCGCAGCATCGCACGCCTATTTTCCCAGTTTGGAAATCGCGAAGGCGGCATTGACTGCAGTAGGCGCTAAGTTAATGGCTGATGTTGCAAATTACACTACGCTAAAACCGGAATTGTCCTTCGCCGTAGTGACGAGCGTCGACTGATTTACGAATCTTGTAAGCAAGGAAAACTACAAGGAAGTGGAGAAAACCAGCGACAGCAAAACTGCCGCTGGTTTTGAAGCCAAAGCAAAAATTATTGATCTGCTTTTTTCCGGCCTGAGAAGAATGAACGTAACACAGCGCCCACGCCAACCAAGCCAATTAAAATGAATTTACCGAACTTGACTAAGAACAGACCGATAACACCCAACAGGCCTAACTTTTTCGCTGCCGCACCAGCAACTAGGGCAGCTAAGCCATATTCAGCAACGCGGTCAGTTGATTCGTTGAAATCGCTGTAGGCTTTGCCAGGAACAAAAGTCAGTTGTGACAGCATGTTATTAGCCATCGGTTTTAACGACTCTAATGATTGCAAGTCAGCAACTAAGTTCATGCTGATTTTGCCTTCACGACCCAGTAAAATTGTATTGTAGTTAACACCAGCTGCGCTTTCATCGGCGGCGCCTTTGTCAACAGACTTCAAAGACCATACTAATTGGTGGGTGCTCACATCATAACGAGGAATTTCAGCCCAACCGCGGACTTCCATTTCAGGAATACCCATTTTTACCCGTTCTTTGTTTGCTTCTTCGGTGCCTGCTTTGATGCTTTCTAACAGATCGGCCGGATCCCACTCTTTGGCATCGTCATCTTTGATATAACCAGAGTTTTCAAAGCTCACCACGATAAACCAATTTTGACCTTCGCCTGTGGTTGGAAAAATCATGCCTTCCACTTCATTATCAATGCCATTACCCATTGCTTCGAGTAATTTAATTGATTCGGCCTTTGGTACATAAGCAAAACCTTCAGGCAGCTTAAGCTCTGCTTGGCTAAGTACTTTGATATCAGCAGGACCATTGACCATCGCTTTACTGGCATTGTCATAAGCTGCATCAATAGGTGTTTGGGTTTCTTGTCTTGCTTGAGCTGCTGGCACAAGTGCCAAACCAAGCGCGATAAAACCTGCCAGCCAGAAGCTAGCGTTCCGTGTTGGGATATTCCCGATCATTTGGTAATTCCTTTAGCAGACGTTGAAACGTCATTAAGATTTGAACTGACGCGCGGAGCGACGTACGTTAACTCGACAGTGAGTAGTGAAGATTTTGGTTTTTTTGTTAAATTCTTCACTAGCGAATTTACCATATTTGCCAGTTTGGGTAAATATTGCGCAGTATGTGTTTTGCAGGAAATGACGGCTTTTTCGCGAAAAAGATAAGTATTAGGGGTAAAAATCGGACTTTTTTTCAAAAAAAACGCTAACAGCCGTGTTTAGCTGTTAGCGACGAGTTCAATAGCAAATGTTAACGTAAATCTAAAGCCAAAATTTTAGAGCGGCGCTGATAGTTGTACAGTTGCTGTTTTTTAGCTGGTAAATCTTCAACATCTTTTAATTCAAAGCCGTGTTCCAGGAACCAATGGATCGAGCGAGTCGTCAATGCAAACAGTGTGTAGTATTTGCGTTGGCGGGCGATTTGAATGATGTGTTTTAGCAACAAAGTGCCTCGGTCGGCATCTCGATAGTTTGGATGCACGGCAAGACAAGCGAATTCTCCAACGTTTTCTTCTGGGAATGGGTACAGCGCTGCGCAGCCGATGATCAGGCCATCACGCTCAATCACCACAAACTGATCGATTTCCATTTCCAGCTGTTCCCGCGAGCGTCGAACTAACAGGCCTTGCTGTTCCAATGGCCGAATTAAGTCGAGGATGCCGCCGATATCATTGATAGTGGCCAACCGCAGCCGTTCGGCTGCTTCAGTAACAATTTGGGTACCAATACCATCACGCGAGAACAATTCTTGTAATAAGGCGCCATTGATTGAACTCGAGACTAAATGGCAACGTGAAACCCCTGCGCGGCTGGCGGTAATGGCTGCATGTAAAAATGCCAAGGTTGAGGTACAGGCGGTTTGCTGCGCTTCTAAGGTTTCCATCATGGTTTGCGCATAATTTGGCATCAACTCGGCAATGATTTCGCCATCTTGGTCGATGATGCCGCCTTCGTCGGTGAAACCTATCATTTTGTCGGCTTTGAGTTTAATCGCGACTTGGGTTGCAATCTCCTCTGCCGTTAGATTGAAGCTTTCACCGGTTACAGAAGCGGCAATTGGTCCCATCAACACAATACAGTTCTGGTCAAGTTGGCGGCGAATACCGGCAACGTCGATACGACGGACCCGACCGCTGTGGAAATAGTCGACGCCTTCGTCAACGCCCAATGGTTGAGCAATCACGAAGTTACCGCTGACCACGTTGATTTGGGCATTGTGCATCGGCGTGTTGGATAAACTCATCGACAAACGAGCCGTGATATCAAGCTGCAGCGCGCCGGCGACTTGTTTAATTAAGCGAAAGGAATCATCGTCGGTAACGCGGATGCGATTGTGGTAATGCGCAGTCAAACCTGCGTGCTCTAATGCCTGATTGATTTGTGGACGCGCGCCATATACCAAGACAATTTTAATGCCTAGGGTATTTAGCAAAGCGATATCATTGATAATGCTGCGAAAGCCTGCTTGCTGCATCGCCTCACCACCAAGCATTACCACAAAGGTTTTGCCACGGTGTGCATTAACGTATGGGGCCGACTGGCGAAATCCATCAACTATTTCAGTAGTACGCACGCTCTGTTTGGTTCCTTCTTAAAAGTTTGCTCAGCTTCTCGACTTTGTGTTGCAATTCGATGACTAAGTGTAGGCGAAAATTCCGCATAGTCTGTTAGCGACGGCATATCGTCGTCGGACAAAGATGCGGTGCAGGAAATGCGCGTACTTTAATGGAAAAGTGGATAAATATCCAACAAAAATATTGGTGAAATTTTCTGCTTTATCCAGTGGGCTCTAGCGATTGAATTAATTTATGCCGAAAGCATTGAAATTGCGAAAATCAACTATAAATCCATTAAATGTGAATTAATATGCTTAAAAGGTGCCGGGGTTTGGAAATGACCCCAAAAATGCTAGTCAAGTCAGTGACTTCTGCACAGCAAGTTGCAGTAATTGATTTTGCTTACAATGCCGTGATTGACAGTTTTTAACAGATAAGAAACAATCGTTAGAACTAGCGCAGGATCAACACAGGAGGTGTATTGATGTCGCAGGTGTTACTTGAGCGGATTCGCATGATTCTCCAGGCGCAATTACGCAGCAGTTACGAAGAGTTAGCGACTTTGCTGCGAGATGGTGCTGCTTCAGCCACTGAGATGCAATTACGTGCTGTGCTTGATGAGTGCAAAGCTGCATTGGGTCTCCTTCTAGTGCAGGAGCATCACGAGCAAAAGCGTCGTATGCGTTTGCAAGCAAGCATCAGCGCACTTAACGCGCAGGCGCTGCAATCTGTGCAACAAGGCGATGATATAGCGGCGCGGAAGCTACTATCGCAGCAAATCGAACTTGAACAGCAATTAGTAGATCCAGATCCTGAGCGCAGCCAACAAATTCAATCGTTAACCGACACCATTGAATCCCTGCAATTACGACTCAACAAATCGCCAAGCGAGCCAGTGGTATCTAATTTAGATGAACTCAATGCGCTTGTGAAAGATGCACAGTTAGAACAAAGGCTTGCCGCATTACGGAAGGACGCTTCGCATGATTGAAACTTTTTTGGCACCTGAAAATCGGGTGTTCAGTGTTTGCCTGAGCTTAATGCTATTGCTTGGCGCCCTGGAATTGTTAGGCGCGCTGTTTGGCGCTGGCTTATCCGATTTACTGGAAGGTTTTTTGCCTGAGCAGGATTTCGGCTTGGCGCACGATAATGCCTTAAACCAATTCTTCGGCTGGCTGAGAATAGATCAAGTTCCAGCGCTGATGAGCTTAATAGTTTTTTTACTTGAGTTCAGCTTAATCGGTTTTAGTGCGCAGACTTGGTCACATAAATTAACTGGCGGTTGGGCAAGTGCTTGGTTAGTGGTACCCCCAGTATTGTTGCTGACATTCCCTATATTACGCATCAGCCTTGCTGGACTTGGCAAAGTAATGCCAAAAGATGAGACCACCGCAGTTAGCGAAGATAGTTTGATTGGTCGTGTTGCCGTTGTGACCTTAGGCGTAGCAAGAGTCGGCGCTGCGGCAGAAGCGAAAGTAAAAGATCAGCATGGATATAGTCATTATTTATTAGTCGAGCCAGATTTGCCGGAGATTGAGTTTAGCCAAGGGCAAGCTGTGCTATTAGTTTCGCGGCAATCAGCAGTGTACAAAGCAATTCCTGCTGAGCACCCAAGCCTGTTATAAATCAACAATAAAAGTAGTAAAAGGAAGTCGTATGGACACAAGTAGCATTACCAGTAGTGTGATGAATTTCACCGATATTTTAGTGATTTCAGGTTTAGTTTTCGTTGCGCTAATTATTTTTGGTCTGATTTTGGCGCGTCTGTATAAAAGAGCAACCAAAGAAATTTCGTTTGTGCGCACCGGTTTTGGTGGCGAAAAAGTGATCGTCAACGGCGGCGCTTTGGTGTTACCGGTATTGCACGAAATCATCCCAGTAAACATGAATACGTTACGCTTGGAAGTACGCCGCGCGGCGGAACAAGCGCTGATCACTCGCGATCGGATGCGTGCGGATGTGACGGCAGAATTCTATGTTCGGGTCAAACCGACAGTGGAAGCTATCGCAAACGCGGCACAGACTTTGGGTTTAAAAACAATGAACCCAAGTGAATTAAAAGAATTAGTTGAAGGTAAGTTTGTCGATGCATTGCGTTCAGTTGCCGCTGAAATGGCGATGGAAGAACTCCACGAAAAGCGTGTGGATTTCGTGCAGAAGGTTCAGCAAGTGGTGTCAGAAGACTTGCTGAAAAACGGTTTAGAGTTGGAATCTGTGTCATTAACAGGTCTGGACCAAACTGCGTTTGAGCATTTTAATCCGCAAAATGCCTTCGACGCTGAAGGTTTAACCAAACTTACTCAAGCCATTGAATCTCGTCGTAAAATTCGAAATGACATCGAGCAAGAAACCGACTTAGCCATTAAGCAAAAAAACTTAGAAGCCGAGCGGGCGAAATTGCAAATTTCGCGAGAAGAAGAATACGCACGTTTAGAACAAGAGCGTGAAGTTTCAATCCGCCGTGCATCGCAAATGGCAGAAATTGCTCGCGAACAAGCAGAGAAAAAGCGTGAAGCGGAAGAAGCGCAAATCGC
>JACCDI010833942.1_pt1 | contig 17738 bp, 14 predicted proteins | sample 7442791 | NCBI WGS metagenome assembly JACCDI01 (sample SAMN15323434, study PRJNA562643) | freshwater metagenome | isolation source: river surface water | place: USA:Blue River Watershed | collected 2017-08-15
AATAAAAATTGCTCAGTTTACCGATTTCCTTTAATTTCGCAGCAAAATTAATTTTTAATCAGTCATGAAATTTGATATTATCGTAATAGGCAGTGGACCTGGTGGCTATGTAGCCGCAATCCGCGCATCTCAATTGGGTAAAAAAGTAGCTGTAGTTGAGAAAGCTGAATTGGGCGGTATTTGCCTGAACTGGGGCTGTATTCCAACTAAAGCTTTGTTGAAATCTGCTCAGGTTTTCGAATATTTAAAACACAGTGCCGATTATGGTATCAATGCCAAAGACGCCAGCGTCGACTTCGAAGCTATCGTTAAACGTAGCCGCGGTGTGGCAGGTAACATGAGCAAAGGTATCGAGTTCCTGATGAAGAAAAACAAAATCACCGTTATCAAAGGTGCTGCACTTTTAGCAGGTAATAAAAAAGTAGAAGTTACCAGCGAAGGTAAAAAAGAGATCTACGAAGCCGACCATATCATCTTAGCAACTGGTGCCAGAAGCAGAGACCTGCCAGGTGTTGCTAAAGACGGGGTTAAAGTGATTGGTTACCGCGAAGCCATGGTATTACCTAAACAACCAAAAACCATGGTGGTGATTGGTTCTGGTGCTATCGGTATGGAGTTCGCTTATTTCTATAATACACTCGGAACAAAAGTAACTGTAATCGAATTCATGCCAAGAATTCTTCCGGTTGAAGACGAAGAAGTGTCTAAACTGATGGAGAAAATCTACAAGAAAAATGGTGTAGAGATCATGACCAACAGCGCAGTTGAAAGCGTTGATACCAAAGGTGAAGGTTGCAAAGTGTCTGTTAAAACCCCTACCGGCAATGTGGTACTTGAAGCCGACATCGTATTATCAGCGGCTGGTATCGTTTCTAACCTAGAAAACTTAGGCTTAGAAGCTGTAGGTGTTAAAACTGAAAAAGGTAAAGTATTGGTTGACGACAACTACAAAACCAATATTGATGGTGTATACGCTATCGGTGACATCGTTCACGGTCCAGCGCTCGCTCACGTTGCCAGTGCCGAAGGTATTATCTGCGTTGAAGCTATCGCAGGTTTACATCCACATGCTTTAAACTATAACAATATCCCTGGTTGTACCTACACCCACCCTGAAGTGGCTTCTGTAGGTTACACCGAAGCTCAGGCTAAAGAAAAAGGCTACGAAATCAAAGTGGGTACTTTCCCATTCTCTGCCAGCGGTAAAGCTTCTGCCAGCGGTCATAAAGACGGTTTCGTAAAAGTAATTTTCGATGCTAAATACGGCGAATGGTTAGGTTGCCACATGGTAGGCGAAGGCGTTACCGATATGATTGCTGAAGCTGTTGTTGCCAGAAACCTGGAAACCACCGGTCACGAAATCATCAAATCTGTACATCCACACCCAACCATGAGCGAGGCCATCATGGAAGCTGTGGCAAAAGCCTACGATGAGTGCATCCACTTGTAAGATCTACATCTAATTATATTAAAAAGCGAAGTTATAAAACTTCGCTTTTTTTATGCCCTTATACTTTCCATTACCTTAACAAAACAATAACAAAGAATCATTAATTAATTTATTTACCTGCCCGTAATTTGAAATAAAATGAAAAGATTATTTGATCAATTAGGTTTATTGTTATTTGACTTGATTTTCAATCCTTTTAGTAAGACTTTCAAAAAATGATTAAAAGACCAGTCGAGCTTGTTGTCGTATCAGATGTGCACCTCGGCACTTTTGGATGCCGCGCCAAAGAACTTCTCTCCTATCTCAAAAGTATCGATCCTCAAACACTTATTCTTAACGGAGACATCATCGATATCTGGCAGTTCTCTAAATCTTACTTTCCTAAGTCACATATGAAAGTGGTGCGCTACATCCTCAAACTGGCCATGAATGGCACTAAAATCTATTACATCACCGGCAACCACGACGAGATGTTGCGAAAGTTTACTGGCATGAACTTCGGCGCTATAGAACTGATGAACAAACTGGAACTGGAACTGGATGGCAAAAAGACATTGTTCTTCCACGGTGATGTGTTCGACTTCTCGGTGCAACACGCCAAATGGCTGGCCAAACTTGGTGGCAAATTCTACGATTACCTCATCCACTTGAACACCTTTGTGAACTTTGTTTCTGAAAAACTGGGTGGCAAACGTATCTCTTTATCAAAAGCTATTAAGAACAGCGTGAAACAAGCTGTATCTTTTGTGCAAAATTTTGAAGAGTCTGCTGTTAACTATGCCTATCAGGAACATTGCCAGACTGTGGTATGCGGACACATCCATCAGCAATGCAATAAACTGGTTGAAAAAAAAGATAGCAGTATTCGATACCTTAATAGCGGCGATTGGATAGAAAATCTTACTGCTTTAGAATACCATCATTCAGAGTGGACCATTTACCAATACAAAGAGCAAATCGCTGAAGAGCTCCTGAATGATGTTGAAGAAAACGGACTTGCTAACTTCTTAAAGGATTTTAAACTCGCCTGAGATCCGCCTATGCACAAAGCTATGATATGGGGCGTAGCCATCTCTGCAGCACAAACAGAATCCGCTCACGAAGCCTATGGAAAAGGCCCCTCTATCTGGGACGAATTTTGCGAAAAAAAAACATGGGGGCTGTTCAGAAAAAGTAAAATTAAAAACCAACACCATCTCAAAGACTCCTCCGACTTTTACCATCATTTTAAAGCTGATATCGACCATATTAAATTCATAGGCTTTAAACATTTCAGATTTAGTATATCGTGGCCGCGTATAATGCCTGATGGCAGAACAGTTAATCCCGAAGGTGTGGCCTTCTATCAAGAGGTCATAAATTATTGCATTGAGCAAGGTATCACACCATGGATCACACTATACCATTGGGACCTGCCGGCAGCGCTTGAAAAGAAAGGGGGCTGGACCAACAGAGACATTCTTCAATACTTTAATGATTATGCCATGTTTTGTGTAAGAACTTACACCCAGGTAAACCATTGGACCATCCTTAATGAACCCTCTGTTTTCTTAGGCGCCGGATATTTATTCGGTATTCATGCACCAGGAAGAAAAGGTTTCGACTCGTTCTTAAAAGCCACCCACCATGCCATGTTGGTGATTGGCGAAACGTATCGCAACATTAAAAAAGAATTTCCGCAACATGTTGTAGGTTCTACCTTTTCTTTTACGCAAATAGACCCTAACAGCAATAAAAGTAAAGATATTAAAGCTGCCAGAATTGCCGACTTGCTAATCAACCGATTTTTTTTCGAACCCCTCTTAGGCTTTGGATACCCTTGTGCTGAAGTAAGTAAACTGGAAGCTATTAAGAAGCACATGCTCCCGGGAGATGCTGAAAAATTAGCCACTAGGCTCGACTTCATCGGCATTCAAACCTATACAAGAGAAGTTTTTAAATACAATGCTTTCAATCCTTTCCTAAAAATAAAACATATTCCTGCATCTAAACGCACCATCGATTTAACCGCAATGAACTGGGAAATTCATGCCCGGAGCATTTATTCTACCATCATGAAGATCGAAGCTTATCAATTAAACATCCCTATCATTGTTACTGAAAATGGCGTTGCCTTCGAAGATGAAGTGGTTCTTGGCAGGGTAAATGATTTTAAGCGCATCCATTATTTCCAGACCCACATCAATGAAGTCTTAAGAGCTAAACGAGAAGGCGCTAATGTGCAAGGTTATTTTGCATGGAGTTTGATGGATAATTTCGAATGGGCAGAGGGCTATCAACCTAGGTTCGGTTTGATATATGTTGACTTCGAGACAAAGAAAAGAATACTCAAAGAAAGCGCCTACTGGTTCAGAAGACACCTCAATTCGAGTTTGTACCATTAGTTTTTAAATAAATAAATTAAAACTATTTTAAAAAAAATATATTAAATTTCTACGGTTTTATTAATTTTTTCTACATGCTCTTAAATCTCAATATGTGAGATTTGAAGAATGATTAGATATATACATTTCGTTTTATTTATAAATATCGTAAATTGCTTTGGTACTCCTATCCTGGCAAAACCTGTAATCCATTCTCTAAAATCCCCTCTTTTAATTAATAAAGACATTAACACTTCTGTGACTGATGAAGAGATTAAAGAATGTGCGTCGGCAATTGCAGGATTTACTTTAAAATTAAACCAATTATCTGACACAGACATATGTGAATTAAGAACAATTTATTCAAACATAAATTTCAATGACTCTCAAAAATATGCTGCAATGGCTAATGACAAGGAACTTTATGAACTCAGAAATTATGTTGATTATTATTACAGCATCTTAATTAACAATAATTTCAAATCACATATTTCAGCGAATGCAGTCCCTTCTCTCTATATTGAAACATATATAAATAAATTGGGCATTCCCAATGTTGGAACTACCAATTGCACTGCATACAAGAGTGCAATAAAAGCTTGCATTGAAGATCAAGCGATATGTTGTGCTATGTGTGCTTTTGGAGGCCTCACCCCAGCAACAGGAGCCTGTTTAATATATTGTGGCTGGCAAGCTCTTAGATGTGGCAACAATGCCGAGGCAAATTATCCAGATTGTGCAGGAATTAAAATAAAACCAATTTTCAATGAATCATTTAGTTCAAATTGTCAATAGTTTTTTAAGAAATGACAAATTAAATTACTTTAAAACGAATATTATTGGAGTTGGAGCAATTCTGACCGTAGTATTTGGTAACAACCTTTGGTTTTTAGTAATTTCAATTTTTATTGCCTATAAAATACAAGAATATCAAATCATTAAAAGTACGGATAGTTCTTTAATTGATAAATATGAAAATAAAACAATGATTACCCATGTCAACTTTTTGTATTTTTTATTTTTCATGTATTTTCTTGTGAAAATAATTAGATATTTGTAGCATTATGCAAAACTTAAAATTTACTTTAACATTGGTGCTTTTTTTCACTCAAGTAACTCTTGGCTTATCTCAACAAAACACAAATTTTGAAAATTGGAGTGATAAAGGACAATACGAAGATCCTGACAATTGGAAAACGTTTAATATGTTTTCTGGACTTGGAGGTAATATCAGTTGTTTCAGATTAAATGGTCAAACCAATCTTTCAAATGCATTGGGTTTAACTGCAGCTAAAATACCTAACATTGATACTTTACAAGGGATTATATTACAATCTGGGAAGGTTACCGACCTTTATAAATCCTTCGAAGTACTATTCCAATATAACGGAAAAACAACCGATTCGGCTTCAATTAGTGTTTTTTACTTTAAAAACTTTATTAGTCAAGCCAATGTCGTTGGCTCAGGATTATTGTATTTTCAACCAAGTTCCAACTGGACCAAGACTTCATTAGATATTAATTGGGACAATACCATTGCAGCAGATTCATTTACCATTATGATTTCTTCTTCCAGAAAAAACCTTAACGACACCCTGATCATTGATTACATTAATTTTTCTAAATACAAATTAGAATTAGACAATCCTCAAAACCTGCAAACCAATATCTTTTATAACCTAAACAACAAACAATTAGTTTTTCCAAACAATTCCAAATCAGCTAATATTAAAATCTACAACAGCCAAGGGCAGTTGATTTTATCAGAGAAATTTGTTTCAGAAACTTTTGACCTTAGTTCTCTAACTTCTGGTTTATACCACTATTACATTGAGCTTGATTCAGGACAAACAACAACAAATAAAATCGTTATTCCATTTAACTAAAGCAACAATTGGACATTTAGTTCTTAAAGAACCCTTTAACATGTTTTTTGTGCTTAGTGCGGTTGACAAAGTCTTTGCTAACGACACTGATATTACCATCAATTTCGAGCATGGCCAATTTTACTTCTTCCACTCGGTCTACACCATGCTCACGCAGGGCTGCCATGAGTTCTTCTTCGGTGATACTTTCTTTTTCAAGGTTTCTACTCTGTAATTTGCCTTCGTAAATCAACAAGACTGGTTCGCCTTCAATCACTTTACGAATGGACTTAGATTTATAATTCAGTCGGCGGAATGTGAAGTTTAACAAGAACAAAACACCTGCAGCTACTAAGCCTCCACTCAGTGTGGTATTATCGCCTACCATAGCATTTTGCACGGCATTACTGATGAGTAAGATAAACACCAGGTCGGTAACACTAATTTGAGACAGCTCTTTCTTACCCAGCAACAACAATCCAAAAACAATGACCAGATACACGGTCGCCGTTCGCAACACCACATCGAGTATATCTGAACCTAATTGTATCATTAGTGCATTCTATCGCCTCTTAACTCCATCGATTTCATGATCTCGGCTTCGGCTATTAAGTATTCGTTCCAGCGCTGCTGCACATACTCGGCAGGCATGATGGTTTTTGCCAGGTGAATGAAGGTGTGGTAGTGTCCAGCTTCACTCTCCATAAACTCACGGTAAAACGATTTGAGTTCATCGTCCTGAATATATAAACTCAGCAATCTGAAACGTTCGCAACTTCTGGCCTCAATCATGGCACTGATTAATAATTTTTCTACTGCTACCTGCTCTGGTTTTAAACCACGTTTCTCTATGGCAAACAGTTTATTGACATACTCATCTTTGCGAGGCGGCTCGAATTTAAGTCCGCGTTTTTTTAGCTCTTTCAACACCCTTCTAAAGTGTCCCCATTCTTCGGCCACAATGGGCGTTACTTCTTCGACAATATTTTCGTAATGGGCATATTTAACAATCAATGAAATGCAAGTGGTCGCAGCCTTTTGTTCGCACCAGGCGTGGTCGCTTAATATTTCACCTATCTGCATTTCTGCAATATTCACCCATCTTGGGTCGGTGGCCATCACAAGGCCCAGTTTGGTTTTCTGTAAATCTGACATCAGTCTATTTCGTGGTAATCGAGATCTTTGCTGAAGGTCTCCTTCATAAAGCTCAGTGCAAAAATAGCAAGAGAAAGGCAAACAGCACCAACAATTATTGCTGCATTCTGCACATCGGTTTTCTCAGCCAGGTATTTAAAACTTAAAGTAATAGGCACCACAGCACCTCTCACAAAATTAGGTACTGTATTGGTAACGGTACTTCTAATATTGGTGCCGAAATTCTCTGAAGCTACCTGAACAAATAGAGCCCAATAACCGGTACCCATGCCCAGCAACAAACAATTAAATCTGAATTCGTTTAAAGTTGGATGGGCATCCATTAAGAAATAAGCCACTAATATGACCGATAAAAAGAGGTAGATTAGAATCACCTTTTTGCGACTTTTCAGCCACTGACTTAACAAACCACTGACAACATCTCCTGCACTCAGACCAATATAGGTAAACATCACAGCCTGACCGATCAATACTTTAGAAGACACCCCTTCTATGGTAACAAACCTTGGAGAGAGATTGATTAAAACGCCAATCATAAACCAGATAGGAATGCCAATCAAAATACATTGCAGATATAAGAACGCTCGGTGACGATTGTTAAACAACATGAGGAAATTACCTTTGCTGACGGTATGGGTAGATTTGATGGCATTGTACATCCCCGACTCGAGTGCACCTGCACGCAATGCCAGCAATGCTATCCCCAAACCACCACCAATAAAATACGAAATATTCCAAGGGAATAACTTACCGACAAAAGCAGCAGCCACGGCACCCAAAGCTCCAAAAGATACAATGATCATGGTACCGATACCGCGTTTGTCTTTGTGCATGGTTTCGCTAACGAGAGTAATTCCAGCACCAAGTTCACCAGCCAGTCCCACGCCAGCAACAAATCGGCAAGCGATGTATTGATCGATATTCACCACCAAACCATTGAGGATATTAGCAATAGAATACATTAGGATGGAACCGAAGAGCACAGAGATGCGACCTTTTTTATCACCCAAAATGCCCCAGATCAAACCACCAAGCAGCATTCCGAACATTTGCCAGTTAAACAATGATATTTCCAGAGATTTAAATTCATCACCAGTAACACCAATGGCGGTGAGGCTGGCTTCTTTGACCACATTGAACAATATTAAATCGTAGATATCAACGAAATAGCCTAAAGCAGCTATCACCACTATCCAATACGAGGGTTTGTCTTTACTCATAACTTATATACTGCAAGTATAAGGATAAACCTGTTTGGGAACAAACGGAGGCGGGAATGAGAATGAGAATGAGAGCGTGAAAACGAGAACATCAAAGAAAACGCAATCATATTATAGACGTCGGACTTGCAGTCCACGGAAAAATGAGAGCGTAAGGATATAGGATATAGGGGGCTGGCGCGCCGGCATAACAATGAGAACAGAACTGAAATAGGCCACCGTATAACCGTCGGAGCCGCGCTCCACAGTATAAAGGAGCCGAGGTCCCTGAGCCTCGCCCGAACTAAGCGAAGCGTTCTAACGACGAAGGAGTAATGGCCTCGGTCGGGCGGGCTCCGTCGAAGGACGGTTCCTGAGCTCCGTCGAAGGATGGTTCCTGAGCTCCGTCGAAGGACGCTCCACTAAAACGATGTACTCAAACTCAATCTCACACCACTGAATGCTGGCTCTACCCTACAGATACCACCAGTACAGTTAACGCCTTGCACCTGCTTGATATATGCTAAGGACACCACTGTTGGACCAGATGTGTAACCAATATAACCACTGTAGTAGTGAATAATCTCATCAGAAATTACACCTTGCGTGAAGGATGGTCGGTGTGGCACTGTGTTTACCATATCGCCAACAGAGATACTCCAGTGTGGTGAGTAATTTAATTCTGCTACCACATTGAGGAAGCTTCCAAGATCTTGTTTTGTCTCCAGATATTGTGTTTCAAATCTTAAAGATGTTTTCTTATTTAGTTTGTACACAACTTCCATAAATGGCGTTATAGTTTTAACATCGTGATATGTACTATCTCTTACTTTCTGTTCGAAACGACTCTGATCGTAGAAGATACTTTGAATTCCGAGTTTTACTTTCAAGTTTTTATTGACCTTATGCTGAACTTCTGCATAATACTCACTGAATAAATGTTTAGCATTGCCTAAACTATCGCCGTTAGATTTTAATGAATTTACATTAGATACGTTGAAAGTAAAAGTAGTTCCACGCTTTGGTGTATACATCAACTCGCCTTGCATAGACTCTTCTCCCAAAAACTGGGTAACGGCATTGTATCTTGCCAACAATCTGTAAGTGTTTTGTCTGGTAATTGAAGGAATGTAGCCAATCAATCCGTTGTTTAGTTGTTCGTTCGGACTGGTACGCATAACAAAATGGTCGATGCGCTTGTACTGTAGATTTACACCATATGAACTTTGTTTCTTTTTACCCAAACCTGCCTGTGAATAAGACAAGGTGTTAAAGATGATATTACCATCGCTGTTCAACAAAGCACTGCCATCTTGATTTCGCAAAGCCTCTGCAGTTTTGTAATTGTATTCGCCATAGTAGCTTAAATTTTTATACCCTATACGCACATAACCATTGAAGGCATAGGTATTATATTTAGGAATAAAACGGGTTGCCAGTGGCTGTGAATTAATCTCGTCGACAATAGTATTCATGTTGGCCTGATCTAAAGCACGGTTGACTGTAGAAGCGCCAAACATAGTATTCAAACCTTTACCAAAAACTTTATTGTACTCGACATTCAAACCTTTGATGGCTTCAGGAAACACACCAAACTTATCGCTTGGGTAATTACCTTTTTGTTGACCTGCAAAAGCTTTTAAAGCCAGATTTTTGTAATTGTATTTTACACGAACCCCCTGTATGGCATAATCCAAACCCAGCAAACGTTCTTCGTAGGCTCTGAAGATCATCCCTGAACCGAACTGATCGTAGAAATATCCAGCAGTTAAATTTAAATTGCCAATATCTTTAGAAGCCTGCCAGAAACCCAAACCCTGTTTATTGTATACAGTTTGAGGGTTCAGCAAAGGTGAGTTATTAAACATATCGTATCTCAGAGAGAAACTATAGCCTTTAATATTATAGTTCAGAAACAACCAGGCATCGGTGCTACTTTTGTATTTATTATATACTTCTGTGGTCGCGCCAATTTTAGCATCCCTGTCATACAACTGGGTATTGCTCATAAAATTGCCCGAAAAGGTACCCTTTTCATTGTCTTGTGCCTGAACAGACATTGCTGTCAGTCCGACTACCATTACAGATAAAATTCTTCTCATTAGGTTTCGAAATTAGTATAATTATTCAAATATATAAACTGTCTTAGAGTTTCTCTTTAGACAGGTATTTACGCAATATGATTTTAAAGTGATTGAAGAGATTTGGCACATAGCCGTAGTGTTTTTGTAGTACCCGGAAACGCTCATTGTTGCTTGCTTTACGGTGTTTAGAAGAAAATCCATCAAGAGTAAAACAAGCCAGAATCCCATCCATCTTCACTATGTTTTTACAGTTTTTAAGGGTGCTGATCATCCAGTCGATGTCCGCTACATATCGGTAAGATTCATCATAATCAGCAGCCAGACTGCGTTTCACCACAAAACTTTGGTGACCCACATTCATGCCCATCGTAAAGGATTGCCAATTCAAATGTTCTGGTAATTTTCTTGTGCTCATTTCTGAACGTGTACCCAGTGGATTCCAGTGTTCATCAACCATCATGGTTTCTGCATAAACCGCATCTGGATTGGTTTTGAGTATTGCTAACAGGCGTTCTATGGTAGCGGCATCATGAGCAAAATCGCCTGAATTTAAAAACCATACATAGTCGCCCTTAGCCATTTTCAAGCCCTTATTCATGGCATTGTAAATCCCCTTATCAGGTTCTGAAACCCAGTTCTGACAAATGCTTTGTGTGACTAAAAATTCTTTAGTACCGTCTTTGGAATTACCATCCACTACCACCAATTCCAACTCGCCATTAAAGGAATGGTCTAAAAAAACCTCTAAAGTTTTTTTCAGACCATTAAGATTATTGTAGGCTATAGAAATAACCGAAAGTATCATGCAGTAGCTTTCTTAAAATAGCTGCTGATCCATAATCCAATCATTACCAACATACCAATTAAAATCGCCAATGAAATATATTTCTCGATATTGTCGGTGGTGACTTTACCTTTATCAAAATACAATTTTATTTTATGAGAACCTGCAGGCACCGCCATACCGCGAAGGGTATAATCCACTTTATTCAATGTTACAGGTTTTCCATCTAACTCAGCTTTCCAGTCTTCATAATACATTTCTGAGAACACAAGGTAGCCTTCGTTAGCATTGTTCACCACATAATTCATCGTATCTGGATGATAACTCACCAGTTCGGCTTTGGCATTGCTATCGATTGCAAATGTTTTATCGCTTAGACCTTTGTTAGCCGGAAAATCTGCTGCAAAACTTGCCATCGCTTTAAGATCATTATTGGCTTTCAGCATCGCCATATCTTCGCTTGCATGTGCACCACCTTTGATACTACCAACAAACCAGGCATTACCCAAGGCAGTTTGACGAGGAAAGGCTCCTCGAGGACCCTCTTTCTGTTTGTAAATAATGTACTTACAATTCAGCATATCCAGAGCTTTCTCTTGCTGAGCCTGATTGGTATCAGCAATGAGTTTAGAGATAACGTTTTGATAGCGACTTAATTTAGCCGGATCGTATCCTCCTACCATTTTGTGGAAGGCCGCACCAGTATTAGAATTGAAAGGATCATTTCCAGAATAATCTATAATCCTGTAGTGCAATTGTTTGTCTTGTAAGATAGCTTTATCCACCTCGTCTTCCTGAATATCGGCAACGGTACCACGCTCGAATGTAAAGTCATCCCAGCTCAGGTATCTCCAGTCGACACCAATTAAATCTACAACAGCAAACAATCCGATTAATGCCATTGCAATATGTTTCTGAATGCGCTTGTTGTACCAGGCCCAAAGTAGTCCGAATGCAATGGCGATAAACGCCAATGAACGCAACGCATCTTTTTGCAATAAGCTGGCTCTGTCTTCCTTCAACACAGGAATCAAATTAGAATAACCCTGTTTTTTAAGTTCCTCATCGCCCGCTCCACCAAGTTCCATAATACTGGAACCCATTACAGCTGTCAACAGGCAGAAACCAGCCACTGCATAAAAGGTATAGGATACTTTCTTCCAAAGTTTTGCCATTTCTACAGCAGATACTGAAGCGGCATTGGTATCAGCAGATTTCTTGGCAGCTTTATCTGTTTGCCAGGTATCGTACAATTTTTTCAGTCCAAGGAAACCAAGCAATGGCATTGTTACCTGAGCTATACAGAAAGCCATCATTGGTGTACGGAATTTATTGAAATATGGTAGATGATCGAACAATAAATCGTTGATCACGGCAAAATGCTTACCCCATCCAAGAATAAAGGATACTAAAGTGAGCAACAATAAAGGCCATTTAATAGATTCTGTTACGATAACAGCACCCAGAATAAAGAGGAACACAACAATGGCACCGATATAAATCGGACCAGAAGTAGAACTTAAATCACCAAAATATAAAGGCGCTCTGTCGCCACCACCTGTTGCTTCATAAAATTTAGATGATTCGCTAACCGGTTCTGCACTGCTACCACCGTAGAAACCTGGTATCAACAAGGTAAATGTTTCACCGATGCTGTAACTCCATCCGAAAGCATAATCGCGTTCCAATCCTTTGGCGCCAGTACCTGTTTTGCTCTGAGTACCGCTGGTCACCAAATCATTACCTCCACGCATGGTATTGTCTGCAAATTTAGAAGTAGACATTATCTTGGTCATGTTAGCACCTACTCCCGCTCCTACTGCAATCATAGAAATCGCAGCAGCAATAGAAAGTTGTTTTAACTGACCAGCTTTAATCATGGTGATTAAATAGTAAACGCCCATCACTAATAAACATACGATGGTATAGAATGTGATCTGATAGTGGAAGTAGTATACCTGCAAAGCCATGTTAAAGGCCAGGGTGATACCACCTAATAAATAACGTCCATTGAACAGCCAGTGTAAAGATGCCAAAATAGCTGGCATCAAGGCCATTGCCAATACCTTGGTGTAGTGAGCAGCTTCGACACTACTGATACTGTAGGTGGCAAAGCCATATGCCAGGGCCGCCATAACGCCAAAGAGGGGCTTGACCTTAAAGGCATTCATTAGCATATAAAACCCAATAAAAGAGAGGAACAAAATCTGAAACGGATAGGCCGTTGAGCTGAAAGGCGTTAAATAATTATACGATTTCACCACGTTTCCACTTGGCTTTCCTTTGATCAAAGTAGAAGGCATCCCAGAGAAAATACTGTTGGTCCAGCCCGGAAAATCACCATTCGCATCGGTGTATTTATTAATCTCGCTACCTTTAAGTAAGCCTTGAGTGACGTCATCCTCTTTGTGGATATAGCCGTTAAATGTTTTCACATAATACACATAGCCTACCAGAAAAAATGCGAAGATCGCAATCGCATGAGGTTTGATGTCCTGAATGAGTTTATTGAGGTTCATATCTGCAAATATATGGTCAAACCTCTTAGATTTTACCCAAAAAATACAGACAAATTGTAAATCTTTGCCGTAATGCGGTATTTTTGCGCATATGAAGTTTATCCTGCAAACGTTTTTTAAAGGTCTGTATTACTTTCTGAGCAATGCTGCGTTCAGAACCTTTGTCAGATTATCCCTGCAATACGGCTCCTCAAAACGCTATGTCAAGAGAAACATCCGCATCAAAAATGCCCGCATGCAGGTGGCAGATGCCAAGTCGTTTATCTGGCAGTATTACGAAATTTACTTCAAGGCCTACTACGATTTCAAAAGCAGCAAACCCAATCCCACCATCATCGATTGTGGTTCTAATATAGGTTTGGGCTTACTGCGTTTCAAAGAACAATATCCTCAGGCAGAGATTCACGCCTTCGAAGCCGATGATGTCATTTGCAATATCCTTAATACAAATATAGCAGACAATCGTTTAAGCGGCATCCATGTGCACAACGAAGCGGTATGGATCAGAGACGAGTCCTTACAATTTGCCTCTGAAGGCGCAGACGGCGGGCAAATTTCTGAGAACAACGAAGGCACCAAAGCCGTTAACGGCATCGACTTCGCCAGATTTTTACAAAGATTTGAACAGGTCGATTTTTTGAAGATAGATATTGAAGGCGCAGAAACACAGTTATTGCCACACATCGCATCACAATTACACAAAGTAGACAATCTGTTTGTCGAATTCCACTCATACAATGGACAGGCGCAACACCTCAACGAAGTGATTACTGCCATCACCTCGGCTGGACATCGCGTCTACATCGATAATGTCGCTTTTAAAAACAGTCCCTTTATCAACAAAAACGGCAAGTATGGCATGGATTTACAATTAAATATTTTCGCCTACAAACAGTGAGAATCCTTCATGTCAATACCAATGATACCGGAGGCGCTGCCATAGCGGCGAGACGCCTGCATTTACTATTGCTGAAGCACGGTATTGAATCCAGAATGTTGTTTCTTAAACGCAGCGGTCAGGTAAATATTCCTGAAGTGTATTATATGGAAGACCTTTATGGCAAAATCCCTTTTAAACTTTTTGATAAACTCAATACCCTCTACAACCGAAGATTCAGCTTTACTCAACCAAATGTGTACTTCAACGGACCAGAGTCTTTGTTTGACATCAGCAAACATCCGGCATTTGAATGGGCTGATGTGGTGCATTTGCATTGGGTAGTCAAGTTAGTTGACTGGAATTCGGTGTTCAGGCATAAGGCTAAGAAGTTTGTATGGACCCTTCACGACATGAACCCGTTTACTGGCGGAGAGCACTACAAAACCGGTTATAAAGACGAATTTGCTTATGCCACCAGGCGCAATATCGCGATTAAACAAGCGGCCATTCAAGGTCAAAAGCTCCAGGTTATTTGTCCCAGTGAATGGCTGAGTCAACTGGCCAGACAATCAGAAGTATTTAAGCATGTGGATGTACGTACCATGCGCAATCCTATAGACAATAGTGTTTTCAAGCCCATGGACAAAATGGCCATGAAACAGAAACACGGCCTGAGTACAGATAAGAAAAACATCTTGTTTGTGGCCGAAAATCCACACGACGAACGCAAAGGATTTGGTTTATTATTGAAAGCTTTAAGTCATTTAAACATGAGTGATTTTGAAGTAAGTGTGATTGGCAAAGAGGCGTTTGTACAGAATGCCATTATAGATGCGCATTTCTTTGGCACTGTTAACGACGAACAAAAAATGGCAGAGTTGTACAATGCCGCAGATGTCTTTGTTATTCCGAGTTTAGAAGACAATTTACCCAACACCGTCTCAGAAGCCTTGTTGTGCGGCACTGCCGTTTCAGGCATGCGTATTGGTGGCATTCAAGAAATGGTGCAGGATGGTAAGAACGGCTATTTAAGCAAAGAGGCCAATCAATTAGGCGCCGCTATCGTCGCTACCCTTCAACACAATCTCAAAAGTGAAGACATTCGTCAACAAGCTTTAAAAGAACTGGATGAGCAAAAGTTGATCTCAGAATTTAAAGCGATGTATCAAAATCTGTGAACTAGTATTTCACCAGTTTCTTGGTCACCACACCCCCATTGCTTAGCTGCACCTGTATCTGATAGACACCGGGCGGATACAGATTAAATGGCAGAACAAATGCTTTATCCGCTACATGGATTGAAACAAGACACTGACCATTGTAATTGTATAATTTCACCTGTTGCATTTCGGCATCACTGCTGAGGTACAGACTTTCAGAAACAGGATTTGGGAACACCTTTAACTGATCCTGTAAATCCACTGACGCAATCGATGTATTTCTTGTACCGGCGCCAATCACTTTAATACTAAAGGGACGTTGCATTAAAATCACATTGCCAGAGGTATCAAACTGTAAGGTATCGCAGAAAGTAGAAGTACAAGAATCATCAAATATAGACACGCAAAGCAGATAGGTACCACTGCCACTGTAGGTATGTGTGGGCGTTCTGGCATGCGAGGTATCACCATCACCAAAATCCCAGATATAGGTAGCAGTGGGACTGGTCCATGATTTATCGCGAATTATAGCACTATACTGGGTACTGGTATCTGCTTCTATTACATAGGCCGCATCACAACCAATAAAATGCACATAACGCGTTAATGCATAAGATGCGCAGAAAGAATTGGTGGTATCGCTAACCGTTAAGGTCACCGCAATATAGCGTTGAGCACCATAGTATTTGTGTTTGGGATTCCTCTCACCGGAGTATGTGCCATCACCAAAATTCCACAAGAATTTATTCCCAGTACTGTAATTGAGGAAACTTATTTCGCGGGCACTGTCCAATGCATAAAAAGATGCATTGATGTTACATGAATCAACATTAAAGGTATAGGTTATAGAATCTACACAATTGAATTTTGTTGTATCACGAGCAATTAATTTTACTGTGTACGTAGCTTGTGCGGTATAGGTGTGTACCGGATTTTTAAGTGCACTACTAATTCCATCACCAAAACGCCATACATATTGATTGGTTCCGGTAGAGGTATTGGTAAAACTAATGGTCATTTTATTCTTGGCGTATCCGTATGCCGCTTTGGCATTACAAACAGACATTTGCACGGTATACACTTGGGTATCCAAACAATTGCTTTTAGTGGTATCATAGGCCACCAACCTGACGGTGTAGTTACCATTGGCACTGTATTTATGAGAAGGATGGGTGTATTGAGATCCATAGCCATCCCCAAAATTCCAATAGTACCTGTTGGCATTCACCGACAAATTGGTAAAATAGAAAGTACCCATGCTGTCTTTAAATGTAAAATTGGCATTGACATTACAGGTATTCACCAAAACAATAAAGCTGACAGAATCTTTACATACTGGCGCTAAACTATCCCAGGCTACTAATGATATATGAAAATTTCCAGTTGTGCTGTATGTATGTGTTGGGGCTTTGAGTGATGAAGTTTGACCATCTCCAAAATACCATTTGTATCGATTGGTACCAATACTGGTATTAGCAAAACTAACAACATAACCTATTCTGGAATAAGCTGGCTTGGCTTTAACTGTACAACCCGGCACATAAATGGTTTTGTTGGTGGTGTCTTTACAAGAATTTTTGGTGGTATCTGAATAGGTTAATACAATGGTTCGGTAGGTATTCGGACCATAAGCGTATTGGTGTACGGGGTTTATTTGTGTCGACTTCACACCATCGCCAAAATCCCACTCAAACTTATTGGCATTGTTGTATTGCGTTTTAAACACCTTATACCCCGAAGAGTCGTAAAAATTAAAATGCGCCCAAATGTTACAACCTGTTACTACCAATGTTTGGATGGATGAATCTTTGCAATTGAGTTTGGTGGTGTCTGTGACTCTGAATTTAACATTATAGGTACCGGCACTGCTGTAGGTGTGTGACGGATTTTTGACCGTCGAGTAAGTGCCATCCCCAAAACTCCAGTAGTATTTAAACCCGTTAACTGAATAGGTGGAGAAATTATAATTGAAGCCTGTATGGTTATAGGTATAGTTTTTATTGACCGAACAATAGCTGACGGTTAATGCATAATACACCGTATCCCGGCAATTGGATTGCGTGGTGTCCCAAACAATCAGTGATACATTGTACGTAGCTGTTGGTCCCGCCCCATAAACGTGGTACGGATTTCTTGAACTTGAAAAAACCCCATCGCCAAAATTCCATCGAAATCTATTGGCATTGCCGGTGCTGGCATTATAAAAATAGTACACGCCATTGGTGTCAGACACTGTAAAAGCGGCGTTAACTGTGCAGACAGCTTTGAGTGGTGCCTGA
>JACCDI012046185.1_pt1 | contig 17735 bp, 19 predicted proteins | sample 7442791 | NCBI WGS metagenome assembly JACCDI01 (sample SAMN15323434, study PRJNA562643) | freshwater metagenome | isolation source: river surface water | place: USA:Blue River Watershed | collected 2017-08-15
AACGGTTCAATCCACGCACGTGAGCCCCCCAAGAACCTGCTTCGCGACGGAAACAAGGTGTGTGGCCCACATTTTTGATCGGCAATTCTTTCTCGTTTACCCAGCAAAAGCCGACTGCATCGGTGCTGCTGAACCTGCACCCGGGACGCTCGCTGGAGCCACAGCAGGTCAGCGCGATCGTGCACCTGGTCGCGTCCAGCGTGCCCGAGCTGCCGGTCGCAAACGTGACCGTGGTTGACCAGAACGGCAACCTGCTGTCCGACACCAGCAAGCCCAAGGGTGCGAACCAGCTCGACCCGACGCAGCTGAAGTACGTGGACGAGCTCCAGCAGGCGATTGCGCGCCGCATCGAATCCATCATCACGCCCATCGTCGGCGCGGCCAATGTGCGCGCCGAGGTCAGCGCGGAAGTCGATTTCTCGACCAGCGAGCAGGCCGCCGAAACCTACCGGCCCAATCAGGCGCCAGAGAACACCGTCATCCGTAGCCAGCACCAGTCCGAGTCGCAGAGCACCGGCAGCGCAACCGCGTCCGGTGTGCCGGGTGCACTGTCAAATCAGCCGCCGCAGCCGGCGACGGCGCCAGTCACGAAGCCGGCGGCCGGCACTGCACCGGCAGCGCCTGCGACACCGCCGGGCAGCCGCAGTAAGGACAGCACGATCAACTATGAGGTCGACAAGACCCTGAAGATCACGCAGCAGCCGATGGGCGGCATCAAGCGGCTGTCGGTTGCGGTGGTGGTCAACCACAAGCAGGAAACCGGCAAGGATGGCAAGCCCGCGTTCCGCGCACTGACCGATGAAGAGAAAGCCGCGATCACCGACCTCGTGAAGGAAGCGATGGGCTACAACAAGGACCGCGGCGATACGCTGAACGTCGTCAACAGCGCGTTTGCGAAGGCCGCGCCACCGGCAATCGAAGAACTGCCGCTGTGGAAGCAGCCGGAGAACATCGCATTGGCCAAGGATGCCGGCCGCTACCTGCTGATGGCCGGCATCATCGCGTGGCTGTACTTCACGCAACTGAAGCCACTGCTGGCACGCATGCGCGCGCCGGCACCGGTCAGTCCGGTGATGATTGCCGAGCCGGTGACTGACGATCTGCAAGCCCGGCCCGGTGCAAGCGCCGGCGCTGCACGGGTGAAGGACCTCGACAATGCGCGCCAGATCGCGCGCGACGACCCGCGCATGGTGGCCAATGTCGTGAAGAACTGGGTGGGAGCGGAATGATGGTCGAGAGCGGTGTACAAAAGGCAGCCGTGCTGATGCTGGCGCTCGGCGAGGATGAAGCTGCCGAGGTGATGAAGTTCCTGTCACCGCGCGAGGTTCAGCAACTGGGCGCGACAATGTCCGCGATGAAGGCGGTACAGACCGATGAACTCGAATCGGTGCTGGCCGACTTCCGGCGCGAGACCGAGCAGAACACCTCGATCGGCGTTGATTCGGATGACTATATCCGCAGCGTGCTGACCAAGGCGCTTGGCGACGACAAGGCCAGCAGCCTGCTGAACCGCATCCTGGGCGCGCGTGAAGCTTCCGGCATCGAGAGCCTCAAATGGATGGACGGGCAATCGGTGTCCGAGCTGATCCGCAACGAGCATCCGCAGATCATCGCCACCATTCTGGTGCACCTCGAGCGCTACCATGCGTGCGAGGTGCTGGGCTACTTCACCGAGCGGCTGCGCAATGACGTGATGCTGCGCATCGCCACGCTCGACGGCGTGCAGCCGGCCGCGCTGCGGGAGCTGAACGATGTCCTGACCAAGCTCCTGACCGGCAATGAAGTGCTGAAGAAGAAGCAGATGGGTGGCGTGCGTACCGCTGCCGAGATCATGAACTTCTTCGGCGGCGAGCATGAGGCCTCGGTGATGAACAATCTGAAGACCTTCGATGCGGACATGGCGCAAAAGATCATGGACGAGATGTTCGTCTTCGACAACATCATCGACATCGATGACCGCGGCATACAGACCATCCTGCGCGAAGTCCCGTCCGAGGCGCTGATCATTGCACTGAAGGGCGCAGGGCAAGAGCTGCGTGAGAAGATCTTCAAGAACATGTCCGAGCGCGCCGGCGCGATGCTGAAAGAAGACCTGGATGCGAAGGGGCCGGTGCGTCTGTCCGAGGTCGAGACGCAGCAAAAGGAGATCCTGTCCATCGTCCGTCGTCTGGCAGACGAGGGCACGATACAGCTGGGCGCGAAGGGCGAGGATCCCTATGTCTGAGCAAGACACGCCTGAACACGCGGTCGCCGAGAACGAGATCTCCGCCGACCACATCACCGACCGCCTGAACACGCTGGTCGCCGACACCGACATACCGCTGTCGCAGCAGACGCCGTGGCAGCGCTATGAGCTGGCGTCGTTCGGGGACAACCGCCCCACTGCCGTCGCGCGTGCAGCCGCCGAGAAGGCCGCCCGCCTCGCGCTTCAGAAGCAGCTGTCCGAGCAGATCGCCAGCAGCCGCGCGCAGGCGCGCGCCGAAGGCCATGCCGAAGGTCATGCCGAGGGCTATGCGGCCGGCCATGCGCTGGGCCTCGAACAGGGCCGCGTCGATGCCGTTGCCGAACGCGAGCAGTTGCAGGTCCTGCTTTCCGGCTTCACGCAAGAGCTGGGGCGCGCCAACGAGCTGGTCGCTCAGGACGTGCTGCGGCTGTCACTCGACCTGTCCAAGGCGATGCTGAAGGCTGCGCTGCCGGTACGGCCGCAGATGGTGTTGCCTGTTGTCGAGGATGCGCTGCGCTACCTGGCCATCGTGCAGGCGCCGCTGCTGCTGCAGCTGCATCCGGATGACGCTGCGCTGGTGCACTCGGCGATGGGCGCCGGACTTGCGGCCAGCGGCTGGCGCTTGCATGCGGATGCCGGCATACAGCGCGGCGGCTGCCGCGTCGAGACTGGCAGCAATGCGATCGATGCCGAGATCGGCACGCGCTGGCAGCGCCTGACTGCTGCGTTGGGCGAGCCGAACACCTGGCTGGAAGACTGAATACCGTCGTCCCAGCGAAAGCTGGGACCCATGTTAAACCGGGCTGCTCACGTCATTGAGCGTCACTGGCCAGCACTGGACTGAACCATCGCATTACGCATGACCACCACTCATCCCAACGCTTCTCGCTGGCAAGCGTACCTGCGCGACTGCGGCCGCCTGCTCGATATCGCGGATCCGATGCAGGTCGCTGGCCGCGTCACGCGCGTGTCCGGTCTCGTGATGGAAGCCGCTGGCCTGAAGCTGCCGATCGGCAGTGCGTGCCGCGTGATGCTCGAAAGCGGTGCCGAGGTCGAAGCCGAAGTCGTCGGCTTCAAGGATGAACGTCTGTTCCTGATGCCGCAAGGCGAGACCGAGGGCGTGCTGCCCGGTGCGCGCGTGATGCCGCTGGAGACTGCCGAGCTGCTGCCGCGTGCCGGCAGCGTCAACCATCCGCGCCGCCGCAGCGCCGACCGCAGCCGTCATTTGCCGGTCGGCCCCGAGCTGCTGGGCCGCGTGGTCGATGGCGCCGGCCGTCCGCTGGACATGCTGGGTCCGTTGCGCGCGAGCGCATCGGCCTCGCTGAATGCGCGCGCGATCAACCCGCTGGCACGCGCGCCGATCGACACCACGCTTGATGTCGGTGTGCGCGCGATCAATGCCTTGCTAACAGTGGGACGCGGCCAGCGCATGGGCCTGTTCGCCGGTTCCGGCGTCGGCAAGAGTGTGTTGCTGGGGATGATGGCGCGCTATACGCAGGCCGACGTGATCGTGGTCGGTCTGATTGGCGAGCGTGGCCGCGAAGTGAAGGAATTCATCGAACAGATCCTGGGACCCAAAGGCCTTGCACGCTCGGCAGTGGTGGCCGCACCGGCCGATGCGCCGCCGCTGCTGCGGCTGCAGGGCGCCGCCTATGCGACTGCAATTGCCGAGCATTTCCGCGACCAGGGCCGGCATGTGCTGCTGATCATGGATTCGCTGACCCGCTATGCGATGGCGCAGCGCGAGATCGCGCTCGCCATTGGCGAGCCGCCCGCTACCAAGGGCTACCCGCCGTCGGTGTTCGCGAAGCTGCCGGCACTGGTCGAGCGTACCGGCAATGGCCGCGTCGGCAGCGGCTCGATCACCGCGTTTTATACGGTGCTGACCGAAGGCGACGACCAGCAAGACCCGATTGCCGACAGCGCACGCGCGATCCTTGATGGCCACATCGTGCTCAACCGTGCACTGGCCGAGACCGGCCATTACCCGGCGATCGATATCGAGCAATCGATCAGCCGCGTGATGCACGGCATCACCAGCGCCACGCAGCAGCAGCTGGCCCGACGCCTGAAGCAATTGCTGTCGGCTTACCAGCGCAACCGCGACCTGGTGGCCGTGGGCGCGTACAAGCGCGGCAGCGACCCGCTGGTCGACGATGCGATCGCGCTCTTCCCCGAGATTGCCGCTTTCCTGCAGCAAGACATTACCGAGCAAAGCGGCCAAGCCGAAAGCTTGGCCCGACTTGGGGCTCTGTTCGGACAATCGGATGCGACAGCCGCTGGCTAGAGTGGCATGAATGAAGACCCCTACCGCACTCGAGACGCTGCTGATGCTGTCGGAGCAGGAGGCCGATGCGGCTGCCGTCAGCCTGGGCAAGGCCATCGCCGCTCGTGCCGATGCGCAGCAGCGGCTGCAGATGCTGCAGCAATTGCGCGCCGAGTATGCGCAGCGGCTGCAGGGCCATGTGCAGACCGGGCTCACGTTTGCGGCGTATCGCAACTTCCAGCGCTTTCTGGAAAAAATTGACGAAGCCATCGCTGGCCAATCGGTGATCGAGGTCGGCGCCAGCCTGCAGGCCGAGCAATCCCAGCAGCACTGGCAGGCCAAAAAGCGCGAGGGCCAGACCTGGGAATTGCTGGTAAAGCGTGCCGACAGCGAAGCGCTGCGCAAGCAAGGCCGGCAAGAACGCAAGGCGAATGACGAATTTGCGGCACGCGCTGCGCTGAAGCGCGTGGATACCGAGACTTACTGAACCCCGAATATCTGCCAACTGCCTGCAATGACCCTCCCTCTCGCCCCAGCTGCCCCGCCCCGGGATGGCACCCCTGCCGAACGAGCCTCCGGCATTGAACGCCGCGAAGAGGCCGGCAGCCTGCATGCCTTCGGACACGCACTGGACGACGCGAAAAAGACGGGCACCGGATCAACCCATGCGGCAGCGGAAGACGAGAACGCGAAGGACAAGGAACAGCCTGCACGAGATGAGCAAGTATCCGATGCAATGCAGGCATTCATCGACAGCTTGCAGGTTCCGGTGACGGCGACCGCCGTGGCCATCCCCGGCGTACCGGCCTCTGCCGAAGCTCCGCTCATGACCGGCACGACCGAGCTCAACGCAGCGCAGCCAGGCAGCCGAGGTATTGATGGACTGGGCAGCGTCTGCGGTGACATGCTCAGCGCCAAAGTCAGCCCACCGAAAGCACAGCTGCCGGGCACCGAGGCCGTTACGCGTTTGCGCGAGGATGATCTGATCGATCACGGCCAGACTCGGACATCCTCGCCAGCCCTCCTGCCCGACGGGCTCAGCATGACGTCGACAACTCAGGCGACGTCGCATGAGCAGCCCACGACCCAACCGGTTTTTGACCATGCGGTCAGCGCAGCGCACGACAATGGCACGACGGAGTTGTCGCCGGCATTCGGCGCCGTCGCGTCAGCCACGGCCACCGAAGCACTATCCTCTGCCGGCATCGCCAAAGCCAGCCCCGCGCAAGCGACCCATGTCGCGCCAGCTTTGCACGCGCCGCAATGGCAGGACGCGTTCAGCCAGCAGGTACTGTGGATCGCAAAAAACGAACAGCAACTGGCCAGCCTGACGCTGAACCCGCCTGAGCTGGGGCCGGTGCGGGTGACACTGTCGATTGCCGATGGCCAGGCCAATGCTTCCTTCGTCAGCCTGCAGCCTGAAGTTCGGCAGGCGATACAGGATGCGGTGCCACGGCTGAAAGAACTGTTCGCTGACGCCGGCCTGTCTTTGCAGCAGGCCAGTGTCGGCAGCGGCGATGCGGGTGCGGATCCCCGCCATCCAGCCGGCCGAGTGCACGACGAAGACGCATCCCGCCGCGCGTCATCCGAGCGTACCGGTATGAATGATGAGGCCATCGCATCGCTTGAAGACGCCAGCGTGCGCGTGGCGCACCGGATTGCATCATCGCGACTGGTGGACCTGTTTGCATGAGCATGAGCATGAGCGTAAGCGTGAACCTGAGCCGTCCGTGCGCCTGAACCGTGCCTGCGCCATGGCTTCGGCCGGGTGCCGTTGCAACTAACCGATTCCTGTTGAATTTACCGATCTCACCATGGCCAACAACGCCGCAACCCAGGCTGCCGACAGCAATGTCACCGACATCAATGAAGCGCGACCGAAGTCGCGAAAGAAGCTTTTGATCATCGCGATTGCCGGCGTTCTGCTGCTGGGCGGTGGCGGTGGCGCTGCGTGGTACTTCACGAAACAGGCAGCGCCGGAAAACCATGCGGCCGTGAAGCCACCGCCGGCACCACCGGTATTCCTGGAACTCGAACCCTTCACGGTCAACCTTGCCGGCGATCGCATCCTGCAGGCCGGCATCACCCTGAAGGTGATGGATGCGAAAGATGGTGAACAGCTGAAGCTTTACATGCCGCAGGTGAAAAGCCGGCTGCTGTTGCTGCTGTCGTCCAAGGCCATCGACGAACTGCAATCGCCAAATGGCAAGCAGAGCCTGGCGACCGAGATCGGCAACAGCCTGAAACAGGCGTATGAGAAGGACCTGGCTCCGCCAGCCATCAGCGGTGTGTTCCTGACGTCCTTTGTCATTCAGTAAAGCGCGCGACAGCGCCGATTTGCAAGGATTTCCTGCCCTTGCTCGGCGCTTGCGACATCGACGCCCGATCCTACACTAGCCTCGTATCGTCACGACATGCCACCACTGGACCGGCAGCGACGCTGACCTCAGGGAACCCCACCGATGGCCGAGAGCTTTTTATCGCAGGAAGAAGTCGATGTGCTGCTGCGCGGCGTATCCGGCGACGCCGAAGAAGCGCCGCAGGATGCCGAGGCTGCCGGCATACGCACCTATAACCTCGCGACACAGGAGCGCATCGTTCGCGGCCGGATGCCGACGCTCGAGATCATCAATGAGCGTTTCGCGCGGCTGTTCCGCATCGGCCTGTTCAATTTCCTGCGGCGCACTGCCGAGGTATCGGTCGGGCCGGTGCGAGTCTCCAAGTACAGCGAATTCATACGCAACCGGGTGGTGCCGACCAACCTGAACCTGGTGCACTGCAAGCCCTTGCGTGGCACCGCGCTGATGGTGATCGATCCGAACCTGGTGTTCCTGATGATCGACAACCTGTTTGGTGGCGATGGCCGCTTTCATACGCGCGTTGAAGGTCGCGACTTCACGCAGACCGAGCAGCGCATCATCCAGCGCGTGCTCGAAATCTGGTTCGAGTCCTATCGCAAATCCTGGGAGCCGGTGCATCCACTGGACTTCGAATACATACGCTCGGAGATGAATACGCAGTTTGCGAACATCGCCACGCCCAATGAAGTGGTGGTATCGACCGCATTCACGGTCGAGCTCGGCTCGCAATCCGGCGAAATGCATGTCTGCATGCCCTACGCGATGATCGAGCCGATCCGCGACCTGCTGACGTCCAGCCTGCAAGGCGAGACGCTGGAGATGGACCAGCGCTGGATCAAGCTGCTGAAGCAGCAGATACAGACGGCCGAAGTCGAGCTGGTGGTCGACCTCGGCCATATCCGCATGACGCTGGCCGACGTGATGAAGATGCGCGCCGGCGACGTGATTTCCGTTGACATTCCCGACACGCTGGAAGCCAAAGTCGCCGGTGTGCCGGTGATGCATTGTACCCACGGCCAGCTCAATGGCCAGTACGCGATCCGTGTGCAGGAATTGCTGCCAGCCGCTCATCAGGACAACCTGCAAGGAGAAGACCATGACGACCATGCTTGACCCGGAGAACAGCGGCACCGTCGATGACTGGAGCGCCGCGCTGGCCGAGCAGGCGGCCGCCGAAGGCACCCCAAACGCGACGGTCGAAAAGGCCGCGTTCCGGGACTTCACGGCCAGCGGCAGCAGCGTTCAGAAGAACGATATCGACTTCATCCTCGATATCCCGGTGCAACTGACCGTGGAACTGGGGCGCACCAAGATCGCGATCAAGAACCTGCTGCAGCTCGCGCAGGGCTCGGTGGTGGAGCTCGATGGCCTGGCCGGCGAACCGATGGACGTGCTGGTGAATGGCTGCCTGATCGCGCAGGGCGAGGTGGTGGTGGTCAATGACAAGTTCGGCATACGCCTGACCGATATCGTCACGCCGTCGGAACGCATCCGCAAGCTGAACAAATAAGGACACTCGATGTTGCAGGTCACTTTCGGATTGCTGCTGGTACTGGGCATGATCGCCGGCCTCGCGTGGGCGATAGCGCGCGTTGGCCGCCTGCGCCCTGCGTCGAATGCGACGGTGCGCGTGGTGGCGGCCGCTTCGATCGGCCCGCGCGAGCGGGTGGCCGTGGTCGAGATCGGCGGACAGTGGCTGGTGCTGGGCGTGGCGCCCGGCAGCGTGACGCTGCTGGACAAGACGCTGCCGCAGACAGCCGGGGGCAGCAGCGAGGCTGGTCCGGGCAGCGCCGCATCCGGAACCGTCCCCGCGGCTCCGCTGGCACCGCTGCCACCGCTGCCACCATTCGCGGCCTGGCTGCAGCGCGCGCTGAAGCGCAAGCAGGATTGATGATGCGCACCCTCCTCCGCACGCTGCGCGGCGCATTGCCTGCGCTGCCGATGATCTTGCTGTCATTGCAGCCGCTGTCGGCACTGGCCGAGCCGGGCATCAATGCGTTCAGCACGTCGCCGGCGGCCGGCGGCGGCACCCATTACTCGCTGTCCCTGCAGACGCTGCTGTTCATGACGGCGCTCGGCTTCCTGCCAGCCGTGCTGTTGATGATGACCAGCTTTACGCGCATCGTGATCGTGCTGTCGCTGCTACGGCAGGCGCTCGGCACGCAGCATGCGCCGCCCAACCAGGTAATCGTCGGGCTGTCGCTGTTCCTGTCTTTTTTCGTGATGGGACCGACGCTGGACAAAATCTATACCGAAGCCTGGCAGCCGCTGCAGGAGAACAAGATCACGATGCCGGTCGCGCTCGACAAGGGCGCCGAACCGCTGAAGGCTTTTATGATGGCGCAGACCCGCGCGTCCGATCTTGCGCTGTATGTGCAGCTGTCGGGCAGCCCGGCGCTCGAAGGGCCGGAGCAGGTGCCGCTGCGGCTGCTGGTACCGGCCTTCATCACGTCGGAACTGAAGACCGCGTTCCAGATCGGCTTTGCGATCTTCATCCCTTTCCTGATCATCGACATGGTGGTCGCCAGCGTGCTGATGGCACTGGGCATGATGATGGTGTCGCCGGCCATCGTGTCGCTGCCATTCAAGCTGATTCTGTTCGTGCTGGTCGACGGCTGGGCGCTGCTGACGAGCTCGCTTGCGCAAAGTTTCGTCACTTAAGGAGCGATCATGACGCCAGAAAGCGTAATGACCCAGGGCCGCCTCGCGATGGAAACCCTGCTGATGGTGGCCGGCCCGCTGCTGCTGGTTGCGCTCGCGATCGGCCTTGTGGTCAGCATCTTTCAGGCCGCGACGCAGATCAATGAAGCGACGCTGTCCTTCATTCCCAAGCTGGTCGGTATCATGCTGGCGATCGTGATCGGCGGCCCGTGGATGCTGACGGTGCTGCTCGACTATATGCGACGCACACTGACCGGCATACCTTCGCTGGTCGGGTAAGCCGGCCATGTTCAGCGTCAGCAGCGCTCAGCTGAATGCATGGATGGTCATGCTGCTGTGGCCTGCCGCACGAATACTGGCGATGATCTCGGTGGCACCGCTGTTCGGACACCGTAGTGTGCCGGTCACGATCAAGGTCGGCCTTGGCCTGCTGCTGTCGGTGGCCGTCGCACCCGGCCTGCCCGCACCGCCCGATGTGGCGCCCTTCTCCGGTGACGGCTTGCTGGTGCTGGTGCAGCAGATGCTGATCGGCTTCGCGCTCGGCTTTGCGATGCGGCTGGTGTTCGCTGCGGTCGAGCTGGCCGGAGAACTGGCCGCGCTCAGCATGGGCCTGTCATTCTCGACGTTCTTTGATCCGCTCAGCCAGTCGCAGGCGTCATCGATCAGCCAGTTTTTTGGCTGGCTGGCTCTGATGGTCTTCATCGCCTCCAACCTGCACCTGGCGCTGCTGGCGACCCTGGCCAAGAGTTTTATCGCGCTGCCGATCTCGGCTGCGCCGATTGGCACGGGCCCGTTCCGTCTGCTGGCCAGCTATGGCGGACAAGTGTTTTCGCTCGGCCTGCAGCTGGCGTTCCCCATTATTGCTGCGCTGATGGTGACCAACCTCGCGCTGGGCATCCTGAACAAGGCGGCGCCGCAACTGAATCTGTTCGGTATCGGCTTCCCGGTCACGCTGGGTGCGGGGTTCCTGATGATCTCCGTTGTGCTGCCCTACCTGGTGGCACCGCTATTGGCGGCAATGGAGTGGACTCTGATGCTACTGGTGCCGTCATGATCAGAGAAAAATGATCAGATCAGCGAGAACAGCGACAGCTGCGACACCGACTTGAAGGATTTCATCGCCGCCTCCAGCGTCGTCTGCTGCTGGCTGAACTGGCTGATCGCCTGCGTGTAATCCACGTCCTGCAGCACGGACTTGGCCTGCGCGTATTCGATGTCGCGCGCCGAGCCGGCATTGTCTAGTGCATCGATTTCCTTTTGCTGCGCGCCGATGGTGGCGCGCGCCGACAGCACGCGGTCGAGCAGGCTGTCGAGCGAATTGCCTGCCGCCGACGTCGCACCGGCCAGCGCCGCCTGCCCGACCGCGGTAGCGGTCGAGGACTTCAGCGCATCGGACCAGCTGCGCAATGTGGTGAAGATATCTTGTACCGGTCCCGGTGCGGCGGCGGTGCCGGTGTTGATTGCGTCGAACAGTTTCTCACCACTGACCGAGGTGCTGACGCGGCGGCTGACATCGACTTGCAGCATGCGCTGCCCACCGTCCCCCTGAAAACTGGCGCCAGTCGCGGTCTTCAGATAGGGCTGGGTAGCCGCCTGAAAGCCCGAGAAAAGGTAGTTGCCCATGCTGTCCTTGCTGTTGGCCAGCGACAGCAGCTGATCGAACTTGCTGTCGAGCTCGGTCGCAATGAAGCCGCGCTGCGTGTCATCCAGCGCGCCATTGCCGGCCTGGACCATCAGCATCTTCAGGTCTTGTGTCAGTTCGTCGATACCGGTCAGCACGCCTTCCTGCTCACGCAAAGCATTGCCTGCATTGATGCGATTGGTCGCAAACTGCTGGTTCATCGCCTGCCCCTGCTCGAGGTTCAGCACCTGCGATGCGCCGATCGGATCATCGGCCGGCGACAGGATGCGGCGCCCGGTGGAGATCTGTTGCTGGGTCTTCACCAGACCCGATTGCAGGTCAGTGATGCGTGCCTGCCCGGAAGCGTACAAGGTATTGGTGCTGATTCTCATGGTCGGTCCCGATGGCCTTGGGTTCTGTTGCTTCTTTCGGTTCTGCCGATAGCGTCTGTGTCGTCCTTGCCGCTCAACGGCCCAGCTGCAGCAGGATCTCGAACAGCTGCCCGGCGGCCTGCATCAATTTGCCTGCCGCCTGGTAGGCCTGCTGGTAGCGCATCATGTTGGCCGCTTCCTCGTCAAGGTTGACGCCGGACTCGCCCTGCTGCGCGGCGGTCGCCTGCGTAAAGAAAGTACCCGCGGCGGCGCTGGTGACTTCGAGCTCACGCGTTTTATTGCCGACATCGGCCACCAGCATCGCGTACGCGCCCTGGAAGTGCGCGGTCTTGCCGCCAATGGTCATCGCGCCCTGAAGGTCGGCCATCAGTGCCGCATTGCGCGCATCGCCGACACCGCCGGTATTGGCTGCGATGCTGAAGCGATCGCCATTGGCGGGGGTGCCGGACAGTGTGACCTGCATGCCATTGAATTCGTAGCTGGCATCGGCGACGAACGGAATGGTCGCACCGGCGGCGTAGGTGGTGGCCACGCCATTGGCCCTGACCGTGACCGGCACCGCCGGGAAGCCCGTCAACTGGTTGCCGGCGCTCGCATACTGCAGCGTGATCGGTGCCGCAAGAGCGGCGGGCATGAAGCTGGCATCGACACTGCCCGCGCTGATACGGCCCGTGCCGGTATTCGTGACGAGCGCCTGCGCACGCAGCGGTGCGGCAGCTGCCAGCGCGGATACCTCCGTGATCAAGACCTTCAGGCCGTTTGCGCCGCCGGCCGTCGGGCGGATCAGGAACTGGTCGCCGATTGCGGGCGTGCCGGCGATCGAGATCGTCAGGCCGTCGACATCCTGCGGCAAGCTGGCGAATGCGGTGTCCGTGTTATCCGACAGGCGCGTCACATGGTAGTTGCTGCCGTCATACTGCACGCGATAATCGCTGGTGCTCAGTAGCGAGCTGTCATTCAGCACGGCGCCAACGACGCCGCTGCCGGTATTGTCACGACTGGCCGACACCTGCGGCGATGGCAGCGCGAACAGGTCGGCTCCCATGGCGCCATTGGCGGTTTGTCCCAGCCGGTGCTGTGCGTTGACCTGATCGGCCAGCACGATCGCGATACGGCCCAGTGCATTCTGTGTCGGGTCCAGCGTCTGTGAACGGAAGTCGAACAGGCCGCCGAGCCGTCCGCCGGGCAGCGCGCTCTCGGCCAGGATGCTGGTCTTGCCCTTCGCGACATAGGCGACCACGGTACGGTTGCTGTCGGTCGGTGAACTGGTCGCGGCCAGCGCATACGCCTTGTCGCTGACCACCAGCGGCTGGCCATTGCCGACGAAGATGTTGCTGCTGTTGCCTTGCACGACGACGGTCACGCGCACTTCCTTGCCCAGTTCGGCGATCAGCTGGTCACGCTGGTCCATCAGGTCGTTCGGCGGACGGCCCTGCGCCGCCGTGGTGGCCTTCTCGATCGCATCATTCAGCTGGCCGATCTGGCGCGCATACGCATTGATCGCATTGACGCTGGACTCGATCTGGCCATTGACGCCAGAGCGCATGTCGGCCAGTTGCGCATCCAGCCCATTGAAGCGCGCGGCCAGCGATTCGGACGAGGACAGCAGCGCTTGCCGCGACGCGGCGTCATTCGGCTGCGCGGCCAGGTTCTGCACGCTCTTGAAAAAATCCTGCAGCGCCGGCGACACTCCTGCGGATGGATCGGCCAGCAAATTGTCGATGCGCCGGATCTGCGTGTAATAGGTATCGAGGCTGCTCTTGTTAATCTGCGCGGAGAGGACCTGCCCGGACAGGAATTCGCTGTAGACGCGGCGCACGCCGACCACTTCCGTGCCCTTGCCGACAAAACCATAGCCGCTGTTCTGGCCAGCGACGGCGCCCTGCTCGACGATCTGCCGCGTATAGCCTGCCGTGGACGAGTTCGCAATGTTGTGGCCGGTGATGGCCAGGCCCACTTGCGCGGCTGCCAACGCGCTCTGGCCTATTGAAAGTATGCTGGTCGTCATGGCGGTGCCTGCGCTGTCCTTACCGGGTTGCCCCGCAGATGAATCGGGTGCTCACACCGGTTACGGCGGGTTCCGGAAAATGTTGAGTTCAGACGCGAGCGATCATGCGGGACAGCTTCTCCGCATAGCGGGGATCAGTCGCGTAGCCGGTCTTCTGCAAGCCTTGCGCGAAGCTGTTCGCATCGGCGGCCGATGCGACCACGTCTCGGTAGCGTGCGCTGCCGGTCAGGGTCCGCGCATAATCGGCGAACGCATCGGCATACGAGTCATATGCACGGAAACGCTCGATGCGCCGCTGCGCTACGCCATTCACGTACTCGGTGGTGATCACGTCGGTGGTCTTGCCCTTCCAGTTCGCACCCGCCTTGATGCCGAAAATATTATGCGACTGGCTGCCGTCGGGATTGCGGATCTCGCGCCGGCCCCAGCCGCTCTCCAGCGCCGCCTGCGCAACCATGAAACGTGACGGTATGCCGGTAGCGGCGCTGACAGCTTCCGCATGCGACTTCAACTTGTCGATGAAACTGCGTTTGGCCGAGGTCTTGTTTGCCGCTTCGGCGGCGCCCGGTCGTGGCGTGGCGTCGGCCGGAACGGGAACAGGAACCGCGGTGGCATGACCTGGCTGAGTGGATCTGTGCTCTGTCACAGCGTCAGCCGGCACACCCCTGGGCGTCATCTGTCGCACCAGCACGTCGGCGAGTCCGATGCCGCGCGTCGCCAGTGCCTTCGCATACTGCTGGTCCAGCATGCCCTGCATCATCTTGCCCTGCTCGCTGTCCATCAGGCCTTCGGCCGGCGTCGCATCGCGCATGCTCTTCATCACCATATCGAGGAACAAGGCCTCGAACTGGGTTGATGCCTTTTTGAGTGCATCGGGCGAGTTGTCATGCGCGGCCTCGCGCAGCCTGTGCAAGCCATTGGCGTCGAGGATGCCGGCGCCGGCATTCAGGCTGGTGCCGGTATTTCCGGCAGCGGGATTCACGGCCATCGGCAAGTCTCCGTCAGATAATCTCGAGTTCGGCGCGCAGGCTGCCGGCCGACTTCATCGCCTGCAGGATCACCAGCAGGTCCTGCGGCGTGACGCCGACCGCGTTCAGCGCCTTCACCACGTCGGCCAGCGATACGCCAGCCTGCAGCATCACCAGTTGCCCGCCGTCTTTCCTGATCGCGATGTCGGCCTTCTCGGCGACCACGGTCTGTCCCTGGCCGAATGGGTTCGGCTGGCTGATGACGGGTGTCGACGAAATCACCACCGACAGATTGCCGTGCGCGATCGCGCAGGGCTCGAGCATCACCGACTGGTTCATCACGATGGAACCCGTACGTGCATTGACGATCACTTTCGCCGGCGCCTTCGCGGTGCCAACATCGAGCTCTTCAAGCGCAGCGAGGAAGGACACCCGCTGGCTGTCGCCGTCCGGCGCGCGCACGCTGATAACGCGACCATTCTTTGCGCTGGCAGTGCCGTCGCCGAAGCTGCGGTTGATTGCCTGCACCACGCGCGCAGAATTCGCGAAGCCTGTCGCTTTCAGCTCCAGCGTGATGCTGTCGGCATTGCCGAGCACGGTCGGCACTTCGCGCTCGACGGTCGCGCCGGCGCTGATGCGACCGGCCAGCAGATGGTTGATCTGTGTCTTGCTGCCGCCGGCCGACGCGCCGGCGCCGCCCACCAGCAGATTGCCCTGGGCCATCGCATAGATGCGGTTGTCGGCGCCTTTCAGCGGGGTCATCAGCAAGGTACCGCCGCGCAGGCTCTTTGCATTGCCGATCGACGAAACGGTCACATCGATCTCCTGCCCCGGCTGCGCAAACGGCGGCAGCACAGCCGTCACCATCACGGCGGCGACATTCTTCAGTTGCAGCTGCTGTCCCGGCGGCAGGTTAACGCCCATCTGCGAAAGCATCGATGCGATGCTCTGCACGGTGAACGGGGTCTGCGTGGTCTGGTCGCCGGTGCCGTCGAGGCCAACCACGATGCCGTAGCCGGATAGCTGGTTGGTGCGCACGCCCTGTATCGACGCCAGGTCTTTCAGGCGCTCGGCATGCGCGTGGTTTGCCATCAGACCGGCCAGCAGCAGCAATGCGCAACGGCCTGCGCGGCGGATGCGGTGACGATTCAGGAAGCGCAGCATGATCGGATCCGCCTCACAGTGGCAGTATGGACAGGAAGAAGCGTGCCAGCGCCGACTGCAGCGCTGAAGAGTCGAAGCGCGAATTGGTACGGTACTCGACGCGCATGTCGGCCACTGCCGTCGATGCGACGGTATTGCTGCTGCTGATCGTGGTCGGATTGACGATGCCGGAGAAGCGGATGAACTCGGTGCTCCGGTCGAACGCCACCTGCTTCTCGCCGCGCACTTTCAGGTTCCCGTTCGGCAGTACCTCGATCACTGTCGCCGTGACGGTACCGGTGAAATTGTTGGCAGCGTTCGCAGCCGCCTTGTCGGCATTGCTGAGACCGATCGAGCCTTCGAGATCAGTCGGCGCACCCACCAGCTGCGGTATCTTCACATCGGCCTTACCATCCTTGCTCGACGAACTGGCGACGTTCTTGCCGGCGCTGGTCTTCTCGGCGATGTTGATGATCAGCGTATCGCCAACGAGCCGCGCACGGCGGTCCTCGAACATCGGGCGGAAATTGTCAGCCGCATAGATCGCGCCATTCAGCGCGGGCGTGGTCGCGGCCGGCGAGCTTCTTGCGGGCGTCGGATCGACGATGGAATCGGGCGCGACGCCGGCGCAACCGGCCATCAGCGCCACCACGGTGGCGAGCGTGCCACAACCCAGCGCCGTCAGCAGCACGCGCGCGGCAATCGCTGTCAGCGCTCGTGCTTCAGGATGCTGATGCGCAGGCTGCGACACGTTGGACGACGGAGCAGACGGTGACGCCATGGACGGATGCAGGTCCATCACTGTCTCCCGTTACAGCTGGCCCAGACGCTGCAGCATCTGATCGGCGGTGTTGATCGCCTTGGAGTTGATCTCGTACGCGCGCTGGGTCTGGATCATGTTGACCAGCTCTTCGACCACGTTCACGTTCGAGGTCTCGACATAGCCCTGCATCAGCACGCCGCTGCCATTGGTGCCGGGCGTGACCGCATTCGGCTGTCCCGAGGCCGGCGTTTCGGCGAACAGGTTCTCGCCCTTGCTCTCGAGCCCGGCCGGGTTCGCGAACTGCACGAGCTGCAAGCTTCCCACTTGCGTATGCTGGGTGGAACCGGCTGCATGGATCGAGATCGTGCCGTCGCTGCCGATGGTCATGTCGGTCGCATTGGGCGGGACGGTGACGGCCGGTTGTATCGGATAACCGCTGGCAGTCACCAGCTGGCCTTCAACATTCAGTTGCAGCGAGCCATCACGCGTGTAGCCGGTGCTGCCATCAGGCAGCAGCACCTGGAAAAAGCCCTGGCCCTGGATCGCGACGTCTTTCGGGTTGCTGGTCTGCTGCAGGTTGCCTTGGGTGAAAAGACGCTCGGTCGCCACCGGGCGCACGCCGGTACCAAGCTGCATGCCGGACGCGACCTGGGTCTGTTGCGACGACTGTGCACCCGCAGCGCGCGTGGTCTGGTACATCAGGTCTTCGAACACGGCACGCGAGCGCTTGAAGCCGCTGGTGCCGACGTTGGCGAGGTTGTTGGAGATGACATCGAGCTGCGCCTGTTGCGCGCTCAGGCCGGTCTTTGCAATCCACAGTGACTTCATCATGAGGGCTCTCCTTTACATGCTGGCTGTGAATATTCTGCGAGCGATGTCAGGGATTCATTGACAGGATCTGACTGGCTTTTGCCTCGTTGCTCTCGACGTTCTTCATCAGGTTCATTTGCAGGTCGAATGCACGTGCCAGCGCGATCAGGTTCACCATCGCATCGACCGCATTCACGTTGCTGGCTTCGATGCTGCCGGGCGCCAGCCTGACCATCGCATCGGCATCGGGCACATCGCCGGACTTCATCCGGAACAGGCCGTCATCTCCGCGCTGCAGCTCGGCCACAGGCGGATTGACCAGCCGTATGCGGCCGACCGCGTTCGACACGCCGCGCGCATCCATCACGCTGACGGTGCCGTCGGCTGCGATGGAGGGCCTGCCGCCGGCTGGCAGCGTGATCGGTCCGCCGTCGCCGGCCACTGCCAGCCCGCCCTGCCCCAGCAGCACGCCGCCGTCGCTGACACTGAGGTTGCCGGCCCGGCTGTAGACTTCGCTGC
>JACCDI011583431.1_pt1 | contig 17724 bp, 19 predicted proteins | sample 7442791 | NCBI WGS metagenome assembly JACCDI01 (sample SAMN15323434, study PRJNA562643) | freshwater metagenome | isolation source: river surface water | place: USA:Blue River Watershed | collected 2017-08-15
ACCTTAAAAGCAGCACGAATTTCATCTTCAAGACGTTGTTGGAATGGTGCCTCTTCAACCCAACGACGAATCTCTGCACCGGCTTCTGCAAGCGCTTTCACATCGTCTACATTGAGAGAATCTAAGCGCTGATTAATTCTCTCGGTCAACTGGTTGTGAACTAAAAAATCACGAAATGCTAAAGCAGTCGTCGCAAAACCTGTGGGTACACGAACACCGCTAGCATTTAATTGAGAAATCATTTCACCTAAGGAGGCATTTTTTCCGCCGACTGATTCAACATCAGACATGCGTAATTCCTCAAAGGGCAAAACATATGCGTTGGCATGGTTTGGGTTAGTCATAAAAACTCACAAAGTAATAGAAAATCTGCACTGCGGCGCATAACTTGAGTTAAATTTAAGTTTATGGCGTGTAATGGCTTTATTGTAGCCTTTTATACCCCACTCAACACAATCAGAAAATGATCTAAATATGTCCGCAAAACCTCGTCTTGTATTCATTGTTTCCGATGGCACGGGTATCACCGCTGAAACCTTTAGCCAGTCCATTCTGGCTCAATTTGAACTTCCTTTTAGACAGATTAGATTGCCCTTTATTGATACAGTTGATAAGGCTCATCAAGCGGTTCGAGAAATCAATGAATACGCTCAAAAATCTGGACAACAACCGATTGTTTTCACCACTTTGGTGAATCCTGAAGTCAATCAAATTGTCACAGGTGCCAAAGGCTTAATGATGGATATGTTTCAAACTTTTATTTCTCCATTGGAACAAGCTTTGGGCGTCCAATCTAACCATGCTATTGGTAGATTTCATAACAATGCTGATACAGATTCTTATAAGAATCGTATTGAAGCGATTAACTTCTCCCTCGCCCATGATGATGGCCAATCAAACCAAAACTTAGCTGATGCAGATGTCATTTTGGTTGGTGTCTCGCGCAGTGGTAAGACCCCCACTAGCCTCTACTTAGCGATGCAGTATGGCTTAAAGTCCGCCAACTACCCTCTTATTCCAGACGACTTTGAAAGAAGTCAGATGCCAGTCGATATTCAGCCATACAGAAAGAAACTATTTGGCTTAACGATTGACCCGATGAGACTTTCAGAAATTCGTAATGAACGTCGTCCAGGGAGTAATTACGCAAAAATTGAAAACTGTCGCTACGAAGTCAGTGAGGCAGAAGCCATGATGAGAAAAAACAATATCCCATGGCTATCAACCACCAATAAATCAATTGAAGAAATCGCAACGACTATTTTGCAAGAAATCAAACCAGACAGAACCAACTATTAAGTTTGGCTGATCTATCTAGATTCACGTCTGACACGTTTAACTTCAAACAAGCAAATAGCAGTCGCAGCTCCCACATTGAATGACTCAATACAGGGGTCTTGAGGAATCAAAACCCCTTTTGAGATAGCCAATAGTTCTGGATGAACCCCAGCACCTTCATTGCCAAATACCCAAGCATGTGGACTCTTCAGCTCATCACCCAAGTCGTATAAATCCTGATCTGCCTCAAGGCTTGTAGCAAGGATGGGCAATTTCACTTTATCTCGTATATCGTTAAGAGACCAAGCTTCAAAAATCTTTAAGTGTCGATGGGCTCCCATAGCAGATCTCATCACCTTTGAAGACCAAGCTTGTGCAGTTCCCTTCATACAAACAATGTATTTAAAGCCAGCTCCTGCTGCTGAACGCATCATCGAACCAACATTACCTGCATCCTGAATACCATCCAGTATCAATAGATCTTGATGATGGTTAACGGGAAATACCGGTTTAGGAATTTTCACAGTCACCAAAATGGGGGGTGCCGTACCTAATTCAGAAATCTTTTTCCAGACCGTCTCATCAAGAATATAAAGTTCAGTTTGAGGCACCAATGCTAATTGCATATCAATCACTGCAGCAATTTCTGCTTGATTGAGACCCTCTTGAGTTGTAAAGATTTCCAACAGATCTTCGCTACCCAGCCATGCTTGGGCTAAATGAATACCTTCTGCCACTGCTAAAGACAATTCACCACGCAACTTACTAGCCTTCACCCCACCATCCAACAAAACTTTGAGGCGCTTAACTAAAGAGTTATCCAGTGAGCTGATATGTTTTGGTGATTTCATATGAGTTTCAACTCCAATACAGCTTTCACTGGACCATAAGAGCGTCGATGTTGTGGGCAAGGACCATTGGATTGCAGTGCCTCCAAATGAAAAGCTGTTGGGTAACCCATGTGTTGGTCAAATCCATACATAGGATATTCTTGATGAAGCAATTGCATATCACGATCCCTTTTAACTTTAGCCAAAATCGATGCGGCTGAAATGGCAGGAACTTTGCTATCACCTTTCACAATCGCTTCCATCGGCAGATCTAAATTGGGGCAACGATTACCATCAATTAAAGCTTTGCTGGGTAGCTGACCTAACTGGCTCTCCAGCCCTTGAATAGCGCGTTTCATGGCAAGCATAGTGGCATGCAAAATATTTAAAGTGTCAATTTCAGCAACACTAGCTTCAGCAATACACCAAGCCTTTGAATGCTGAATGATGAGCTCATAAAGCTCCTCTCTTACCTTAGCACTTAATTTCTTTGAATCATTTAAACCAATAATTGGTTTTTCTGGGTCAAGCACGACTGCAGCAGCAACCACTGAACCCGCTAAGGGTCCACGACCCGCTTCATCAACACCACAAACCCATTCAAAGGAATTAGACATGAATCACTTCCGCAATCACTTCAGCAACCAACTTGCCAGTCGGTAGATTCAAGGACTCATGCATTTGAGTAAATCGCTCCTTTAGCTCTGCGACCTTTTGCGGTTGATCCAACCAAGCTAAGGTGGCTTTTGCTAACGCCTCGGGACTACCCTCCTCTTGCAACAACTCAGGAACCACAAATTCTCCCGCAAGAATATTGGGTAACCCAACGTATGGCAAATAAGCTTGTCGGCGCATCACCCAAGCAGTTAATGCAGGGACTTGATAAGAAATCACCATCGGCTTTTTCCATAAAGCGGCTTCTAATGTTGCTGTGCCACTAGCAATTAAAACAACATCGGCAGCCTCTAAGGCAAGGCTTGCTTGGCCATCAAGTAGATGAATCGAAATATCACTTTGCTTATTTTGAATATCTTTAGCCAACTGTTCGATGGCTGGTCGCAAAGCTGGCGTTGCAATCGGAACAACAAACTCAATCCCCTCACCATAGGATTGCCGCATCAGTTCAATCGCTTTAAAAAATCCAGGGGCAATATGAGTAATTTCAGACAGGCGACTACCTGGCATGACGGCTATCACTGGTCGATCATGAGGTATACCCAGAGTCTTTTTAGCTGATTCCGGATTAGGAACCATTGGAATCTGTGAAGCCAATGGATGTCCCACATAAGAAGCATGCATTCCAGCCTTTTGATAGATAGCTGGTTCAAATGGAAAAATACAAAGCATCCGATCAACAGATTCTTTAATTCCCTTGATACGTCCACCACGCCAAGCCCAAATCGATGGGCTTATAAAATGAATCGTTGGAATGCCGTGGGCTTTCAGCTTTTTCTCAACACCTAAATAAGCCAAAGGACGATGAGTTAATAATTCTTTAATGAGAGCGCGACGCAAAGACAATATCGCAGGCAACTGCTTGATGGCTTCAACATAGCCTCTGACAGCCAAGGTTTCCATCGGCCACCGTGCATCAAAGCCATGAGCAATCATTTGTGGACCGCCTACACCACGTACAGGGAGCGTTGATAAACCTGCGATCTCCCTCATACCAGCTAGCACACTAGCAGCTAGCATATCGCCAGAAGGCTCGCCTGCAACGCAAGCGAGGTACGCATCGACTGTATTAGCGGGCAATGCCGCGCTGTGAAGCGGCGATAAAGTCATGGAATAGTCTTATTTTTGTCGCTGTATCAGCTTCAGTTGATTGCTTCTCTTCGGCTAAATCGAGGATAGCCTTTTTAGCATCTTCAAAACTCAAGCCCTGCTTGTAAAGTAATTTATACACTTGGCGTAGCGCAGTAATTGATTCTGGCGAAAAACCACGACGCTTTAAACCTTCAGCATTTAAACCATGAGGCTCAGCCACAGCACCTGATGCAATCACATAAGGTGGCAAATCTTGAACTAGCTTTGAAGCACCGCCAATCATTGAATGTTCGCCAATACGAACAAACTGATGAACGCCGGACATACCACCTAAGATCGCCCAATCACCTACATGCACATGACCGGCAATTTGGGCATTGTTTGAGAAAATGGTGTTGTTACCAACCACACAATCATGGGCAATATGTACATAAGCCATGATCCAATTATCGTTACCGATTTTGGTGAACCCGGCATCCTGAGTTGTACCCGTATGTAATGTAGTGAACTCACGAATCACATTGCGGTCACCAATGATTAACTGAGTAGGCTCATCTCGATACTTCATGTCCTGTGGCGCACCACCCACCGAAGCAAAATGTCCAATCTTGTTATCTTGGCCAATGGTTGTGAATCCTTCAACAACAGTATGCGTACCAATCTTTGAATTTTTACCAATCTTGACGTTTGGACCTACAACTGCATAAGGACCAATCTCAACACCTTCTGCAATCTCAGCTTTAGGATCAATAATGGCAGTCGCATGAATCAAAGACATCTTAAGCATCCTTCTTGCGAATGGTGCACATTAAATCAGCTTCAGTGACAACGACATCATTAACTGTTGCAAATGTTTTAAATTTCCAAATGCCACCCTTAAAGCGCTCGATAGATGCATTGAGGACTAACTGATCACCAGGAGTGACAGGACGTTTAAAACGAGCATTATCAATGCCCACAAAGAAATAGACTGAATCATCAACTGCATCATTTCCAAATGTTAATAAAGCAGCTGTTTGAGCCAATGCTTCCAAAATGAGTACACCAGGCATCACTGGAAACTCAGGAAAATGCCCCGTAAAGTGAGGTTCATTCATCGTGACATTCTTGAGAGCCTTCACACGCTTGCCAGCTTCTAACTCAAGGACACGGTCAACCAATAGGAATGGATAGCGATGCGGCAACATCTTCAAAATCTGGTTGATATCAAAATTAACTAATTCGGTCATGACGAGTCCTTCTTTTATATTTATTTACTGGCTTCAGAAAGCATTTTAATTTGCTTCTCTAATTCTTTAATTTTCTGACGCATCTTATCTAAGCCCCGCAAAATAGCTGCGTTCTTTTCCCAATCAGAATGCGGCAACATGGGGAAAATGCTGGTGTAATGCTGTCCTGGCTTATCAATCGATCTAATAATGGTGGTGCCACCGGATATGGTTGTTTGATCAGCAATCGTCAGATGTCCTGAAAAGCTTGTAGACCCACCAATCATGCACATCTTGCCAATACGAGTACTTCCGGCAACCGCTGTATTGCCAGCGATAACTGTCAAAGCACCAATGTGAACGTTATGCGCAATTTGTACCAAATTATCAATTTTGCAACCACTCTCAATCACCGTATCAGCCATAGCACCGCGATCAATCGATGTATTGGAGCCAATCTCGACATCATCACCCATAACAACAGCACCAATCTGAGGGACTTTTACCCACTCCTTGGCGGCAAGATCAGGTGCAAAACCAAAACCATCTGAACCAATCACAGTGCCACTATGAATAATATTTCGATGACCTAAGCTACAACCATGATAGATCGTGACATGCGGATAAAGAATCGCATCATCGCCTATTGAAGCACCCTCTCCCACATAAACATGTGAGTGAAGCTGACTTCTCTCGCCAACTTTTGCATTCTTGGCAATATGGCAATATGGTCCAATCGATGCAGTTTTAGCAACAATTGCGCCAGGCTCAACGACTGCAGTTGGATGAACCCCAGCCTCAAATTTAATAGAACTACTTTTAGCGAACTCTTGAGAAATACGGGCAAATAATGCGTACGGGTTAGAGGTCACTAAATAAGCACGGTATGGTGGTGACTGATGCTGAGACAAAAACTCATAATCTGCTTCTGAGACCACCAAACCTGCAGCTGCGCTGGCAACGGCATCAGCTCTGTAAAGTGGATTGGCTAAGAATGCTAACTGTTGATCAGTTGCCTCTTTAAGAGGTGCAAATTCTTTGACTTGACTGGTTCCAGCGCCAACCAATCGAGCAGAAAATTGCTTAGCTAGCTCTGCAATGGTTGGCATCAATTGAATTCCTGGACAGTCACACTGAATTAGCGTGCGCTATTCAATGCCTTGATAACCTCATCTGTCACATCAATACGAGGATTAACGTAAGCAGCCTCTTGAACGATCAAATCTAATTTGCGTTGTTCAGCAACCACTTTGAGGGCTTGATTAGCTTTTTGAGCAATTTTTGAACGCTCTTCAAAACTACGCTGATTCACATCCTCTGTGAATTCACGTTGTTTACGTTGTAACTCACGATCAGCATCAGCCAACTCACGTTGCTTACGCACACGCTCCGTATCTGACATGACAGCTGCATCACGATCTAACTTTTCGGCAGCCGCTTTAATCTTCTGCGCGTCATCACGTAAATCTTTTTCACGCTTAGAGAAGTCCGACTGAAGCTTAGCTTGACTAGCTTTTGCCATATTAGACTCTTTGAAAATTCTCTCTGAATTCACAACACCAATGCGACCACTAAAGTCTTTTTCATCAGCAGCAACAGCAGATCCAACAACTCCAGCACTCAGTGCCACAGCTAGTAATCCAGAATTAAAACGTTTTGAAAGTGTGAAAGTCATGCTCATACCTTTAAGAAATTAGAATGCCGTACCAATTTGGAATTGGAAACGTTGTAAACGATCGTCAGGTTTGCTGCTGATAGGCATACCATAACTGAATTTTAACGGACCTAATGGAGAGATCCAAGAAAGACCAAAACCGTAGGATTTTCTTAACTCAGATAAATTGATAGTGCTGTCAAAAACGTTACCAGCATCAAAGAATCCAAATAATCTAAGTGTCTTATCCACTCCCGAACCAGGAATTGGGAACGTATATTCCGCATTCAGAATCATCTTAGATGATCCACCTGTTGGACTATATAAACCAGTGTTTTGATTTCTAGTTTGTGGACCTAGTGAACCTGGCTCATAACCCCTCACCGAACCAATACCACCCACATAGTAGTTTTTAGTGATCGGGAAAGCCTTGCCGTTATAAGTATCACCATAACCAATCTCACCGTTCAATGAGATGACATTACCTTTCAGTAATGGATAGAAATATTGATGTTGATAATAAGCACGGTAGTACTCAAGATCACCTAGAGCAGTACCCAACTCTAAGCTCACCTGCTGATAGACACCACGTGACGGTACTAAGGCGCTATCACGACCATCTCTTGACCAACCCACAGTGAGTGGAATATTTAGAGTGCTATCTCCATACTCGCTCTTGTAATCTAAATAAGCTTGAGGAGTATTGATGCTGGTGGTCATCTTTAATTGCTCAGCGCCAATACCAAAGAATACGCGATCAATTTCAGAATACGGCACACCTAACTTAAAGCTACCACCCGTTGTTTGGATTTTGTACTCAGTGTCCCCTGTGTAATACAAAGGCATAGTGTTACGTGTATAGATCTCTGTAAAACGACTGATGCCATCCTCAGTGAAATATGGGTCGTAATTAGATAAGGCAATCGTACGATTAGTTTTACCAGTATTCACGTTTAAGCCAATACTTGTACCTGTACCGAATGCGTTTTCCTGTGAAATACCAGCACTCAAGATCAACTTATCTGTTGATGAGAAACCAGCGCCTAAACTCAGTGAACCTGTTGGCTTTTCAGCAACTTTCAAATTAACATCAATTTGATCGGTTGTATTAGGAACTTCCTCATTAGAAATATCCACCTCAGTGAAATAACCTGTTCTATTCACACGGTCTTTAGAAAGCTTGAGCTTTTCACTGTCATACCATGAGCTTTCTAATTGACGAATCTCACGACGAATCACTTCGTCACGAGTCTTCACATTACCCAGCACATTGACTTTACGAACATAGGTTCTCTTACCAGGATCAACCGTTAAAGTTAAATCAACCAATTGCTTTTCACGATCAAGCACATTGCTTGGCGTTGTCGAAGCGAATGCATAACCATAAGCACCTAACTTATCAGCAATCGCTGTTGTAGATGTTGTCAGCTTGCTCGATGAGAAAACATCACCTTTTTTAAGCTGCAATAACTTATTCAGCTCTTCTTCTTTACCTAAGAGCTCACCAGCCAATTTAATACTTGAAATCTTGTACTGAACACCCTCACGAATATTGATGCTGAGATACATCTCAGTTTTATCAGAGGAAATCGATACCTGGGTAGATTCAATCACAAACTCAAGGTAGCCGCGACTTAAATAGAAAGAACGGATAGCTTCTAAATCAGCAACCAACTTTTGCTTAGAGTACAAATTATTCTTGGTATACCAAGATAACCAGTTACCCTTTGAGAGTTGCATTTCATCCATCAAGGCTGATTCTTTGAATGCTTTAGCGCCATTGATATTGATTGATTTAATCTTAGAAACTTCACCCTCTTAAATATTGAAAAGAATCGCTACACGATTACGATCAACCGGCGTTACTGTGGTTTTAATCTCGGCGCCATAAAAACCGCGGGAAATATATTGCTTCTTAAGCTCTTGCTCAGCTTTATCAATAATTGATTTGTCGTAATAACGACCGTCAGTAATGCCAGCTGCTTTTAATGACTTTTTGAGACCATCTTTATCGAATTCTTTTAAACCTGTGAAATCAACTAAAGAAATCGCAGGACGTTCCTCAACAGAAATCACCAATACCTGGTTGTCAGCTTCAACTTTGACGTCTTTGAAAAAACCTGTGTTGTAAAGAGCGCGAATCGCATCAGCACCCTTATCATCCGTGAAAGTCTCACCAACACGCACTGGCAAATAACTAAAAACAGTGCCAGGCTCAACGCGTTGCAAACCTTCTACGCGAATATCCTTAACGACAAATGGGTCTGCCGCCAACACATGACCAGATAGTAAAGAAGCTGCAATAGCAGCTAGAGGAGTCAGTATTAATTTTTTACTTGGTTTCAACGTAAAAACAGTCTAGAAATATCGTTAAACAAAGCCAGTACAGTCAATAACATCAGACTAGCCACTCCAATTTGTTGCAAAACAATCTGCCAGGAATCTGGAATCCTTTTTCCTGTTAATAACTCCCATACATCATACAGTAGCTGACCCCCATCTAGCATCGGGAATGGAAGTAAATTCAGAATACCTAAACTGATGCTAATTAAGGCTAAAAACCCTAAATACGACTGCCAGCCCACCTGAGCTGATTTACCTGCCATATCGGCAATACTCAAGGGTCCCCCCAACTGCTTAACGGAGGCTTCACCAGTAAAAATACCTAATAACATTCTGACCGAGACCACAGTGATATCCCAAACTCTCTCTGAAGCTGTTTGCACCGCTTGGATCGGGTTTAATTGTAATTTGAACCAAGCTATCGGCTCAGTCACATCAGGCTTCAGTCCCACAAGGCTTAACGGATCAGTCTGTGGCGTTAACTCTTTAAAGTATTCTCTTTTAAAATCAATAACTTGCTTCTTATTTTGAGAGTCTAAAACTTCTAAAGTGAAGCTTTCTTTGGCTGTCACAGCATCCATCAATCGCCATCTCAACTGGTTCCAGCTAATAATCGGCTTAAAACTATCCTCGTCCTGGCCTTTCCACGCTGTCACGGTATCCCCGGCATAGATACCTGCTTGATACGCAGCTGACTCTTTCACAGGTTCAAGCATTTTTGCAGGTAATTGAGGTACGCCTGACATATAAAGCGTTGAGAAAAATACAATTGCGAGAAGAAAATTAGCTAAAGGTCCTGACGCTACGATCAAAGACCGTTGCCATAACTTTTTTTCTCGAAATGATTGATCATCCATCTTCACGTAGCCACCTAAGGGCAAACTGCCTAAAGCCCACTCGGTAGATTCTTTAGACTGTTGATACGACCAAATTGATTTACCAAAGCCCACTGAAAACTTAAGAACTTTCACACCGCAAAACTTGGCAGCAGCATAGTGACCAAATTCATGAAAACTGACCAAAATTCCTAAAGCTAGGAGAAAGGATAAAAGGCTCCATAAAGCGTTCATGAGCTCATTTCCTTCATAACCTGAGATGAGATCACTCTTGCCAATTGATCTGCCTCTAGGATGACCTCAAGGGAACTAGCCTGGCAATTTTTAAATTGGTTCAAAGTTCTTTCAACGACTTGAGAAATATCTGTAAACCTTAGTTCGTGATTTAAGAATGCAGCTACAGCCACTTCATTCGAGGCATTTAAAACTGTTGGCATACAACCGCCTGCCTGAAGAGCTGAAACAGCTAGATTCAAGCTAGGGAAACGGGTGGTATCGGCATCTTCAAAAGTTAAGTCTTTAAGCTTCATAAAGTCTAAGGATTCAACGCCAGCATGAATTCGATGAGGCCAACCCAAACCATAAGCGATAGGCGTTTTCATATCAGGCTGGCCTAATTGGGCAATCACAGAACCATCCACATAACGAACCATTGAATGAATAACGCTTTGAGGATGAATTAATACTCTAATTTGATCAGCACTCAAACCAAATAAATAATGAGCTTCAATCAACTCTAAGCCCTTATTCATCATCGTTGCAGAATCAACTGAAATCTTTCTACCCATCACCCAATTAGGGTGAGCACAGGCTTGATCGGGCGTGACGTTAACAAGCTCTGCCAAAGGCATCTTTCGAAACGGTCCACCCGAGGCTGTTAAAAGAACTTCTACAACGCCTAGTGATGGGTATTGTCCTCTTGAGCCACCATTGGAGGTATTGGCATCAGGCAGACATTGATAAATAGCATTATGTTCACTATCAATAGGCAACAATTCGGATCCGCTTTGTGCCACTGCTCCCATAAAAAGATCGCCGGACATCACCAAAGCTTCTTTATTCGCCAAAAGAATTCGTTTACCAGCCTTAGCTGCTTCCATCGTTGGTAGTAAGCCTGCTGCTCCCACAATAGCAGCCATGACTGTATTAACATCAGCCATGGTAGACGCCTCAACTAATCCAGCAGGTCCATAACTAACTTCCGTTTGGATGCCTTTCATTGATAACAAGTTCTTTAAAGACTTGGCGGCATCAGAGGTGCCTACAACAGCAAGTCGCGGATGAAATTCTTGGCACTGCTGAGCCAGCAACTCAACATTGCTATGGGCAGTCAACGCCTCAATTTTGAATAACTCAGAGTGTTCACGAACCACATGTAAGGTATTGACCCCAATAGATCCTGTGGAACCAAGTACACAAATATGTCGCATAAATCAAATGCTCTAATTAAGCAGAATAATTATTAAGCCTGCAAGCGGTAAAACAGGCAATAAGGCATCAATACGATCTAAAAACCCGCCATGCCCTGGTAATAGCGCACTACTATCTTTCACACCGGCAAGTCGTTTTAATTGAGACTCAAATAAATCACCTTGAATACTCATCACAACACACAGGAGTGTGATGAGCAACATACCTAGCCAGCCTAATTTCTCCTCAAGGTGAGCAAAGAAATTACCTGGAAAAATATCACTCAAGATGGTTGATCCTAATAGGGCAACCAACAATACCAAGATGGCACCACCAACAGCCCCTTCAATTGATTTACCTGGGCTGAGTCTCACTGCTAATTTATGTTTACCAAAGGCTTTCCCAGAGAAATAAGCCCCAATATCAGCCACCCAAACCAAAATTAAGACTGACAAAAATAAACTCATACTGCCAGCACGTAAATGCATGAGTGCAAACCAACAAGCAGGCAGAATAAATAAGCCAGCGATAGCCAGTGGCCAGCGCCAAGATGCCATTTTCAAATCAAGTGCTTGCTTCATTAAATAAGGAACAATCAGCAACCAAAATCCTAATGTTGCCCAAAGTAAGGTTTGAATCGCTTGCATACCGCCATACATGAACCAAACAGCTAAATTGAGTAAACATAATCCAGCATAGGAATAAGCTCGTTTAGTGTTGTTAGGGAACAATAAGCGCCACCATTCCCAGGCTGCTAATGTAATGACTACAGCCATCAAGACACCCAACCAAATCAGTGGGGCTAACCATAAAACAGGTAAGAAAATACCCAACAAGGCTAAAGCTGTGAGGACTCGTGCTTTCAACATAAAGCTCTATGAACCATTCTTATCTGAGTTAACAACTTGCGCACTTGTTCGACCAAAGCGTCTCTCTCGTTCGCGATACCAAGCAAATGATTTCTCTAATTCTTGAGCATCAAAATCTGGCCAGAGAACATCTGTGAAATACAACTCGGTATATGCTAATTGCCACAATAAAAAATTACTGATTCGCTGCTCTCCACCGGTGCGAATAAATAAATCTGGCTCAGGAGCATACGCCATTGATAAATGGGGCGTTAATAAGTCTTCAGTCACATCCTCTGGTTTTAAATGGGGATGAGCCTGCAAGCATTTTCTAATAGCTTCAAGAATATCCCAGCGACCACCATAGTTGGCAGCAATGGTTAAATTTAAACCGGTGTTAGCCGCAGTTTTTTCCTCAGCAGCAGCAACTCGCTCTTGGATGAGGGGGTCAAAACGAGTGAGATCACCCACTAAGCGAAGACGCACTTGATTGCGATGCAGACGACTAATTTCTTTTTCTAAAGCCGTTAAAAAAAGCTTCATCAAAAAACCGACCTCTTCAGCTGGGCGACGCCAGTTTTCAGAACTAAAGGCAAACAAAGTCAGGTGTTCAACGCCTTGATCACCGCAAGCCTTAACAATTTGTCGAACAGTTTCTAAGCCTTGAGAATGTCCAGCTACACGAGGCAAGAATCGCTTTGTAGCCCAACGACCGTTTCCATCCATGATGATGGCAACATGCCTTGGAACACCGCCCACCACAGGAACTTCCTGAGTGGAGCTGGTGTGCGTAGATTTTGAAGATTTGGTCATAAATGAACCATTTAAGCCAAAGCTTAAACAGTCATAATTTCTTTTTCTTTTTCAACAATGATCTTGTCAATTTCAGCAACAAAACGATCAGTCATCTTTTGAACTTCGTCTTGTGAGCGACGCTCTTCATCTTCTGAAATATCTTTATCTTTTGCTAACTTTTTCAAAGATTCATTGGCGTCACGGCGTAAATTACGAACAGCAATCTTTGCATCCTCGCCCTCGCCCTTTACAACCTTTGTTAACTCTTTACGACGCTCTTCTGTCAAAGCAGGCATAGGTACACGAATGATGTTTCCCTGAGTCGCTGGATTTAAACCAAGATCAGATTCACGAATCGCTTTTTCAACGGCAGCCATCATATTTTTTTCCCAAGGCTGCACTGTTAAAGTTCTTGCGTCAGCCAATCCCAAATTTGCCACCTGAGCTAATGGCGTTGGATTACCGTAGTAATCAACGTTGATCTGCTCAAGGATACCTGGGTGAGCGCGACCAGTTCTAATCTTTTGTAGATTAGATTTCAATGACTCAATAGATTTAGTCATTTTTTGCTCAGTATTCTTTTTAATATCTGCTGAAGACATCATTTTTCCTCTTACTTAAATACTTATACGTGTACCAATGTACCTTCGTTCTCACCCATGACCACTCGCTTAAGCGCTCCTGGCTTCAAAATTGAAAACACTTTAATTGGTAACTTTCTATCACGACACAAGGCAAACGCTGTTGCATCCATCACTTGAAGATTCTTAATAATGGCTTCATCAAAACTGATGGTGTCATAACGAGTAGCGCTTGGATCTTTCTTAGGATCACTGGTGTAAATACCATCCACTTTGGTCGCCTTTAAAACAACCTCAACACCCATCTCCGCTCCGCGTAAAGCTGCTGCGGTATCCGTTGTGAAAAATGGGTTACCTGTACCAGCCGCGAATATCACCACCTTACCCTCTTCCATGTGGCGAATGGCTCTAGGGCGAATATAGGGTTCTACTACTTGATCCATTCTTAATGCTGATTGAACGCGCGCCTCCACACCCTTTTGACGCAAAGCATCTTGCAAGGCTAATGAATTCATCATCGTTGCCAACATACCCATGTAGTCAGCAGTTGCTCGATCCATACCTGCTGCACCACCTGCTACACCGCGAAATATATTGCCGCCACCAATCACAATCGCTAACTGAACACCACTACGTACCACCTCGGCCACATCTGTGACCATAGCATCAATAGTCGTAGGGTTAATGCCATAGGAATCGTCACCCATTAAGGCTTCACCGGATAGTTTTAGCAAAACTCTTTTATATGCTGGCATGGTTAGTCTCTCTTAAGTGGGTCATTATCAAGTTGCTAAAGTATAAAGGGCACGAAGGTGTTAACCCCGTGCCCTTTCGAACTACTGGTACTACTTAGGCCGTGGCTTTTGCAGCTGCTACTTGTGCAGCAACTTCTGCTGCAAAGTCGTCTTGGCGCTTTTCAATACCTTCACCAACAACATACATCGTAAAGCTCTTAATTGTTGTATTTGCAGCCTTCAACATTTGCTCTACTGTTTGCTTGTCGTTTTTAACGAAAGTTTGATTTAGCAAAGATACTTCTTTCAAGTACTTCTGAACTGAACCTTCTACCATCTTAGCAACGATATCAGCAGGTTTGCCAGATTCAGCAGCCTTTAATTCAGCAACGCTCTTTTCTGTAGCAATCTTGTCAGCTGGAACATCTGCAGCAGATAAAGCGATAGGCTTCATCGCAGCAATATGCATCGCAACGTCTTTAGCAGCTGTGTCATCACCCGTGTACTCAACCATCACACCGATACGTGTGCCGTGGAGGTATGAAACCAACTTGCTATCACCAGAAAAACGAGTGAAACGACGTAAAGACATGTTTTCACCGATACGACCGATCAATTCAGCACGCACTTCTTCAACAGTTTTACCTGCATAAGGTAAAGCAGATAAAGCAGCTACGTCAGCTGGATTTTTCTCAGCAACTAATTGAGCACATGCATTGCTCAAAGCTAAGAAATCATCATTTTTAGAAACGAAGTCAGTTTCGCAGTTCACTTCCACCAAAGCACCTGTTGTGCCATTGATAAATGCTGTGATCACGCCTTCTGCAGTGACACGAGAAGCAGCTTTACCAGCCTTGCTACCTAACTTCACACGCAAAATTTCTTCTGCTTTTGCCATGTCGCCATCAGCTTCAGTCAAAGCTTTTTTGCACTCCATCATTGGAGCATCTGTCTTGGCGCGTAGTTCGCCAACCATTGCAGCGGTAATTGCAGCCATGATTATTCGCCCTTTCCTTCTTCAACGAACTCATCAGCGTCACCCTTAACAGCGTCAAGAACTTGCTGAACTGCATTAGCTTTACCTTCAAGGATAGCGTCAGCCATGCCACGAACATAAAGAGCTACTGCTTTGCTTGAGTCATCGTTACCTGGGATGATGTAATCAACACCTTCAGGTGAGTGGTTGGTATCAACAACAGCAATCACAGGAATACCCAATTTCTTAGCTTCAGTAATAGCGATCTTGTGGTAACCAACGTCCACTACAAAAATAGCGTCTGGTGTACCAGCCATATCCTGAATACCGCCCAATGATTTTTCAAGTTTTTCGATATCACGGCTAGCAGTTAAGGCTTCCTTCTTAGATAAACGCTCCCAGTCACCGTTTTCACGAGCAGCTGTCATATCTTTTAGGCGCTTGATAGAGCCCTTAACAGTTTTAAAGTTAGTTAATGTACCGCCCAACCAACGAGCATCAACATAAGGCATACCAGCACGTGCAGCCTCTTCAGCGATGATCTCTTTAGATTGACGTTTTGTACCCACGAACAAAATTGTTCCGCGGTTAGCCGCGATTTGACGAACAACTTTTTGCGCTTCCAAATACATTGGAAGTGTTTTTTCGAGGTTAATAATATGAATCTTGTTGCGATGACCGAAAATATAAGGGGCCATCTTTGGCGACCAGAAACGAGTTTGATGGCCAAAATGGCAACCGGCTTCTAGCATTTGACGCATAGTCACTGACATGTAATTCTCCTAAGGGTTATGTCTAGAACCAAGTCCTGACTGCACTAAAAAGTGCCACCCTGGACGGCTTGGTTCGTGATTCTGCTTCAGACCATCTGAAACAGTGCGCAAATTATACCTTAAATATCCAAATAGAGCCATGAAAACATTGGATTTATGCGAGATAATCACAGAATGTTGACCGAAACTAAACAATCAAGCACTGAAGAATTTATCACTGGTATGCGCGAGGCTGGGCAACTGGCTAGCGAAGTTTTAGACCACGTGACCCCCTATGTTAAGCCTGGAGTGACCACTGGCGAGCTCGACCGTATCTGCCATGAATATATGGTCAATGTCCAAAAAACAGTACCTGCCCCCCTCAATTACCAACCTCCGGGCTACCCCCCATTTCCGAAATCTATCTGCACATCTGTTAACGATGTGATTTGTCACGGGATACCGGGCGATCGAATCCTCAAGGATGGTGATGTGGTGAATTTAGATATCACGGTCATCACACCTGCGGGCTATTACGGCGACACCAGCCGCATGTTTGCCATTGGCGAGCCCTCAATTTTGGCTAAGCGACTTTCTCAAATTACTTATGAAGCCATGTGGTTAGGGATTGCTCAAGTAAAACCTGGCTGCACTCTTGGAGATATTGGACACGCCATTCAAACCCATGCTGAAGCTGCCGGTTATTCAATTGTTAGAGAGTATTGCGGTCATGGCATTGGAATGGTTTTTCATGATGACCCTCAGATCGTTCATTACGGTAAACCAGGAATGGGGCAAGCACTCCATGAAGGCATGACATTTACGATCGAACCCATGATTAATGCTGGTAAGCGAGATATTAGAACAATGCCTGATCAATGGACAGTCAAAACCAAGGATCGCAGCCTATCAGCACAATGGGAACATACATGCTTAGTGACAGCTACCGGAGTTGAGGTATTAACGTATTCTGCTGGGAGCCCTCCACCGCCAGCATGTGTCGCCGATCTAAAATTTAGACCATAAGTCACAAGCTCATGGACACCTTGGCGCAATTAAAAGCACAGCGGCAGGTGCTTTTTGATCAATTTAAGCAAGATCTTCAGGTCAATAAGCTAACCAAAGCATGTTGCGATCTAACTGATCGACAACTCATGATTGCGTGGCAAGAAAGCGGTCTAGATAATCATGCCGCTCTAGTTGGTGTTGGTGGATTTGGACGCGGGGAGCTCTTCCCCTATTCTGATGTCGATATTCTGGTACTTATTTCAGAAAAAATCTCTGATGAAACTCAGGCAACGATTAATCCCAAGATTGAGGCGTTTATCACTCGTTGCTGGGACTTAGGGATTGAAATAGGTTCTTCAGTCAGAAATATTGCTGAATGTTTGCAAGAAGCCTCAGCCGATATCACTGTAAGAACATCTCTTCTGGAATCTAGATGGATATTTGGTGACAAAAAACTCTATCGTCGCTTCCTCGCAGAATTTGATGCGGCAATGGATGCCAAAGCTTTCTATCAAGCGAAGCTTCTTGAGCTAAGACAACGTCATCATAAATATAACGATACCCCCTACTCCCTCGAACCTAACTGCAAAGAAAGTCCGGGTGGTCTGCGTGATTTGCAAGTTATTCTCTGGATGACTAAAGCAGCTAAGCTTGGTAACAGTTTTTTAGATTTACACAAAAAAGGTTTATTGACCAAAAGAGAA
>JACCDI011494370.1_pt1 | contig 17711 bp, 14 predicted proteins | sample 7442791 | NCBI WGS metagenome assembly JACCDI01 (sample SAMN15323434, study PRJNA562643) | freshwater metagenome | isolation source: river surface water | place: USA:Blue River Watershed | collected 2017-08-15
CTGGTTCACCAGGTCAATCAAGACAATCGCGTTAGTCACCACGATTCCGATCAGCATCAACATACCGATCAGAGCAGGTACGCCCAGCGGAGTGTCAGTGATTAGTAGAAGACCCAGGGCACCGGTCGCGGCAAAAGGAATCGAGATCAGCAGGATCAGCGGTTGGATTAGCGAACCAAATGTGGCAACCATCACGATGTAAACGATCGCGATTGCAGCCAGCATTGCAAGGCCGAGCTGGGCAAAGGACTCTGCCTGGTCGGCAGCAGCTCCACCAACGCTTGCCTCGGAACCAGCTGGCAACTCAACCTCGGCCAGCTTGGCATCGATAGCCTGAGAAATCGCACCCAGGTCATCGCCCTCTGGGGTTAGTGAAACCACTGCGGTGCGGTTGCCGCGCTCCGAGGTAATCGAGGTCGGCTTCAGCACCTCGTTTACGGAGGCGATTGCATCCAGGCGAACCACGCCCTGGAAGGTTGGGATTGAGAGGGCCTTGATTTCATCAATTGATTCAGGTGCAGTCTGACCCTCGATGTAAACATCGGCCTCTTGGCCGTCGATGGTCAAGGTGCCAAGCGCGCTTGGGCGAAGCTGCGCGGCAACAATGCCTGATACCTGAGTCTCAGTTAGTAGGTAACGAGCTGCCTTTGAGCGGTTGACAACAACCTCGAGAACACGCTCGTCGGCCTCGAGGGTCGTGGTCACGGCACTCACGTTGTCGATGTCAGACATGGTGTCGGCAATTAGGTCCACTGCCTCTTGCAGATCATCGGCGTCGGTTGCCAAAACCTTGATATCAATGGTTTCACTTGAACCAAAGCCGCCACCGGATGAAACGGTGATCTGGGAATCGGTAGGGACGGAGAGCTTTAGTACGGCTGCTTTGATCAGTTCGGTATCAGCCTCTTCATCAGCAATAACTGTGAAGCGAATACCATCTGCAGCTGCGCCAAAGGCAACTCGGCCGTCAACTGCGGAGCCGACGGTTGTCTGCACAACATCTACTCCCTCGATGGCTACGATCTCGGCTTCGATGTCGACAGCAGCCTCTTCTTGCTCTTCGAACGTGGCACTAGCAGGCATTTCTAGTCTTGCGATGAACTGGTTTGAACCAGCACCGTCTATGAAGTTGGTCTTCAGTAGCGGAACCAGCGAGAAGGTGTAGCCCAATACCAGCACAGCTGCAGTGAGAGTAATCCACGGGTGACGCGTTGTGGTCTTGATCAGTGGGACATATCCGCGCTGAAGCCAAGACTTTAGCTCGCGCTCTTCCTCGTGCTTGCGCTGCTTCTTTTCGAAGTTCTTTGGATTGGCCTTTTGGGCTTCAATAAGACGCTTTGGCATTCTTAGGAACCAGTAGGCAAGCACCGGAACGATGGTCAGTGAGACCAGTAGCGATGCCAGTAGTGCAAAGGCGACCGTGAAGGCGAATGGCCTGAAGAGTTCACCAACCAAGCCATCAACTAGGGCGATTGGTAGGAAAACGGCAACCGAGGTGATGGTAGAAGCGGTGATTGCTCCAGCAACCTCGCGCACAGCTGACAGCACGGCCTTCTTGCGAGGCTGGCCATAGCTGAGGTGTCGGTTGATGTTTTCGATAACCACAATCGAGTCATCCACAACACGACCAATCGCAATTGTGAGAGCTCCCAGGGTCAAGATGTTTAGCGAGAAGTCTGCAAGCTGCAATCCGATGAAGGTGAGTAGCACCGAGGTTGGGATTGAGATTGCGGTAACCAGGGTCGACTTCACGCTGAGTAGGAATACCAGGATGATCAATACTGCGAAGCCAAGACCCAAGAGACCTTCGGTGGTTAGGTCCTTGATGGACTTCTGAATAAAGGGTGCCTGGTCGAAGGTGCTGACAATCTGAACATTGCCGCCGAGGGCATCCTCAAGCTCTGGAATAAGTTCTTCAACGCCCTGCGAAACGGCAACCGTGTTGCCGTCCTGAGTCTTGGTGATAGCTACCGCCAGTGACTCTTTGCCATTGGTTCTTGAGATCGAGGTCACCGGAGCATCGTCTAGGCGAACATTGGCAACATCGCCAATGGTGACCAGCTCGGCTGCTGGGTTTTGACTAATCAGCGGCAGGCTCTCGAGCTTGACGATGGTGTCAACAGCGCTACCTACCTGAATCGCAATCGAGCCCTGGTCGTCATTTAGGGAACCAACTGGGAGCACCAAGCCATTCGCATTTAGCGCAGTAGTGATATCTCGTTGAGTAAGCCCGAACTGAGCAAGTCTTGACTGGTTCAGGTCTAGGTAGATGCGCTGTTCAACAGCACCGGACACCGCAACGTCACGCACGCCATCGACCTGGCTGAAGATGGTGGGGGCGTTCTTGGCTAGCGCTTCACCAATTCGTTCGTTGTCACCACCGAGGTCTGCCACAGCCAGCACGATGATTGGTACAGAATCAAAGCTTCCCGAAATGACCTGTGGCTCAACATCCGATGGGAGAGTGCTCTTGACGGAATTGATGGCCGAGGTGAGTCTCTCGTTGGCCTGCTCGGCAGTGGTGCCGAATGCAAATGAGACTCGAATAACCGATAGACCAGTGGTGCTGGTTGCGGTTGTGGTCTCGAGATCATCTAGGCCAGTGATGGCGCTTTCTAGGAGTTGTGACACCTGCTCATCTACAACCTCCGGTGATGCACCTGGATAGCTGGTAACAACTGCAGCGGAGGGGACCTCAACGCTTGGCAGCAGCTCCTGCTTGAGGCTACCTACCGAAAGGTAACCAAAGGCGACCGCGATCAAAGTGATTAGACCAACCACTGCGCGGTTTTTTAGAGAAAGCTTGGCGAGAAATGACAACAGAACCCCGAACGTTTTCAGATAAGTGGTTTAACCACCAACCGAAAAGAATACTCCCGTTGGGTGCTAAAAGTCTTGGCCGAGAATCTACAGACTCAGCTGCGCAACCATTCTCGACGGGTTTCCGAACCTGTGAGCAGTTATCGAAATTGCTTGCTCCTTGAAATAGGGGAGTAGCTCAATTCGGCCAGACTCGACAGGGTCCTGGTTGTAAACCGTAATTCGGCAGTCAGCGAGTTTGCCCAAGTAGCTGACTGGACCGATTACTCTCCAGCGCTCGCCTGGCTTCACACTGTCAACCCAGCTTGCTTCAGACTCAATAACCACCTGAATGCCACTCTTTTTCAAAATCTGCAGCAGTCGCTTGGGAATCTCGAATGCTGAGACTCTTCCCGAACCAAGGGTTAGCAGAGTCACCACCGAACGCCACTGGTGCTTGGAGTCTGAACCCTCGTTGATTCTCAGGCTGGTCTGGGCGCCGACATAGCGGAACAGGTTCTTCTCAACCGCCAGATCAGATGGGTCAGAAACCTTTTTGAAGATCTCGTTCAGGTTCTCAAGATCAGATTTCGCGCCTCGCAAAATCGCAGCCATGTCCTCGTCGCTAAGCTCCGAGGCTGCCGCAAGAGCCAATGCCTGCAAGACCTTTTTGTTCGTGATTTCGATGTCGGAGACTGCGGTGGCAGATTCAAAGTTTGAAAGCGTCAGTAGGTAGTTTGGTCCACCTGCTTTTGCCGTTGGTCCGATGGCACTGTTCTTCCAGCCACCGAAAGGTTGACGCTGAACAATTGCTCCTGTGATGCCTCGGTTTACATAGAGATTTCCAGCTTGAACGGTATCGATCCAGTGGCCAACCTCTTTGGCATCAAGCGAGTGGATTCCTGCAGTCAGACCGTAGTCCACGGCATTTTGCAGCTCGATGGCTTCCTCAAGAGTCCTTGCAGTCATGATGCCAAGTACGGGGCCGAAGTATTCAATTAGGTGAGTAGGGGACTGCGGGGCAACGTTTTCTTTGATGCCCGGGCTCCAGAGTCGACCGCTGTCATCCAATTGACGAGGTTGCAGCAGCCAGCTCTCTCTTCCCGATAGTTCGGTAAGACCAGAAAGCAGCTTTGGCTCCGGGATAGAAATCACTGGTCCAATTTGTGCCGCTGGGTTACTCGGGTGATCTACGGTCATCGACGAGACCGCGTCTAACAGCTGTCTGCGGAATCTCTTGGATTTAGCAACCGATCCAACCAGAATCACCAGGGATGCAGCAGAGCACTTCTGTCCGGCGTGACCAAAGGCTGAGTAGGCGACGTCTTTCGCCGCCAAATCTAGATCGGCGCTGGGGGTGACGATGATGGCGTTCTTGCCACTGGTTTCGGCGGTCAGCCTGAGATCACTTCTGAAACTCCTGAATAGCTGAGCGGTTTCGAAGCCTCCGGTGAGAATGACCTGGTCAACCATTGGGTGACCAATTAGCTCCTTACCAAGATCAGATTCAGAGATCTGGATGTGGTTGAAAACTGGGGCTTCAATGATCGAGCCAATGATTTCTGCAACCACCGCGCCGCAGCGAGCGGCCTGACCCGCAGGCTTGAAGATCACCGCTGATCCAGCAGCCAGCGCAGCTAGCGCGCTGCCGGCAGGGATGGCAATGGGGAAGTTCCACGGGGGAGTGACCACCGTAAGTGAGAACGGTTTTGGCTTTGCCCCATCTAGTTCGGATAGTTCCTTGCAGCGCTCGGCGTAGTAGTGGGCGAAATCCACCGCTTCAGAGATTTCAGCATCAATCTGATCGAAGGTCTTGCCGGCCTCCGACATTGCAACCTCAATCAGCTTCGCTCGATTGCGTTCGAGGGCAACGCCAATCTCGTGGAGCAGCTGTGCTCGCTCAAGCGGATGCTTAGAGCCAAAAACCTCGCCGGCTCGCTTGGCGTTTTTAATCAGCTGTTGCAGCTCAAAGTTGGAGCTGAGGGTGTCTTGCTTGACCTTGTCTGAACCTAGCTGGCTAGTTTCAACTCTTGAGATGATCCGATAGGCCCAGGCACGGTTCTGTCGAATAGCTGGGTCGGTGTCTGGAGCATTTTCGAATCCCTTTGCAGGAGCTACCGCTAGGTCCAGATTTCGGTCCTGAAGTCGGTTTGGAATCGGGACGTTCTCATCCACTAGAGCCAAAGACTCCAGGAATCTCGACCTCTCAATGTTGAAAGCGGTTGATTGAGAGAGCTCAAAAGCGTTGGAGAGGAAGTTCTCCTTAGCCGCACCTTCTTCCAATCTTCTGATCAGATACGCGATCGCCACATCGAATTCTTGAGGGTGAACAACCGGGGTGTAGAGCACCAGGTTTCCGATTGTTTTTTGAACGACCGTGGCCTGAGCTTGAGCCATACCAAGCAGCATCTCAACATCCATGCCACTTTGCGCGCCACGTTGGCCGGCTAGCAGCCAGGCGAAAGCGATGTCAAAAAGGTTGTGTCCAGCGACACCGATCTTCACATTCTTTACGCGTTCTGCAGTGAGGGCGTAGTTGAGAACCCGCTTGTAGTTCGCATCGGCATGCGCCTTTGATTCAACAGTAGCTAGGGGCCAGCCGTGAATCTCCGCGTCCACTCGCTCCATGGGAAGGTTTGCACCCTTGACCACTCGAACCTTGATTGGAGCACCGCCGGCGAGAACGCGCAGGCTGGCCCACTGCTGCAGGTCAATCATTGCTCTGAGGGCATCGGGTAAGTATGCCTGCAACACGATTCCGGCTTCTAGGTTCTTGAACTGTGGTTGACCCAGCACCTTCTTGAAGACCTCGATTGTGAGGTCCAGGTCGTGATACTCCTCCATGTCCAAGTTGATGAATTTGTTAGCACCATCTCGCATCGCCAGCTCATATAGCGGAGTCAAACGCTTTACAACGTGATCCACGTTTTGATCAAAGGCCCACTTGGAGTGCGGAGCAACGGCTGCGGAAACTTTTACCGAGATGTAGTCCACGTCTTTTCTTGAGAGGAGCTCGGCAATCTTTATAAGCCTGCGCTTGGCCTCTTCCTCACCCAGCACAGCTTCACCAAGCAAGTTGATGTTTAGCTTTGCGCCGGACTTGGCAATACGCCTCAGTGATGATCCGAGCCTGCCGGCACTGGCGTCAATTACCAGGTGGGACACCAGGGTCCGCAGTGCCTTGCGCGCGATAGGGATGACGATAAAAGGGAACAGTCTTGCGAATATCGCTCCAAGCCCGATCAAAACTCGTAGCCCCCAGGGTAGGAATCCTGGAACTATCGAGCGAAGTGAAGCGAAGTTTTTTGCCGCAACATTGATGTCTTCTGGCCGGATAACTCCATCGACGAAACCGACCGCAAAATCAAGGCCGTTTGGATCTTGGAGCAGGCCAGCCAGCCTTTTCGCAGCTGGGCTTACCTTCTTAGACTCAGCCTCTTGAACCCACTGCTTCACCAACTCAATCGCTGCGTCCGCTAGTTCCTGAGAAGCGGGAATTGGGATTTGAGTAGTGTTCAGTGACATCGTTGCCCCTCGGTGAGAAAACCTTGCATAACTCTATGGCACCTACTGGGCTAAACTTTTCTACCGTTGCCCTCGTAGCTCAGTGGATAGAGCAAGAGCCTTCTAATCTCTTGGTCGCAGGTTCGATTCCTGCCGAGGGCGCTCCACCGGGGCCCAGCGTTGGAAACTTGCTGGGCTATCGGGTTTTGGTCTTGGGCTTTAGATTCCGAGAACTGGTTTTAGTCTTCGTCGCGATCTTCGCGCTCTTCTTTTTCAGCCTCGCGAACTTGGGCCTCAGCCATTTCTTCCTTGGCTAGACGAGCCTTCTCTTTGATGGCTTCGCGCAGGTCTTCTTCGTTGACGCGGTTGTTCTTGACCATTTTTCATCCTCTAGTTATTTCGGGGACTACACATTCAATCTAGACCTATTTCAACCCGCAGCAAAGACCGGTTTGGAGAGCGCCAAATCCTGAGACAAGCGGTGATCGCATCAGGCCAGACCGGCTGGCGGGTCAATCAACTTGTCAAATGTGCTTTGGGTTTAGCAGCAGTTTTGGATCGGCAAACCCCTAGTGGCCTTGGCGAGCTCTCGCTTTGAATTTTCAAGCTCTGCGACGACTACCGCGTCCTCGTAATAGCCCTGGGGATAGGTGGGGCAAACAGCGGCATAACCGCTTTCTCTTTTTAGAATCCAGCCCGCAAGGTCCTTGCTGACCATATAGTCCCGGGCGGCCTCTTCGGTCTCAAATGGCTTTGAGCACGCTGTGTAGTTCCATTCACTCATGTGCTCATAATACATAGACAACCATCTATGTATTGCGCTTACTCTTCTGTTCCGGCTTTCTAATACTTAGACTCACGGCATGAGAAAACTCTTGGGCCTAACCAGATACGCAGTTATCGTTCCAGCCATCGCTTCGATCATCGGAGCTCTTGTGCTGATGGTTTTTGGCTCACTTGAGATGTTTGTGGCGGTATTTGAAGCTGCTACTGGTTCCTCTTACCTAAAAGACACCATCGTTGAAGTGCTGACCGCAGTCGACGCAATTTTGCTTGGCACTGTGTTGCTGGTTATCGGCTATGGCCTTTATGAGCTCTTCATCGACACCGAGCTTGAAGTCCCAACCTGGCTGCAGGTGAATGACCTCGATGATCTCAAGTCCAAACTGATCGGTGTCGTCGTTGCAATCATCGCCGTGGTGTTTGTCGGAGTCTTTGTTGACTACAACCGCTCGGCAGATGTTGCGGCTTATGGTCTTGGAGCTGGCGCACTTGTGATTGGCCTGGCCGTATTTGCATACGCAACCAAGAAGCCAAGCAAGTAGTTAGCCCCGAGAACCCCTACTGGCCTGCTGGGCAGGTCTTGACCCTCTTCTCGAGCCCTGGTTCGGCTTAGCTGCTCTAGAGAAATTCTCGGAAGTCTTTGGCTTCGAAGAATCAGATCTAGGGCTCCTGCTCTCAGGTTTAGTTGCTACCTGGCCTTGCTTGAGAGCTCGCTTTCTCTGGGCATTGCGGCCCTGAGACTTTCCGCCACCTTGAACTGGCTTCGCAATCGCCACAGGCTTCACGTAAGGGGCGACCTCACCAATCAGCGCTTTCACTTCTGGAGAGTGGCTGGTGACTGAAATCGGCTTCACATCGATCTTTGCCTTTTGTAGCAGCTCGGCTAGATCCTTGCGCTGGGTTGGTAGACAGATAGTGACAACGTCACCCTCTGCACCGGCTCGAGCCGTTCGCCCGGAACGGTGCAGGTAGGCCTTGTGCTCGGCTGGTGGGTCGACGTGAATCACAAGGTTCACATCGTCCACGTGAACACCACGTGCCGCAACATCGGTTGCGACCAGGACCCTGACCTCGCCGCTTGAGAAAGCAGCAAGGTTGCGATCACGAGCGTTCTGGGAGAGATTGCCGTGCAGGTCAACGGCAGGGATGCCCGCCTTGGTGAGCGCGATAGCAAGCTTTTTTGCGTGGTGCTTGGTGCGCATGAACAAAATCCGTCGGCCTTGGCCAGAGGCGAGAGCGTTTACCAGCTGCGTCTTAGCCTCCGCCGATGCTGCCTCGAAGACATGATGAGTCATCTGGGCAACCGGAGAGTTTTCCTCATCCACCGAGTGCATCACCTGGTTCGTTAGGAACTGGTCCACCAGCTTGTTTACACCGTTGTCCAAAGTTGCTGAAAACAGCAATCGCTGTCCGTCTCTCGGAGTTGCTTTCAAAATTCGGGTGACAATCGGCAAAAAGCCAAGATCTGCCATGTGGTCAGCCTCATCCAAGACTGTGATCTGAATGCCATCAAGCTTCAGTAAACCCTGCTGCATCAGATCCTCTAGGCGTCCTGGAGTTGCGATGATGATCTCGACACCCTCGCGGATTGCCTTAGCTTGAGGGTTCTGCGAAACACCACCAAAGATGGTCGTCACGCGAAGGTTCATCGCGTCGGCGAGCGGCCTCATAGTGGCCGCAATCTGAGTCACCAGCTCACGAGTTGGAGCAAGCACCAAGCCCATTGGCTTACGAGGCACTGATCGGTCGGCACGAATCTCGGCGAGCCTTGAAACCATCGGAATGCTGAAAGCAAGTGTCTTACCGGAGCCGGTCTTGCCTCTGCCCAGGACATCGCGCCCTGAGAGTGAGTCTGGGAGGGTGTCAATCTGAATTGGGAAGGGGGAGTCGATACCCTGCTGGGTTAGTGATGCGACCATCGGCGCAGGAACGCCAAGTTGAGAAAAGGTGGGCTGGGACATTTAGGTACTACTTTCCTTCGGCACAGTGCGCCTCAGTTTTGCCAAGTTTTGTTGGCTTTCGGCGAAGACGTCGATCGACGAATTCGTTCGCCGCAGGAATCAATAAATCTCGAGTGAGAAAAGCGTTCTACGACGCAGGAAACAAATAAATGTTTGCAAGTAATCGGAGCCTAGCTCAACACCCTTGGGAAAGCCAGCACATCGGCCAATCAATCCCTTGCAGTCATCCTGCCTCACGCATCTCATTCGTGATTGTGAGCCTCTGTTGCCAAAAGTTGAATGCCCTGCAAAATGGGGTCGGTGCTATCCTTCACACAAGGGGTGCACATGCAAAAGTTTTCCACTGTTCTTGCAGCCGCCGCAATCGCCCTCTGGTTTGGCTCAATTGGTGGCGGAGTTGTCGGTTACCGTATCGGTGCAGAGCTACCCGTAACTCCAGTTCCAACTCAGTCACAAACCTCTTCGCCGGAGGAGACTCCTACCTCCGAGCCAACTCAAACCTCTACGGCTGAACCAACTGAGACTTCGACTCCGGAACCCACTGAAACTTCGACTCCAGAGCCAACTGAAACCTTCGCTCCTGAACCCCCTACTGAGATCGAGGGCCCAAAAGGTGAGACCGGTGCAACCGGTGCCACTGGTCCGCGAGGCCCCGTGGGTCCAGTGGGACCAGTCGGACCACAGGGCGTGCAGGGTATCGCTGGTCCAATGGGACCAGCAGGGCCACAGGGTGAGGTTGGACCTCAGGGCGCTACCGGTGCAACTGGTTCTACTGGCGCAACTGGAGCAACTGGCGCGCAAGGCCCCCAAGGTCCGCAAGGGCCTGTTGGACCAATGGGTCCGGTAGGGCCTCAGGGCCCCAGTGGTGTTGCGCTAGCGTCTAGTCCTGCAACTTATGACCCAACTACCCAGACCGTTGGTGTGGATCAGTCAGCTTTTGAGTACCTGTCCAGTCTTGGTTACCTCCAGTTCTCAACCTCGGCTACAGCCCCAGCTGAAATTGGGCGTTTGCGGTGGAATGCCAGTGAAGGAACTTTGGATCTGAGCCTTGGTGGGGGACAGGTAACACTTCAGATTGGTCAAGAACAGGTTTTGCCAGTCAAAAACAACACCGCTGACACGTTGCTTAACGGTCGAGCTGTTCGAATAACTGGAGCCGATGGTGGTCGCTCGACCATTGAATATGCAGACGCGACCAACCCGGCAAAAACAACAGGTGTCATCGGAGTTCTAACCCAGGACATCGGACCAGGTGAGGTCGGATACGTCACTAGCCAGGGTATCGTTCGTGGACTAGACACGTCTGCTCTGACCTCAGGCAGTCAGCTATTTGTAGATGGTCAGGGAGTTCTTACTTCTACGCGACCCATCTCTGGCGCGGTCATGGAAATTGGCTTCGTGGTCTTTAGTGATGCAGCCACGGGTTCGATCTATGTGAATACCAGCTCTACCTTTACCCCTGGCGCCGGATTACCTTGCACTGGTGGACCCAGCAACACGGTGGGTGTTTATAAGTGGGAAACTGCTGGAGTTGGCGATTACTACCTATCCTGTGACATAACACCCTAGGAAATATGATGACCGACTCAGCAAAACATTCACGAGCTAATTTCCGAAGTAGCTTTGTTGCCTTCAGTATTTTCCTTGTCGCTCTCTACTGGTTGGTGGTCGCGACTTACCCAGAGTTCTTCATCTTCAACCCTTTTGATGAGCCTTCGGTCCTGCGCCAGATTACGCTTTTGATTTCGATCGCCGGCTGGTTGATCATTGCCATCGTGCCGGGCGTTGCTCTTTTTGCCTACGCCGCTGGCAACTCGAAGCTGATTCCACTGCTGCCCTTCGCTGCGCTGCTGTGGCCCATTTCCGTTGTGTTGAACCAGATTGTTCTGTATTCCAGGGACTCGGTTTGGTATTTCGACTACCTGGTGAATTCACCCGTGTTTATCGCAACCGACATTCTGCTGCCAGCGCTGCTTATTTTTGTTTGGCAAGACCTAAAAGAGCGCGAGGGTAGGCACGAGGCCTAACCCAGTAGGTTTTTGAGGTTCCTGTAGATCAACTTGGCTGCAGTGTCCTGCGACCAGCGGGCAAGTCTGCCCATGAACTTGGCATCGCCACCGACGTAGATTCGCTTCTGACCGTGCTCGATGGCATCGACCATCATCCGACCAGCCTCAACTGCGGAAGTGACCTTCATCTTCGAGGTTTCTGCAGTGTCTGCTCCGGCGATTGAAACACCCGAGTTTTGCGAGATGTTGGTTCCAATTGCACCTGGCCACACCAGGGTTAGTTTGACATTGGTCTCACTCAATTCAGAGCGCAGTCCTTCGGTTAGGAGATTCAATGCCGCCTTGGATGCGCCGTAAATGGTCTGGCCTGGAACCGGTGCGTAAGAACCCATTGATGAGACATTCAAAATGTGTGCCTCTGGACGCTTTAGGAGGTTTGGCAAAAAAGCCTTGATTAGATTCAGTGGACCAAAGAAGTTGATGTTCATCACGCGATCGGCTGCAGCTAGATCGAGATCGCTCACGCGAACAAACGGCTGAATGATGCCAGCCACATTCACAAGGCCGTCCAGGTCTGGGTGCTTCTTGGCAAGCTCAGCAGCCGCTTTGCGGTCGGTGATGTCTAGCTTGACAGTGAAAAGATTGGGTGCTTTTGGACCAGCCAACAGAGTGGTCTCTTTGAGAAACGCCTCGTTGACATCGACGCCGATGACACTCGCACCGCGTCTAAGAAGTTCTAGGGCAACCTCTCGACCCATGCCATTTCCAGCACCGGTTACAAGGAACTTTTTACCCGCAATGAGCATGACCATCTCCTAATCACCCCCACGTCTAAAGACTAAGTCCAAAAAATGGCCTCGACGGCCACTTTTACCAAAAATTTATAGAGTTACCCGAATGTTAGCTGAATGAATTCAGTGCGATCTCGACCATGTTTCTAAACCCGGTCTCGCGCTCTTCAGAGGAAGTGTGACCAGAACCATCCATCATGTCTGAGACAGTTACGATGCTGAGAGCCTTGCGCTTGAATCTTGCAGCCAGGGTGTAGAGCTGGTTGGTTTCCATTTCAAGAGCCAAAATTCCCAGCTTGGTCCACTGCTCAAGCGAATCGGTATCGTCATAAAACAGATCGCCGCTGGCGACACCTCCCACGTGAAAGTCGATGCCCAGGGATCTGGCTTTTGCCACTGCGCGTTCGAGAAGCTCAAAATTGGCAGGCGGTGCAAAGTCCAAACCATTGGTCGCCCTGCGATTGATTTGGGAGTCGGTTGAGGCGGTCATGGCAATTACGAAATCGCGAAGCTTCGTCGGAGCGATGCCACCTGAGGTGCCAACACGAATCGCCTGCTGCACGCCGTAGTCATTGAACAGCTCGTAGGCATAAATCCCGATGCTTGGTGCACCCATGCCGGTGCCCTGCACCGAAATGCGCTGACCTTGGTAGTTTCCGGTGAAGCCAAACATGTTTCTGACGCTGTTGTACTGCTTTACGTCAGTAAGAAAAGTCTCTGCGATCCACTTTGCTCTGAGTGGGTCACCTGGCAAAAGAATCTTGTCTGCGATTTCTCCAGGGGCTGCTACAATGTGAGTGCTCATAGAGCTAAGACTAGCGACGCTTTCTGGTTGATTGGCCGAATCTAGAGAGCACCAAGCTTTCGAGCAACCCAACCAGGTTGTAGATGATGATAGAGACCAGGGTAATCACGACAACGTAGGCCCAAACCTCATTGGTCTTGGCTCTACCTACTGCAGAGATGATTGCATACCCAATGCCTTGGCCAGTCGCCAGCCACTCAACTAACAGCGCCCCGGTGATAGCACCCGGGACAGAGATCTTGACCGCCGCAAAGAACGAGGGCAGTGACGCAGGAAATGCCACATAGCGAATGGCTGAGAGCTTGTTTGCGCCATACACGGTAGCGACATCAACCATCGCGGCAGAGGCTGATCTGAGTCCAAAGACAATGTTCACCAAGGCGGGGAACAGCACAACAATTGCGCCCATGACCGCAACCGTCACCTGTTGACGACCAAAAATCAAAATCAGAATCGGTGCCATGGCGATTAGCGGCACTGATCGAAGCAGCATCGCAATCGGCATAAGTGCCTGCTCAAAACCCTTTGAAAGGTTGAACAGCAGCGCAATGAAAGTTGCGAAGAAAAGCCCGAAACTAAACCCAATTGCGGAATCCACCATGGTTTGACCTAAGGCGCTAGCAACCAGGTTCAGGTGCTCTGAAGAATCGGCATCTAAAAAGAGCCAGGTGAAGACCTCAACCGGTCCCTTGCCAATGTATGGAGTCACATCCAGAGCCCACAGCCCAACCACCCAGAGCAGGATCACAACTGCAAGGGACAGAGCGGTGTTAGCGACGCCCTTGGCCATAAGACCGAGCGAGTATGCAATTTCCTCGCGCCTGACCTTTGAGCGAACTGCGATTAGGGACTTGTCCTCGGCATCTTCGAGCTTGAAGTTCATCGCACACTCACCTTTGCCCAAGGAGTTGCAAGTTTTGAGATGAGCCCAAACAGTGCATAGCCAGCACCTGCGATCAAGCCTGAGATCAGTGCTACGCCCCAGACTCGGGCAACTTCAAGACTCTGCTGGGCATTCACCATCGCTGGACCGAATCCTGCATCGGTGCCACCAACGTACTCGCCAAGAATTGCGCCCAGGAATGCGGCTGGAGCTGCGATCTTGAGCGCGGCAAAGATGGAGGGCAGTGCCGAAAGTAGCTGGACCTTCACGAGACGGTGCCAGGCGTTGCCGCCGTATGCGGTAACAACATCAAGGGCTCGCTTATCGGTTGACTGCACACCAGTCAGCGCACCAACGAAGGTGGTGAAAAAGACGCTCAGTGCCGCGAGCACGATTGCAGCACCGGCTGGTTCGGAGGGTCCAGGGGCTCCGACCACGAGTCGAACAATCGGCCCAATTGCAACAATCGGGATGCAGTAGGTGATGACCGCTATTTGTGATGCTAACGATTCAAGTCTTGGAAGTAGAAGAGCTAGGGCTGCTAAGGCTAAAGCCGCAAGGTTTCCCCAGAGAAAACCCAAGCCAGCCTCGGCCAATGTGATCGAAGCATTCTTGAGGTAGAAGGAGAAGCCATCCTCGACAAGTTGCGCCAAGACCTGCGGGGGAGTTGGGATAGCTCCACCGGAGCCATCCGGACGCCTGCCGATGGAGGCAAAAATTGTTTCTGCGCTTAGCCACCAGACAGCGACGATTCCAAGGGTTCCAAGCGTGCCACCAAGGTAGGGGCGAAGCCTTTGACTAACTGAGGTCATCGCCGGCCAGGTTGGCTCCGAATAGCAGTTCGGAAGCACGGTCGTGGAGCGCGTGGAATTCAGGGGTGCGCATCATCTCTGGAGTGCGAGGTCTTGGCAGATCCACCTCGATGATCTCTTTGATACGACCAGGTCTAGGCGACATTACCGCCACCTGATCGGAGAGGAAGATTGCTTCTGAGATTCCGTGGGTGACCATCAAAGTGGTTGCTGGTTTCTCGGTCCAGATTCTCAAAAGCTCAAGATTTAGGCGCTGCCTGGTCATGTCATCAAGTGCGCCAAATGGCTCATCCAGGAGCAGCACTGAGGGCTGAACAACAAGGGCGCGAGCAATTGAAACGCGCTGTCTCATACCGCCGGAAAGCTGCGCAGGTTTTGCATTCTCAAAACCCTGCAACCCGACCAGCTTGATGAGCTCGTTAATCAGAGATTCATCTGGGGTGACGTGAGCGAGCTCGAATGGAAGTCGAATGTTTGCCATCACGCTGCGCCATGGCATCAGTGCAGAATCTTGGAAAGCGATTCCGAGTCGGTGATCGCGTCTCAGCTCGCTTGGATCCATGCCATCTACGGTCACGGTGCCGCTGGTTGGGGTTTCGAGACCAGCCAGGATTCTAAGGATTGTTGACTTACCGCAACCCGATGGTCCCAATAGGGACAGGAATGAACCCTTGTCTGAGTGCAGGGTGGCATTGTCCAGAGCTGTAACGGTTTCGCGGCCAATTGAAAACTTCTTAGTTAGGCCGGAAATGGTAATGCCACTGCCCAAACTTGTTGGGGTCTGGGCAGTGGCATCCATTTGAGTCATGCGCTAGAGATTACCCGAGAAGCTCTGGGTTTTCTGCGTAGACCTCGGAGAGCAAGCTCATGTCAAATAGCTGCTCTGCGGTGATCTCGTAACCTGCGGCCTTTAGGGTCGCAATGTTTAGCGCCTGGAGGTTCTCAGAGATGGTGAGTAGACCATTAACCTTGGTCTCCTCGGTCACAACCAAGAGCTCATTCTGAGCCTTTGACTGCTGCTTCTCCTTGTTGATGTCTAGACCTAGGTCTGCACCGTAAATCTCAGCTGCTAGGCGAGCACCCTCGTCTGGGTTTGCAATTGCATCTCTCCAACCACGGATGGTGGCCTTGAGGAACGCCTTTAGTGCCTCACGGTTGTTGTCAATTGAGTCCTGGGTAACAACGAATGCCTCTGCAACGAATGGCAGACCAGCATCAGCGAACAGCAGGTTGGTTACCTCGTAGCCGAGGTTCTGGACTGTGATGGACTCGTTGGTTACATAAGCCAAGAAGCCATCTACCTCACCGTTTACCAATGGGGCTGGGTCATACTCAACTGGGACCTTGGTTACCTGGCTGGCATCGATACCGTTGGCTGCAAGCAGTGCATCAAACAGGGTCTCGTTACCACCGGCCTGGACACCAATACGCTTACCAATCAGGTCCTGTGCGGTCTGAATGTTTGCGCCGTCCTTGAGGCTAAGAATGGTGAATGGGTTCTTCTGGTAGGTGGCACCGATGATCTTTAGTGGTGCGCCCTCTTCGAGGATTACCGGGGTGACTGCAACTGCGTCAGAGAGACCGACCAGTGCGTCACCGGATAGGACTACAGCCGCGGTAGCGGTTGGGCCAGCGATGAAGTTGACCGAGGAGAAACCAGCCTCGGAGTAGTAGCCATTGGAGTCTGCAAAGTATTCACCAGCGAATTCTGCATTCTTGATCCAAGAGAACTGAACGGAGAGATCTCCAAAGCCCTCACTCTGTGCTTCCTCTGCCTGAGGTGCGCAGCCAGTGAGGCCTAGAACGGCAGCGGAGAGCGCTGCGAGTGCGACTAACGGTCGGAATTTCTTCATAGCTGATTGTCCTATCGGGGGTTAATTGCTGGTGAATTGGGTGGAAACATCCCACCACAGGTATGTTTCTACCGCATTACAACCACATCTAGTCGAAAGACATGCCCGAGAGCACTACAGATTGTGGTTTTTCAGGTTAGTTCGAACTGTCCGCCAGAGATTTGGCCCTGGTTGCGATACAAATCAAGCTTGGCTCTGGTGTCCTGAATGTCCAGGTTTCGCATGGTTAGCTGACCGATGCGGTCCTCTGGGCCAAATGCAGCATCCTCGGTGCGCTCCATCGATAGCTTCTCGGGGTGGTAGCTAAAGCCTTCACCCTGGGTGTCCACGATGGTGTAGTCATCGCCGCGACGAAGACGTAGCGTCACAGTGCCGTTTACCGCTGCACCCACCCACTTCATTAGCGCCTCGCGCAACATCAGGGTCTGTGGGTCTAACCAGCGGCCCTCGTAGAGTAGTCGACCGAGTTTGCGCCCCTCGTTGTGGTAGTTAGCGAGAGTGTCCTCATTGTGAATCGCGGTGAGCAGGCGTTCGTAGGCAATGTGCAACAGCGCCATTCCGGGAGCTTCATAGATGCCACGAGACTTTGCCTCAATGATGCGGTTCTCGATCTGATCGCTCATGCCGAGTCCGTGACGACCACCGATTTCGTTCGCGGTCATGATGACATCTACGGCGCTGTCCATACTCTTGCCGTTGATTGCAACTGGGCGACCCTGTCTAAAAGTGATCGACACGTCTTCGGTTGCGATTTCAACGCTTGGATCCCAAAACTTAACGCCCATGATCGGTTCCACGATCTCGTAAGAGGTGTTTAGAAACTCCAAGCTCTTGGCCTCGTGCGTGGCACCGAGCATGTTGGCGTCGGTTGAATAAGCCTTTTCCTTAGATGCGCGGTATGGCAGGTCGCGAGTTTGCAAAAACTCGCTCATCTCCTTACGTCCGCCGAGCTCGGCGACAAACTCGGAGTCAAGCCATGGCTTGTAGATTCTCAGGTTTGGGTTTGCCAATAGGCCATAGCGGTAAAAGCGCTCGATGTCGTTGCCCTTATAGGTTGAGCCATCGCCCCAAATCTCAACGCCATCCTCGCGCATGGCGCGAACCAAGAGGGTGCCGGTTACTACACGACCCAGGGGAGTGGTGTTGAAGTAGACCTTGCCTCCGGTTCTGATGTGGAAGGCGCCACAGGCAATCGCAGCCAGACCCTCTTCTGCCAGCGACTCTCGGCAATCCACTAGGCGACCGGCAGCAGCTCCATATTCAAGTGCTCTGGAGGGGATCGAGTCGATGTCATCCTCATCGTATTGGCCCAGGTTGGCAGTGTAGGCATAAGGGATAGCTCCCTTTTCCTTCATCCACGCAACCGCGACCGAGGTGTCGAGACCTCCGGAGAATGCAATACCTACTTTTTCGCCAACTGGCAGAGACGCAAGAACCTTAGACATGCCTCAAAGCGTAACCAATAATCGAGGCTATGCCCGCGCCATTGCTCGCTTCAGCGCATCAAGACC